>ERZ1673743.873-NODE-873-length-39203-cov-10.237739_pt1 | contig 39203 bp, 39 predicted proteins | sample MGYA00580197_ERZ1673743 | MGnify/ENA primary metagenome ERZ1673743 (study PRJEB41218, sample SAMN15661795) | gut metagenome | host: Homo sapiens | place: Canada: London | collected 2015-08-20/2019-03-30 | study: EMG produced TPA metagenomics assembly of...
TTTGGTATTTCTCATTTTTATTTTTTTACTGTGACATATCTATTGTAAACCTATATTTAACAAAAGCTTTTTATCCAGGTTCCTATGTTATTTCATTTTATAAATATATTAATATGTCATTTTTCTTTTTATTCCGAAGTCCATCCCCTACGCATTTTAATGTTTCAATTTTATTTTTCTTCTTTTTCTTTTCAAGTAACTGCACTTTTATAGAATTTTTAAAATCACTTTTCTGTTTTTGCTCTTCTATCTCAATCTTAGGTTCTTCCAACATTTTTATAGAACTATCTTTTTTAAATATTCTCTTAAAAAAACTTATTATTTTATTAAAAAAATCCAATTTTATTCTTCTCCCTTATCTAGATATTTTAATCCTGTTTTTCTAATCAAAATTACATCTTTTCTACATTTCTATCTTTCTTCTCCTTCACATGCTACAACTTTTCCCGAACTTTGAGTTAAATTTTTTATTTCCACTGTCTTTTCTACACTTTCCCAAGGTCGTATACCATTGCTTCTGTCTAAGTCCATTTGATAACATTCATATTGTTCTTCAAAATCTCTTTGTTCTAATTCTACAAACTCTCCTGTTTCTCTATCTGCAACATAGAACACTTTTCCATCTTCTCCAAAATCTGCATAAACATATAAATTTGCCATTTTCTCTTTATCTGACCTTTTATACACACGTTTTATAACACATTTTTCATAATTAAATTTTTCATTATCTAATAATCCATATAACATGTCAGTTGTTTCATTTATACTGTGTGTAAAATCTGGATACATTTCTTGTAATAATTTCAATATTCTTGGTAGATATTCACCTGATTTTAATCCTAATTCATATATCTTCTCAGATTCATCAAAAATATTTTTAATTGGAAAATTCCCTTTTTCATCTGCAATGCCTATTTGTTTATATACTTCTCTTAATGACTCTACATCTAATCCTATATTTGCAGATTCAAGTTCTTTATCATTTTTATGACATTCTTTATCTTGTCCATTTTCATTAACATCATTTTTTCTTATCTCTTCATAACTAATACAAAAATTAGAAGGTCTTGCACCAAATCTTTGTGCTGATAAATTCCATGTTGGATCTAATATAGTATCTCCTATTACGCTACTTCCATCTTTTTGGGGTAATTCTATATTTTTTAATTTAATAAAAGCATGATTTTTACCTGTTACTTCTTCTCCTTCAATTCCAATTCTTCCTAATATATAATTTTCTACTTGAGCAATTCCATTACAAACTCCATAACCATTACTAAGTATTTTCCATAAAGCTCTATCTCCAGCAGTATCTTCAATTTCTGTCTCAAACATTGGATCATAGCTTAATTTTTTACCAATGCAATTATCTATATAAGCCACCTTTTGAATATCTGACCATTCCGGACGTATTCCTTTTAATAATTCATCTATATATTTTTCTCCCTGTATATATTCATTTGGAGTTGATGCTTTCATTTTAAGTTCGTCCCAAATTTTCATTTCAGGACAAATCTCACATAATTTAATCATCTTTCTTCTATCTTCCTCTGGTAGCTTTGTTGGTTCTGCAGATATTAATTTATCAAGTCCCCTATATTCTCCTAGATTTTTATTAAAGTCAATTATAACATTTCCATACTTGCTTTTCATTTGTATAGCAGTTTTTAATTCTTCTGGCATATTTTGAGCATCTATTTCACTTTTTACCTCGTCTTTTAACATAACCATAGAAGCGCGTTTTTCTATATTTGGTAACTGTAATTCATCTATTTTAGAAACAAACTCCTTTTGCTTCTCATTATTTAACATTTCTACTACTTTGTGAAGTCTAACACCACTTTCTTTAAAAAAATCAGTATTGTTATTGAGCAATTGTATTAAATTATCTATTCCCATGGATGACATTATTGTTTCAAAATCCATATAATTTAAATCCAATTCATCTCCTAATATTAGCTTTTCTTTTTCGTCATCAGAAAAATTTTTTATAATGCTTACTTTACTTCCATTACTAAGCTCATATGATTGCATTAACCCCTCTTTTACTTTTTCGTCAGTTATACTTGATATCATATCAGATATTTCATATTCACTTAGCTTTAATGTTTCCTTTATATAGTCAGCATTTTCAAAAAACTTTAATTTATCTTTTTCGTTTAATGGTCTGAATAAAGTTTTTACTTCATAACTCTCTAATTTACATTTTCCAATAAAGCATAATTACTTAATATTTGTAAAATCACATCACTACTTTGCACTTCAATTATATCGATTATTTGATACTTTCCTATTTTGTTTGCTTCTAAAAATTCTGTATTATTTAATATTTCCAGCAGAGTACTACTACTTTGTGATTTAATTATATCAACTATCTCATTTGTTCCTAGTCCACTTGTTAACTCTTTATTAAATATTACATCTAGTCTTTTAGTTTCATCTTTTATAAGCATTATAATATTGCTTTTTATAATAGGTCTCTGGGCATAATTTACGTTTAGTAATGCTACTTTTTGCTCATCATCTAAAAATTCATCTATAAGTTCTAATAATTCTTTTATTGTTATATGATATGGTTTTACAGTTTCTATATCCGAAAGTACATTAAACTTATCATCCGAACTTTTTAAAAATTCCCTTAATTCTTCTTTAGCCACTTTTTTCTCCTCTTAAGTTACACTTAATTTAAGTATATAATATACAAACTAAAATTTAATGTCAATAGAAAACAAAAAAGTAAAAGAAGTCTTTACTTTAACTTCTTTTACTCAATTACATCAACTAAATTATTATTATTTAATCCTTCTAGATTATAATAAGTATTTGGTATATTTCCAACAATTACTCCTTCTGCTAAAAGCACTTGATTTACAATAGTTTCTTCTATTGTATCAAATGGTGTTAATATTACAACATTACAAGTTACCTCTAAGTAAATTCTATGAATTGTTTGATTTATACCTGCTGAACTAAATTCTGATTTTAAATCGGTTTGAATGTCTCCTATTGTTGACATTTTTATTTCTATTTTCGGTCCTCTGCCTGCTAACATTCTACTTCCAGTAAATGAACCTAAATTTATATAAAACTTACCACTTTCTGTTTCATCAAGTTCTTGTTGGATTAAAACTGGTATATCAGATATAATTTTATTTACTGTAATTACATTTGCACTAATCATTTTTATATTTCCATTTTCATCAACAGAAATATTCATTAAATCTTCATATTTATAATTTGCCATAACTGCTGTTGCTTGTTTGTTAGATATATTACTTGCAATTGCCCTTGCCATCGATATACATTGTTTATCCATAATTGGCTCAATAGCTTTTATTAGCATGTTACATACCATAAAAGCTATTGTTAATATTAATAAAATTTTACTAATTTTTCTTAAATTTTCTCTCTTTTCTTTTGCAACTGTAATTTTTCTTCTACTTTGAAAGAAAAATTGTACCTTTGGAACTTTTATTCTATTTCTACTATATATTTTTTCTATCCTATTTTTATTTTCATCCATTATATCTAGGAATAAATAGTTGCTGTCCTACATTTAGCTTATCAACATTTTCAATTCCATTTACCCTCGCAATTTCTTCCACTGTACTTCCAAATTTCTTAGCTATTTTCCACAAACTATCACCACTTTTAGTGAAATACACAATCATACTGTATGTAACAACGTTTCTACTTTCATCTTCCTTAATATCATCTATAATATTTATTTCTGCATTTCTAGACATACTTGTTACAAAATTCAAATCTATTTTTATATCTACCATATCATCAGCAGTTACTATAAAATCTTGCATACCAACTTCTAACATTGTATCTACTTTTGAGTTTTGATTTACCCCTGCAAAATCCACATTAAAAGTAAATGGCATTTTTATTTGTTTTGTATCTATTCCACTACCTCTTGTAGAGTCATATATAAAGTTTAAGCTAACTTCACCTTCATATAATATTCTGTCTGTTAATAGTGTTTGTTTTTGTATTTCAGTACTTACGCAAACATCCAATATTTTTCTACCTTGTAGTTCTGCAATTTGTTGTTTTTCTCTAATATTGTATGTGTTTTGAACTATGTCTTTTTTCTGCATTACCTTAATTTGTCTTTGTGTAAATGTTACATTTTTATTTGGACAATATAAGTCTTGAATAAGTTTTAATTCTTGATTTTGATAAACTTTGCAGAATATCTCCATTTCTACTTCTATATATACTGAGTGATCTTCTGCACTATTAGGTTTTACAAGCATGTTTCTTACTTCATATTTTACATCACATATATTATCTTCTGCAATGTCTTGTATGTCTATAAATCCCATAACAGGAATTGTACTTTGTACAGAATTTATACGATTATCTTCTGTTAAATATAAAATTTTTACACTCATATCTGATTTTGCTAACACTTTATTATAGCTTATTTTTGTATCTTTGTTTATTATATTTATTTCCGCTTTCATTACTTCTGCTAAATTATCTATATTTTCAATATTAATTGTGTCTTTAGCATATACTTTTGTACTTCCACTTCCTATTAGTGAATTAATATTAAAATCTGTATTTAACATTTGTATGTTTTTCATTTTTACACTGTTTATTATATCTACATTTTCATTTGCACTTACTTTTGCTGAAATATCAAGACTTGCCTTTACATTTACCTTTCTTCCGTTTATTACCCTACATTCAATATTTTTTAGCATTACATCTGTTTCTAACATCATATCTGCACTTGCTTTTGGCATATCTATCATTTGAGTAAAATCTACATTTGTATTAATGCTTCTTATACTGCCATTTTCGTCATCTGCTAAATACATGATGTATGTGTCTATACTACCATCTATTCGCACCTTTCCTTCTAATATTTCTTTTTTATAAATGCAAACAGTACCTACTGTACTTACCGCGCTTAAAATATCTGGCTTTATATCAGGGATTATACTATCTCCTTCTACAACAACACTTTCATTTTTTTGTTCAATTATTTGGTTAATGCATAAACTATCTTTAGTCGTTTCAACAGCCATCTTTAAACCCCTCCTTAAATTTCTAATTAGTAATGTATATTTAAGGACATAAAAAAAAATTCCTAAATTAGGAATTTTTTTGTTTTTATTTAATTATACTCTTTGTTTTTTCATTTCTGAAATTGGTGGAATTAATGGACTATATCCATTTCCATCAAATACATCTACCTCTACAGTTCTTGTTAAAATATCTGTATAGCTATATGTAACACTTCCCTCATCCTCTTCATATTTTATTACAAAAATATTAGGATAAGCTTTTTCTATTGTAGCTTCTTTCTCAAACGATTTACATCTTCCTAATGAACCTTTTACAATTATCTTTTGTCCAATTTTTTCATTAATATCAGTTTTAAGACTTGCTATGTCTGTTGGATAAATCATTTAATCACCTACTCCTATAAGATGAGCTTATTCTATCATAACATTTTCCAAAAGTCAAAAAAGCTCGCTTTGTGTCAGCAAGCTTTTTTGTTTATTTCTAGGCATTTTGCTTATTTTATTACATTTGTATTACATTTATATTACAAAAATATTACAATATTAATATTCCATTGTTTTCTTCTTTCCCATTGCTCCAATTCCGCTTACTCCTCTTTCTCCATCACGTAAATCATCTTCTATATCTCTTATTGTTACATATTTATTATAATCTGTTATTGCTACTTTTTCTGCAACCACTAGTGGATCCATAAAATCTATTAAAATTCGTGCTGGTGATGATGCAAAATTTGCTCCTGCTTTAATTAATTCCTCATAATAACTTTGACATGCACCTGCAAAAATTACTAAATCTTTATTTAACTTTATTTGTCTTGCTTTATTTACTGTAGTTATAAAATACTTTGAATTTCTATAATTATATATATCATTAAAGCCTGTTCCGTTTTTTATCATTCCGTCATGGCCTGTTACTACTAAAATATCTGGATTATATCTTTTTATTAGATATTCTACCACATTTGCTTGTCTACTTTCCGGTACATTCTTTACAAACGCTTTTAACCCCATTTTTTTATAAAACATATTTGATTTTTCACTATATCTTTTATCTCCATCTAAATGTAATATTCTACCTGTATAAATAACTTTATTTGTTCTTTTAAAAGTTTCATTTGTTTTTCCGTTTTTTACCTAATCTAGAAATAAGTCTTGCATTTAAATCCGCTTCGCTTTTTGCAATTCTTTTTTCATCAATTTTGTCTAAATCTTCTATATCACTATCAGCTTGTATTCTAATATTTAAACCTTTTAATATAGCTATTTGTTTTCCTGATTTTGTTTTAATAATTCTTTCTACAACAAATAGAATGTCTTTATTATATGACTTTCTGCCAACAATATCTCCCCTTCTTATCTTATCCATTTTTTCACCTCATTAGCATTCTAGATTAGTATATCCTATGTCGAATTATGGAAAAATGTGCAATTAGTTCTACTAATCATTTTTTACGAATACAATGTAGAAAACATCGAAACACAAGGAGGTTTCTTTATGAAGAATTACTCAATAGAAGAACGTGCAATCAGCTTAGCACATTATATTATAGATTCAAAAGATACTGTAAGAGGTGCAGCTAAAAAGTTTGGAGTTAGCAAAAGTACTGTACATAAGGATGTTTCGGAAAGGTTACTTACTATAAATCCTGTTTTAGCATCTGAGGTTAGAAATATTCTAGATGAAAATAAAGCCGAAAGGCATATAAGAGGGGGGCTTGCTACTAAATTAAAATATCATCATGAAATTGTAGATAATAAAAATAAAGAGGTGTCTTAGCACCTCTTTTCTTATTTACTACTTTTACTCTTTTTTATATTTACATTTATAAATACTGTAGATAATATTGACAAAATAAAAATTACAATAAATATTTTTTCTCCTATAAATTTACTTAAAATTGCTAGTATACTAAATACAATAACCTCTGTAAAACATAAACTCATTTGTCCAACTGATGATAATAAATCATTATCTTCTTTTGATTCTTTAATGATATTTTGTATTGATGTTTGTATTGATGTATCATAAACCTTTGAAATATTATCACTAACTGTCTTATTAAGAGATATTATAAATTTATCTTTTGCAAATAAATATACCATTGTAATGCTTGCTTTTATCAGTGTTACTAGACTATTTGATTTTTTTACGTCTTTATCCGTATATTCTCCAATCAAAACTATTGTTACAACCTGAAATAATAGTGATAATATAGTAATTACAGAAAAAGCTTTAAAATCTTGCAATACTAAATATAAATATAAAGGAACAAAATTTCTTTCTATTATATGACTAGTTTTTAATGCATATATAATTTTATATCTACTCTTACTATGTACTAAATACTTTATGCTTGCCTTAAAAACATTTGCCTTTCTTTTTGGTTTATAATCTATCTTTGATATTACAAGATATTGCATTAAAAAGAACATTGTAATTATAGCAAATAGTATTAATGTATTATTACTTATTACTCCCCAAGCTACTAAACAACTTGCCATAACAGTACCAAGTATTTTGCTTATACTGTATAAACTATTAAATCTTCCTCTATGTTCACTTTCAACATATTTACTTGATAATGCATCTGAAGAAGGATTAGATAGTCCATTTAATCCCATTGATATTACAAAAATAACAATATTAGCATATAAATTTTGAGTATTTAGCACTAGATATGTATATATAATGTTAAATATATTCGAAATTAGTATGCATTTTGCAACTCCTATTTTGCTGGATATTGTTACATATAATGGTGTTATAAATCCCATTATTAAAAATCTAATTCCATATATTAATAATATTATATGTATAGGTAAACCTGCTTTATATAGCATAACTGCTCCAAACGTTTCGCTTAAAGCATTTGCAAAATTATATAAGAATATACTTAAGTACATATATTTGTATTCTTTTTTATAAAAATATTCTTTCATTTCTTGCTCCTAATTTATATATTGCAATAATATTTATGATTTTAGCATAGAAAAACTATTTGTAAAATATCTGAATTTTACAAATAGTTTTTTATCAGATAGTGCAATTTTTTATTTTAGTTTGTTATTCCATAATATTGTTTTAATAACCATGAATATGCGTCAAATACATCATGTGTTTCAGGAATTCCATAGTCGATACCATAAGTTTCTACTGTTACACTTTTTATTTTTATTTCTTTTTTTGGTGTATCAGATTGTATTTTATTACCATTATCATCTTTTGGAGCTTCTTCATTTTCTTTTAATTCACTATCTCTATAATAAACTTCTACATTAGATATTTTGTCTACAACATCCATTCCTTCAATTACTTCACCAAAAGCTGCATATAATCCATCTAAAGATGTATTGTCTGCAACTGTTATATAGAATTGTGAGCTTGCTGAATTGTATCCTTCTTCAATTATTTGGCTACCATATTGGCTATAGTCAGCTCTTGCCATAGATATAACTCCTCTTTTATGTTTTAGGTTGTTTGAATTATAACCATTAGCAATAAATTCTCCATTTATATTATATTCTTTATCTTCTTTTACATCATCCATAATGTCGCTTAATTTTGGAGAAGCTGTTGTGTCTCCATTCTTTGATCCACCTTGTATAACAAAGTTTGGAACTGTTCTATGAATTGTACTTCCATTATAAAATCCTCTATTTGCTAAACGTATAAAGTTTGTTACAGTATTTGGTGCTTTATCTGGATATAACTCTACTTTTATTGTTCCATAATCTTCAATTTCTATTGTTGCAACAGGATTTTGTACCTTTAATGTTGCTTTTTTATAAATACCATAGCTTACAAATGCTATTCCTGCAATTACTGCTAAAATTGCTATTATTAATAAAATTCTACCTAAAACTTTTTTCATATTTTTACCTCTTTCTTTTATGTTTAAATTACATAATTGTCAAATACAAATTGTTCTTGCATTCTTTTTAATGATTGTTTTATTGTCCTTGCACGTACCTCACCAATACCTTCAACTTCATCTAGTTTTGGTATATCAGCGATTAGAATATGTTGGAATGATTTAAATGATTTTACTAAGTTATCTACTATATTACTTGGCATTCTTGGTATTTTATTTAAAATTCTATATCCTTTTGTATAAACACCAACTTCATCATAATTGTCAAAATCTTCGTATCCAAGTAATCTTGCAATTTTTTCTTCTTTCATTAATTCATCATGATTTAATTTTTTTATCTCTTCTAGAGTTTTTTCTGGACTTCTCTTTTTACCTGGTGCTATATAATCTTTTATTATTAGTAATTCTTCTTTTTCTAAATCTCCAATTAATTCGTCTAATTGCATTTCAATTAAACGACCTTCTTCACCTAATTCGTCTATTGCTCTATTTACTTCATCTGCAATCCTCATTACCATTTCTGCTCTTTGGATAGCAATAATTACATTTTCAAGTGTTACAATATCATTAAACTCATATTCATTTAATATATTTAATTTATTATCAAATACTTTTTTGTATTTTTCTACAGTTTGAAGTGCTTGGTTTGCATTAGATATAACAGTTTCAAGGTCTCTTAAAACATATCTAGAATTTCCCTTGAATATTGTTATAATTCCTCTTCTTTGTGAAATACTAATTACTAGCGCACCTGTTTGTTTTGCTGTTCTTTCTGCCGTTCTATGTCTAGTTCCTGTTTCAGATGTTGGAATATCTGATGATGGAATAAGCTGTGCATTTGCATATAAAATTCTTTTAAAATCTGAACTTAGCACTATTGCTCCATCCATTTTAGCAAGCTCATAAAGTTTTGAAGAAGAATACTCAACATCAATCTTAAAGCCACCATCAACTAGGTCTAAAACGTCTTTATTATCTCCTCCTACTGCTATTAATGCACCTGTTTTTGCTTTTAAAATGTTTTCTAATCCATTTCTTATCGGTGTTCCAGGAGCAATTAATTTTAATATCTCTTCCACACTTTCCACTCCTTTGAAAGCAATAATTATCTAATATTAAAATTTTTTATTGCCTCATTAATGTTCTTGACGCCTATTATATCTAATTTATACTCATCTTTCAATAGTTTTTTATTACTTTCTGGTATAATACATTTTTTAAATCCTAATTTTTCTGCTTCTTTAATACGTTTTTCTATCATATTTACAGCTCTTACTTCGCCTGTAAGTCCAACTTCGCCAATTGCAACTACATCTTTTGGTATACTTACATTTTTATAGCTTGAACTACATGCAAGTATAACTCCTAAATCTACAGCTGGCTCTACTATTTTTATACCACTAACAACATTTAAATATACATCTTGTCCGCCTAATGCTAAACCTGCTCTTTTCTCTAAAACTGCAATTAATACAGCAAGTCTATTATAATCAAAACCATTAGCCGTTCTTTTTGGTATTCCAAATACACTAGTTGATGTTAATGCTTGAAGTTCTATTAATAAAGGTCTTGTTCCTTCCATACTTGCTACTATAACTGATCCTGCCGGGTTGTCATCCCTCTCTGTTATTAATATTGATGAAGGGTTTGTAATTTCAACCATACCTTCATTTTTCATTTCAAACATTCCAAGTTCATTTGTTGAACCAAATCTATTTTTTACGCTTCTTAATAATCTATATGAAAAATATCTTTCTCCTTCTAAGTATAAAACAGTATCTACCATATGTTCTAATACTCTTGGTCCTGCAATATTTCCATCCTTTGTAACATGTCCAATTATGATTGTTGTTATGTTATTATCTTTGCAAATTCTCATAATTCTTGCTGTTATTTCTCTTACTTGACTTACTGTTCCTGCTGCAGAAGTTATTTCTTGTGAATACATAGTTTGAATTGAATCTATAATTACAAGTTTTGGATTGATTGACAAAATTGATTCCTGAATTATATCTATATCTGTTTCTCCTAGAAACATAATATCTTCATTGTTTATATTTAGTCTATCAGCTCTAATTTTTACTTGCTCTGCCGATTCTTCGCCAGATACATATAAAACCTTTCCTTCTCCATTCATTTTGTTACATAGTTGTAAAATAAGAGTAGATTTTCCTATTCCCGGTTCACCACCTACAAGCACTAAAGAGCCTTTTACTAACCCTCCACCTAATACTCTATCTAACTCTCCAATTCCTGTACTTATTCTTACTTCACTTATTCCTTCTACTTCTTTTAATTTTCTAGGAGTAACTGATTTTTTTACTTTTTCTCCTGATGAAGAAGATACTGTTCCTGTAACTTTTTCTTCGTAAAAACTATTCCATTCATTGCAGGCTGGACACTTTCCAAGCCATTTTGCGGATTCATATCCACAGTTTGAACACACAAATACTGTTTTTGTTTTCATTTTTTACTATGACCCTAGTAATATTTTAGTTACTAGGGTCTTATCCTTTCTATTAATTAAATAATTACAAACATTGCATGAGACCATGCAAGCCCATTTACCCAACTTGGTTTCATACTACTATTATCTACTTGTTCTGCAAGAAAACCATGTTCATTTGCACTATTTACAACAAATTTTATGCACTCGTCCATTTTCTTTTTGTCTCCTATTTCTTTGTAGTACATTGCCATCCATAAAGTTGCTATTGGCCATGGATTTTTTCCTCCCATGTAGTTATCGTCTTCAAATCTTAAATATCCACCTGTATATGTTCTAAGTGTTAAATTTATTCTTTCTATTGTGTTTACAACCTTTTTTTCTTTTGTTCCAAATAGTTTAAATGGTGCTACACATCCTAAAACACTAATGTCTGTTTTTTTATCACTATTATTTCTAAGTAAACATTTCATATTTTCATCATACATATTTTGTGATATATATTTTTTTATTTCTTCCATGTTTTTTTTCATTTTGTTTTTTAGCTTACTTATACTTTCCAACTTTAGTCTATTTTCTTTATACTCTGGTTCTATATTTTCATAAATTTTTATCATGGCATCAAATGCAGCATATATTGCTGATAAAGAATATAAATGAACACCTTCATGCATTTCCCATAAATCGTAACTAAGTGGTAGTTTGTTTCTTTCTTCTGTATGGTATGTTGCTTCTATTTCATTTTTTACAATATCACTTGTGTCATGTGTACCTAAAATATTATCCATATACACGCATAAAAACTTTGAAGCATTTTCACACATTTTTAAAGTATCTTTTAAGAATTTCATATCATCTACTTCTTTAAAATGTTCGTATACACCATAAACAACACTTGCTGTTTCATCTATTTGATATCCCCAACATGGTGCTAGTCTTCCATCTGTATAAAAACGTTGTTCCCACATTCCATTTTTATTTTGCGTGTTTTTACAAAAGTTTTTATAAAATTTTTCTGTTTCTTTTTGCATTTTTAATTTATCAAAAGCTTCTGTAATAAATACAGCATCACGTGGCCAACAATATCCATATCTACCACAATTTTCTTTTTCTTCATCTACTTCTATTGCTGCTGCAACTCCACCTGATGATTGATTCGTAAGAAGAGGAAATAGTAAAATTGTTCTTTTATATATTTTGTTATATTTTTTATTATACTCACTATTTTCTTCTTTTAATGTGATGTTTATGTGATCTTTTAAGTATTTTTTCCAATATTTTTCTACATTGTTTTGCTCTCTATTTACATCCATCTTTTTTATATCTGAAATTTCCTTAAATAACTTTTCAGCATCTAGTTTTGTATTGTTTGTAATATAAATAAATATGTCTAATTCTTTCTTTTCTCCTGGTTTTATTACTCCAACATCATAGCTTATACTAGAATCTGAGCTCATTCCAATGTAGTCCTTATCTTGTATTACTCCGCTTCCTATTGTATTTTTAGAATCATTTAGCTGATGACTTAATATTGGATTTTTAGAGAATATACATATTGTATCATTGTGATTATATTGAACAAGAGTATTTTCTTCAAGTTTTGCTCCTACTGAATTATTATAGTCAGATAACAATTTTGAATGTACCAAAAAGTTAACATTTAAGTCTATTGTATTATTATTTTCAAAAAAATATCTTTTTACAAGTACGCTATTTTTTACAGATACAAAATCTGTTTGTTTTACTTTCATATTAAAATATGTGTTTTCAATTTCTGTATTTAATATATTTGTATCTTGAGTATAATACTGATTATATCTATTATTTTGATCTTCATGCAAATATATCATCCATGAATCATTTACTTTTACTCCTGTATAAAAGAAATCTAAATATTGCCTAAAATCTGGTGCATCATACATCATTCTCAAAAGTTCACCATTATTGCTATAACTTGCTGTTATTCCCTTTCCACCAATTATGGCATCATTAAAATATTTATTTTTCATTTGTAATTTCTCCTCTTTACTTTTTATCTACAATTTTTACTATTTGATTTTCTAGTTCTTTTAATTTGTCTTTTAATCCTAAAATGTCATTATCAGGAGCAGCATTTTCTAAATAATCTTCCTTAACAATTGATTCCATATCTTCTAATTCTTCTTTTAATGTTAACATTCTTTCTAGTATTTCTAGTCTTAAATATTTTTCCTTCATTTGGTTTCCTAACTTATCAACTACTTTTATATCTTTGCTTAGATCATAAGATTCACCAAATGATGGTATTGTAACTGAAATATGAGCTTCGCTTTCTAGTTTTTCCTTTAATACAAGTTGACCTTCTGGTTCACCATGAACAAGGAAAATATGTTTTGGTTTCTTTAAAAATGAATATACAAAGTTCATAAGCCATTCTTGGTCTGCGTGTCCTGAATATCCTTCAATGTACTCTATTCTTGCATTAACAGCTATATCTTCTCCAAATATTTTTACTTTCTTTTCTCCATCAACTAATTTTCTACCTAGTGTTCCTGGTGCTTGGTACCCTACAAATAATATTGTGCTATTTGGATTCCATAAATTGTGTTTTAAGTGATGTTTAATTCTACCTACTTCACACATACCACTTGCTGAGATTATTATTGCAGATTCGTTTTTTTCATTTAATTCTTTTGACTCATCAGCAGTTCTTGTAAATTGTAACCCTGGAAAATCTAATGGATTGTCTCCGCTTTGAATTAAAGCTTTTGTTTCGTCATCAAATAAATCCATATTTTCTCTAAATACTTCAGTTGCTGAAATTGCAAGAGGACTATCAACATACACAGGAACCGTCATAAGTTTTTGGAACGCTTTATAGAATTCTTCACTATGTTTTGTATCTTTTATTTTGTTTAGCTCATATAATATCTCTTGTGTTCTTCCAACTGCAAATGATGGAATTACTACAGTTCCATTCTTTTCTAATGTTTCATACACAATTTTTAAGAAAAGTTCTGCTTTTTCATCATTTCTTATGTGTAATCTATTTCCATATGTAGATTCCATAACTAAAAAGTCTGTGTCATCTATCATTGTTGGTGATGATAATAAAGGAATATCATTGTTTCCAATATCTCCTGTAAATACAACCTTTTTTTGTTCTCCATCTTCATTTATCCAAACTTCAATAATTGCTGAACCTAGCATATGTCCTGCATCATTATAACGAACATGTATGTTTTCATCAATTTCGATTAGCTTATCATATTCAACTGGTTTAAAAATTTCTAATGATTTTGCTGCATCTTCAGCTGTATATAAAGGTGGTAATGCTTTTTCACCTTTTCTTAGTCTTTTTCTATTTTTCCACTCTATTTCCATCTCTTGTATATGTCCACTATCTGGTAGCATTATTGAACATAAATCACATGTTGCCTTTGTTGCATAAATTGGATTTCTATACCCCTCATTATATAATTTTGGTATTCTTCCTGAATGGTCTATATGTGCATGTGTTAATAGCATAAAATCTATATCATGAACATCATATAAAAATGGTGCTGAATTTTCTAATTCATCTACAGCTGAACCTTGGTACATTCCACAATCTACCAAGAATTTTTTTCCTGCTCCTTCTACTAAAAAATTTGATCCTGTTACTGTTTTTGTTGCTCCTAAAAAAGTAATTTTCATAATTTTTTCTTCCTTTCCTTTACAAAAATAGTCTTATTTTCTTTTTTATTCTAACATTTGTAAATACGAATTCTTTTTCCATTTCAAGTATATCTCCATCTAAATACTTTACTTGCAATTTTTCATTTTCATACTTACATTCTATGCTAACATTTTCAAAATTTATCATTTTTGAATTTAGCAATTCTTTAATAATAATATAGGAAATTTCATTATCCTCTGTAAATACATCCCATACTTTAAGTTCTTGTGCTTTTTTTATTAATTCTTGAATAACTTCCTTAAAATTTGTTTCTAATATTTCTACATCTTTTAAGGCTATTTGATTATCGAATGGTATATTTCTGTAATATCTTATTTTATATATCCATTCAATAATATTCTCTTTTTCTGTTATGTTTTTAATTTGATATTTTGCATATTTTAAGAACTCTTGGCATAACTCTGCTTTCTTTTTATTGTCTGTTTCTTTTCCATCCTTTTTTATACTTTGCAAAAAAACAAATTCATTATTTATTCTTTCTTTTTCTTTTACAAATTCTCGTGGATCTAATATTTTATTATACTCTTTAATTTGGTCTATATAGTCTGCTCGTTCTTTTTCTAAAATATCTGCAAGATAGCTAATGCTAAATATTTTCTCTTTATTTGGAAGTACTTTATTTCTATTTGTATATTCCTCTTTTATCAATTCTTTATCATTTAACACTTTATCTATTCTTTCAATTTCTAATCTGCATTTTTTCTTTTCTTCTGATACATTTGATATAAATTCTTTTTTATTATCAAACCTTTTTATTTCATTTTCTTTTTCATTTTCTAAATCTATAATTTTCTTTCTATAATCTTCATCTAATTGTATTTTTCTTTCCATTGAAAGCTTATATAAGTTTTCGTAAAAATTTAAATAGTCTTTATTTTCTTTTATTTTTATGCTTTTTTCCATTAATTTTTTTTCATATATTAAAAGTAAATTTTGATATATTAAATTGTATGTTAAATCATCAATTTCTTTTATAACAATATCCCATGACCATCCATTAAAGTCTCTTAATACTTCAACTTCATTCATGTTTTCTCCACATTTTATCATATCATCTACAGCATTATTAATATATTCATATTTTGCATTTACTACTACTTTTGGTTCTTCTAAATACAATATTGCAGATAAAAGAGATTTTTCATTTGGATAGCACTTTATTTTACCTTTTTCATTATTTACCCATATTTGAAATCTTTCTTCTGGTTTATAAAATGTAATTTCAAAGCATTTTTCATCTATTATTTTTAGTATTTTTTCTATAAATTCTTTTTTTGTTAATGTAATTCTTTTTACAACAGAATAATCATTATATGCATTTTCTATTTTATATAGCATACTTAATAAGAGGTTTTTTTCATCCTCTGAAAATTTCTTATTTTCTATAATTTTTTCTAATTCATTATTATAATTTTTTACTTTTAATTTTGAAAAAATTTTACTTGCTTCCATTAAAGACTCCTCATTTGTTTTATTATTCTGCTTCCTGGCTACTTGCCATCTTTAGCTCTTCCCATCTTTCTTTTGACATTAATACTTCACGTGGTTTACTTCCTTGGAATCCTGATATTATTCCTCTTTCTTCCATTTGGTCTATAATTCTTCCTGCCCTTGCATATCCAACTTTAAATCTTCTTTGTATAAATGATGTTGATGCTTGTCCTGTTTCTACTACAACTTCAATTGCTTCCATTAAGAATGGGTCAACATCATCATCTTCTCTTTGTTCAGCTTCTAAATCTTTTTCCTTATCTGACTTTCCTGAGTTTTCAATGCTTTCTAATATATCTTCATTATATGTAGCTTCTCCGTTTGATTTAATAAAGTCTACAATTTTTTCAACTTCTCCATCAGATACAAATGCTCCTTGAATCCTTGTAGGCTTTGGTGCACCTGCTGGATAGAAAAGCATATCTCCTTTTCCTAATAATTTTTCAGCTCCTACCATATCTAGTATTGTTCTTGAATCTACTTGTGAAGATACAGCAAATGCAATTCTTGATGGAATATTTGCTTTAATTAAACCTGTAATAACATCTACAGATGGTCTTTGTGTTGCAATAACTAAATGCATACCTGCTGCTCTTGCTTTTTGTGCTAAACGACAAATTGCATCCTCTACATCATTTTTTGCTACCATCATTAAATCTGCAAGCTCGTCTATTATAATAACAATGTGAGGCAATTTACCTGTTCCGTTTTCCTTTTCAACAGATTCATTATATCCCTTTAAATCTCTTACACCCTTCATTGCAAATGTTGCATATCTATTTTCCATTTCTTGAACAGCCCATGCAAGAGCACCTGCTGCCTTTTTAGGATCAGTAACAACTGGAATTAACAAATGTGGTATTCCATTATATACTGAAAGCTCTACAACTTTTGGATCTACCATTAAAAGTTTTACTTCGCTTGGTTTAGCTTTGTATATTATGCTTGAAATCAATGTATTAATGCACACACTTTTTCCAGATCCTGTTGAACCTGCAATCATAACATGTGGCATTTTTGAAATATCTGTTACAACTACATCTCCTGCAACATCTTTTCCAAGTGCAAATGCAAGTTTTGATTTATGATTTTTAAATGTATCTGTATCAATAATTTCTCTTAAATGAACTATCTCATTTTCTTTATTTGGAACTTCAATACCTACAGCTTGTTTGCCTGGTATTGGTGCTTCAATTCTTATTGTTGCTGCTGCTAAATTTAAAGCAATATCATCTGCTAAATTTGCTATTTTGCTTACTCTAACACCTTCTGCTGGTTTTAATTCATAACGTGTAATTGCAGGACCTACTGATACATTTTCTACCTTTGCAGAAACTCCAAAACTATATAATGTTTTTTGTAATTTTGTTGCTGTATCTGCAACAGCCTTTTTTCCTCCTGTCTTAGCTTTTTTCTCTCCTTCACTTAGAAGTTGTACTGGTGGAAATTCATAATGTTCATCTTCAACTGTCATTGTATGCTCTAATTGTAATACCTCTTTTACTTTTTCTTCTTTTGTTTCTTGTTCTGTTTTAAATAAGTTTGCGTCTATAAAATCTGGATTTATTTCCTGTTTTTCCTCTACTTCTTGCTTTCTTCCTTTTCCAATATTGAATGGAATTAAATCATCTTTATCATGGTTAAATTTTTTAGTCTTTTTATCTGTATCTAAAGTATTTTCATTTAAGTTTATTGTTATTTGATCTGCAAGTTCTTCTGCTTTTCTTCTTTCTTCCTCTTTTTCTCTTAGTTTACGTTCTTTTTTAGTTTCTTTTCTTATTTTAGGTTCATCTTCAACCGCTTCATCTTCGTCATCAGACTCTTCATATCTTGCTCTTCTAATTTCTCTTCTTTCTTCTCTATTTTCTCTTGCATTTTCTAACATTCTGCTAATAATCTCTGCTGGTTTTATTCCAAACATAAATACAACAAGCATAATTGCCACACCTATGCATAATACTACTGTTCCTGTTTCTCCAAGTAATTTTACAAAAAGGCTTGCCGCTATTGTTCCAATTGCTCCACCACCTTTGTCATTTTCTCCAAGATAATAACCGTCTTGTGCCACTTTTGTGAAATCATTTTGAGCATTTATATTTCCGCTTGTAATTTCAAAAACGCTAAGCACTGTACATATACATACTAAAAATACTCCATATTGTATAAGTTTAGAAAATAGGTAGTCCTTATCTTCATATGTCATATATATTCCTATTAAAAGCGTTCCTATTGGAAGTATATATTTTATTACTCCCATTATTCCGCCTAAAATTGGGCTTAAATGTTCTCCAATATATCCTGATTTTGAGTATATTAAAACTGCAAGTAGTATACTAATTAATATCATTCCTACAACTGCAATATTTATATCTATTTTAATTTTTTTCTTACTGTTTTTTTTACCTTTTGTACTTGTACTGTACTTTTTGCTTCTTGCCAAAGTAATTCACTCCTTCGTTTTCCTTTTCCCTCCGATTATATCATAAACAATAAAAAAAACAAATATTTATACTAATTTCTTTTTATTTTTTTAGTGTATTTATTGTTAAAACAAAAAAGCAAAGATACATTATTATATCTTCGCTTCATTAATTATTTTAATTCTTTTCTATTATTTTTTATTACTTTTAAAGCATCTTCTAGTGCAACTTCAATTCCTGCTAATACGCCATCTGCATATTCTTCAGTTCCTGTTTTAATTTCTCTTGACATTTCATTTGCAGTTTCAATTATTTCAACTTTCTTTTCATATGCTTTTCTTGTAATTTCATGTTCATCTATCATTGATATAATTCTGTTTTCTGCTTCTTTAATTATGCCATCTGCCTCTTTTTGTGCTTCTACTAAAATACGTTGTCTTTCTTCTTTTACCCATTTAGCTTGTTTAATTTCCTCTGGTAGCTTTAATCTAATTTCTTTAATAATATCTAAAATTTCTTCTTTGTCAACTATACATTTATTAGAAAAAGGAACATTTCTGCTTTTTTCCATTATATCCTCTAAAGTTTCTAGTAAAGTAAATATTTCCATAACAATCTTACTCCTTTCGATTTAAGAATATTAGACTTGCTCTACCATATTTTCTTAAATCATATACATTTACCTGTATTTCCTTTAATTTGTTTAATTCTCTTTCTTCATCATCTGTTTCAATAACTATAATTCCATCTTCACTAAGTAGGTTTAATGCTAAAATTTCTTTTGTTGCATTTACTGCAAGATTCTCTCTATAAGGAGGATCTATATATATAATATCAAAAGTTATCTTTTCTTTGCTTAACATTTTTAATACTTGTAAGTAGTCTTTTTCTATTACAACAGCCGAATTCAAGAATTTCGTTTTTTCTAAATTTTGATAAATCATTTTTGCGGCATCATGTGATTTTTCGCCAAAGTAAGCATACATACATCCTCTACTTATACATTCAATTCCTATTGCACCACTTCCAGCAAATAAATCTAAAACAATGCTTTCTGGTATTTTATTTTGAATAATATTAAATAGTGATTCTTTTACTCTATCTAACGTTGGTCTTGTTGATAAACTTTCTATTGAATTTAATTTTGTACCTCTTGCTTTTCCACTTATTACTCTCACAGTTACCTCTATTATTTTTATTATATATATTTTATAATTTATTTTTCATATGTCAATATTATTAACACAAATGTAACATTCTTTTAATAATTCTGTAACAATGTTATAATTTTGTAACATAAAAAAATGCCATATCATATGATAGGCATTATATAACATTTTATGTAAAATGTAAATATGTAAATTACATTTTATTAGTCTTTATTAACTTCTTTTAATAATTCTAATTGTGATATTAGTAAAGATTCCATTTTTGCTTTATATACATCAAATTGCTTTTGTAAATCTTCTAATTCTTTTTGTTTTAAAATAATTTGTTGTTCAAGTTCAGCTGCTTTTTGTTTTGCTGTTCCTTGAGCATCTCTAATAATTTGATCTGCCTGTTGTTGAGCAACTTTTTTTATTTCATCAGCTGTACTTTGAGCCATAATTAAAGTATTATTAAGTGTAGATTCAAGATTTTTATATTTTACGATGCTTTCTTCTAACTCTGTGATTTTTGTTTGGCTTTCATTTGATTGTTTGTATAATTTTTCATAATCAACTGTTAGTTCATCTAAAAATTCATCAACTTCTTCAACACTATATCCATTCATCATTTGTTTTGCAAATTTTTTATTTTCTATATCCAATGGTGTATACATTATTTATTCCTCCTAAATCTTGCACAAACTTACAAATATGTACTAGTTGTTTCCATTATTTTTTATCCAAGAAACTGATAGTTTATTTTTTATTTCTTCTCTTGCCATTTCATTTGTAATATCATAATTAAATGGTGCAACCAAGAATATTGAATTAGAAACTTTTTGTAAATTTCCGTCTAATGCATGAACTGCACCACTAACAACATCAACAATTCTTCTTGCAATATCTTTGTTAACATATTCTAAATTTACAATTATTGATTTTTTTTCTTTTAATAAAGTGCATATGCTTTCAGATTGTTCAAATGTTGTTGGTTGACAAATTACCATTTTTATTTGTTGTGATTGTGGCATTGGAACAACTTTATTTTTTCTTCCCCATATTTTTCTTTCTTCTTCTTGATCGTTTTCTTCTTGATCATTTTCTTGTATATAATCTAATTCTTCTGTTTCTTCTTCTTCATTTTTTTCTGATGGTTCTACTCCAAGTAATCCCCATACTTTTTCCATAATAGCTCCTGACATTTTAATAACCTCCTATAATATGTTTGTCCTTCGTTTTTCGCTTTCTATAGTATCTATCATTTTCTTTTTGTTGTCAAGCGTTTTTTACTCTATTTTTCTTTTTTAACAAAATTGTAATATTATTGTAATATTATTGTAATATTTTATTTGTTAAGTAATATTTCGTCATAGATAGAAAGGGTTTTTCTTGATTTTATTTCATCTGATGAATAGCCAATCTCTTCCAATTCTTGACTTGTGTAATCTGATACTATTGTATACTTACCATTTGATTTCAGTTCTTTTACTAATATTTTATCTTCATATCCTGCTCTTGTTCTAATAACATATGCAACTTTGTTTTCACCTTTTTTTTCATATTGAATTGCATTATTAGGTATTTTATTTCCGCTATAACTCCACCATATTACATCAAATGATATTTTTCTATAGCCAATAAGTTCTTCTACACATTTTTCTATTTTAAATACAATAACAACATTATTTTCGTTTTGCACATTTATTTGTACTATTTCAGCATTAACTTCATTTCCACTAGGAAGTTTTAATTTTACAGTATCTCCAAGTTCAGCAGAATTTGCGTACTCAGAATTTAAGCATGTAGCTATGTAACATTCATAATTATTAATAACTTTTCCACTTTCATCGCTTGTAGCAACAATTTGTCCTGTTTTCAAATTTAAACTTTCCAAAAAGCCTTTTGATATATTCGAGAAATTTTTTGTAGTTAATATTTCTTCAAATCCATCTACTCTGTATGACACCACTCCACTTTCTGGTGCTACAATATATTCTGCACCAGAATTTAAACTTCTTTCATATCCGCTTCTTTCATCAATTAATTTCTTTAAATATGAACCTGCTGGACTATAATCTCCAGCAATTTTAGCTTTTTTAGTTATGTCTGTTGTCATTTCCTTTTTTATTTCTTTTATTTTTTGTAAATTGCTTTCATTATGAACACTTTCTATTTTTTGTGTTATCTGGTTTTCTAGTACCTTGGTATCTCCTGGTAATACATCATTATTGTTTTTCATTGCTTCATCAATTTTACTATCTAAAGCCTCTATTTTTTTTACTAATGTTTCTTCACCATTTGAATAATATCTAAAAATAGCTTCACCTTTTGCAACTCTTTCTCCTTCTGTTTTTATTTGAGCCATTCCATTTTTATAGTTTTCGCCTTTGATAACTTGTTCATCTCTTATTATATATCCAGTAGCAGTTTCTTCTTGGTATATTTGACCTTTTTCAACTAAAAATGTACTAGTTGGATTTTTTAGTAGTCTAATAACCATTATTATTGCATATATAATAACTATTAATAGTGCAATTATGATAATAGTTTTTTTATTCTTTTTTATTGCTTTTATTAAGTTATTTTCTGTTCGTTTTACTTTTGTATTATTTTTCACCATATTCCTCCAAAATAATTTTTATATTATTTTGTATATCATCTAATCCATTTATCCATTTAATATTTTCACATTTTTTAAACCAAGTTAATTGTCTTTTAGCATATCTTCTTGTTTCCATTTTTATCTTTTCAATCATTTCTTCTTTAGTTGTTATTCCATTTAAATATTCTACCACTTCTTTATAGCCTAATCCCTGCATAGCAGTTGGAAATTCATCATACTTTTTTACAATATTTTGAACTTCTTCAATTAGTCCATCATTTATCATAATATCTACTCTTTTATTTATTCTGTCATATAATTTTTCTCTATCCATAGTTATTCCATAAAGAAGATATTGGTATTTTGGTCCATTTTTTCTAGATTCTTTTTCTTGCTCTGTTTTATTTTTTCCTGTTGTATGATAGATTTCTAATATTCTGCATATTCTTTTTTGATCATTTTTACTTATATTTTTTATAGCCTCAGGGTCAATTTCTTTTGCCATTTCATATAATCTTTCTATTCCTTCTAACTTTGCTATTTTTTCTAGTTTTTCTCTATATTCTATATCTACCTCTATATCAGAATATTCTATTCCATATATTAAAGAATTAACATATAATCCTGTTCCTCCTACAACAATTGGAGTTTTTCCTTTTTTTATAATTTCATCAATTGCTTTTAGTGCATCTTTATTATAATCAGCTACACTATATCTTTGATTTGGTAAAACAAAATCAATCAGATAATGCTTAATTCCTTGCATTTCCTCCGGTGTTGGTTTTGCTGTTCCTATTGTCATGTCTTTATATATCTGCATTGAATCTGCAGATATAATTTCTCCATTTATTTTTTTTGCAATTTCTATTGATAGCTTTGTTTTTCCTGAAGCTGTAGGTCCGCATATCACAATTACTTTCTGTTTTTCCATGTTAATTCTCCTTTATTTTGCAATATTATTAATCTCTACTTCATTTACCTCATTACTTTCTTCATTACTTATACCATTTGTAACATCATTTGTTTGAGTATTAGTAGTATCATTAATTACTACATTACTGTTTATACTATTACTATTTTTAGTATTTTCCTTTACGAACTCCAATATTCCATTTTGAATATCTGCAAAATATGAACATTCAATTATTAAAACAATAATAAATGGTATAGCAAGTACTATAATTCTATTTCTCAATTTATCTCCTGCAAGTTTTCCTATTTTGTATTTGCTATATGACTTTGCAATAATCGGTAAAGTAAGGATTGCATTTATAGGTACGAAAAGAAATGTAATTACATTTTTAGCATTTTCTGCTACATCTTTACTAGCCACATTTTTTGTGCTTATCCAATAAATTACAGATGTAAGCATATACATAATAGCAATCCCTACAGCTACAAATATAGCTCTTTCTTTTTTATCTAAATCTGATAATGAATGATATGTTAGAGCAATTGCAACTATATTCAATATTAAAACAAATAATAAAATTATTAACATCTTTTTACTCCTTTATCTTCTAGAGAATTTTTTTTCAATATCTGCCTTAGTCATTTTTATAGCAGTTGGTCTTCCATGTGGACATGTAAATGGATTTGGTAAAACAAGTAATTGTCTCATAAGGTTGTCCACTTCTTCTTTTGTTAAAACCATATTAGCCTTTACAGCTGCTTTGCAAGCAACTGTTGCAATGAATTTTTCTTCTATTTCTTGTTTAGCTGTTCTTGCTACTGTATTTATTTCGTCAAGCGTCTCTAGGAATAGTTCTTTTGTATCTAAATCTATACATACATTTGGAACCCCTGTAAGTTTTATAGTATTTTCTCCAAACTCTTCTAATACAAAACCTGCTTTTTCAAATATGTCCATATTATCTTTTGCAATTTGCATATCTTTATGGCTCAAATTTATTATGTCAGGAAGTAGCATTAATTGTGAGTCTTTCTTATCATCATTATAATAATTTTCCTTAATTTTTTCATACATTATTCTTTCATGTGCAGCATGTTGATCAATAATATATAATTCTTTATCCATTTCAATAATTATATAAGTTGAAAATGCTATTCCTATAAATTTGTATAATGGAATTTCTTCTTTTTTTGTATTATCAAAAATAGATATATTTTCTACTGTTTTTAGTTCGTTTTGTTTTAGTTTGTACTCTTCATCAGGTTCTTCTACTACTTCTTCTTTTTTTACTGTTCCAAATGTTTTCGCATACATTTCATCAAAATTTTCGTAATCACTATCTATCTTTAAATTTGATAATTGTTCCATTTTTTCATTTATTTCTGATAAATCAATTTTTTTTGTTGCATCATTTACTTTTGTATCTTCTTTTACTATATTTTCCTCATGTTTTTGTTCTTCTTTTGGTTCTTCTACTTCTTCTAAATGTTTATTATTATATATCTGTGCTATAAAATTACCCATTTTGTATTTGTCATTTTCGTCGTCATCTTCTTCATCTTTATTTTCTTTTTTTGGTGCTATCCCAAATCTTGAAAATAATCCATGCTTTTTTTCTGGTTCTTCAATTTCTTTTTTAATTTCTTCTTTTACTTCCTTATTTTCTAATTCTTTAATATATGAAAGTCCACTATTTTGAATACTTCCAGCAATCAATCTATTTAGTTCAGGCACTGTTTCACTAATATTTTTAACTTGTCCCTCATTTTTATTTATTTCTATTCTTGTTTTATCTGGAACTAAATCATCCTTTAATAAACTATCTTTTATAGAGTGATAAATTGCTTTAAATACTTTATTTTCGTCTTCAAATCTAACTTCAAGTTTTGCTGGGTGTACATTAACATCAACTTTTTGAGGATTCATCTCTATATTTAAAACTAAAAATCCGTACTTTCCAATAGTAAGTAATCCTTTATATCCTTGCTCTGCAGCACTTGTAAGTACTTTATCTTTTATATATCTTTTATTTACGAAGAATAACTGATTACTTCTATTAGATCTAGCTATTACTGGTTTTCCGATAACTCCGCTTACTTTTATATCCTCATATGTATAATCTACATCTATAATATTTTCTGCAACATCTTTTCCGAAGATATTATATATAACTGATTTTATATCTCCATTTCCTGAAGTTTGTATAATTGTTTTTCCTGAGCTTATTAATTTTATTGCAATTTCAGGATGTACTAAAGCTATTCTTGTTACAACGTCTTCTATGTATCCTGCTTCTGTAAAGTCCTTCTTTAGAAATTTATATCTAACAGGTGTATTATAGAATAAATCTGTTATTGTCATTGTTGTTCCTTTTGGACATCCTATATCTTCTTTTTCTATTAGGTGTCCGCCTTTAACTTCCACTTTACATCCTATATCATTATCCTCTGTTCTTGATGTTACTTCAACATGACTTATTGATGCAATACTTGCAAGAGCTTCACCTCTAAATCCCATTGTTGTAACGACCTCTAAATCATCTGCTTTTCTAATTTTACTTGTTGCGTGTCTCTCAAATGCCATTTCCATATCATCTGGCATAATTCCTTTTCCATTATCAGTTATTCTTATATAAGAAATCCCACCATTTTTTATTTCTACTGATATATTGTTTGCTCCTGCATCTATAGAGTTTTCTACTAGCTCTTTTACAACAGATGCTGGTCTTTCAATAACCTCACCTGCCGCAATTTTATTTATTGTTAAATCATCTAATAAAACGATATTTCCCATTTATTCTTCCCCCATAATTAATTCATTTGTTTATCCTGTTTCAAATTATATCATTAATAAATTACTTTTGTATAGTTTTTATTTAAAATTTTTCATTTTACTTTGTAACCGATTTTTTCTATTTGAATAATATATATCATACGAAAGAGCAAAACGAATTGTTATAGGAGGTACGCGAAATGGGAAATTGTTGTAACAACAGTGAACTTTTATGGTTCATAATACTATTCTTGTTACTTTTCTGCTGTGGCGGATGTAACAATGGATGTGGCTGCAATTCAGGTTGTGGTTGCTAATCTTTTACATTAAATTTTCTTTAATTTGAAAGGAGGGAATTTTTATGCCAGAGAATAGAGGTTGTGGATGCGGTTTTGGTTTTGGTAATGATTGCATCTGGATTATAATCATCTTAATACTAATTTGCTGCTGTTGCGGTGGCAGAGGTGGATGCTGCTAATCTTAAAAAAAGGTATCACTTATAAAGTGATACCTTTTTCTATTTTATTATTTTTTCTTTTTTTGATTATTTTCTTCTTTTCTTCTATCTTCTTTTCTTCTTCCACCTTCGTTATCAAATTCATTTTTTCTTCTATTATCATTTTTTCTTCTATCTTCAAATATTTTTCCTTTTCCATCAACTATCATAGTTTTGGTTCCTCCTATTATTTTTAAGTATCTTTTATATTTTTTTAATGTATTATACTTTGATTTTATTATAATCTTATATAGTTTGTCAACTATTTTTGTTTTTATCAAATAAAAAACTATAACGTTATGTTATAGTTTTTGGTTGGGCTGGCTAGATTCGAACTAGCGCATGTTAGAGTCAAAGTCTAATGCCTTACCGCTTGGCTACAGCCCAATATTTATTTTTTTGAATAGTATGGGGTGGAAGATGGGACTCGAACCCACGGCCTCTAGTGTCACAAACTAGCGCTCTAACCAACTGAGCTACATCCACCATATGCATTTTTCCAAACGCATTTACTATTTTAAACCATATTATACTATTTTGTCAACTATATTTTTAAAATTTATTCGTCTTCTGCCCAAATAATTAATCTTTTCTTTGAATCGTTGGTACAAGTTGATAATGATATTTCTCTTTTATTCTCTGCAACTTGCCTTGTTGCATAATCAAAATCTCCACTACTTGTTTCATATTTTTTAGTAACTCTATATGTTATTTTTTTACCTGTACTATCTGTAATATATATTTTGTCACCTTTTACTAATTTACTATTATTTGAGAAAAATGTTCCATTTCTAAAATTGTGTCCTACCAATACCGCTGTTTGTCCTGTTTTGTTTAGTTCACCATACAAATTACATATAGCAACATTCAAAGAATTAATGCTAACATCCTCTTGTTTTATAATTGGATACTTGATATTTGTTTTTGGTATTTCTATTATTCCAATAACATCATAACCTTCTTTTGTTTTTGTTATAACGCCATTGCTTGAAGAATTACCATTATTACTACTGTTACCACCATTATTTGTATTGTTATTATCTACTGTATTATTATCTAATACAGCATTTACATCAATTCCCCCTGGAGTATCTATTATGGTATTTGCTTGTATATTTTCTGAAGGATTTGTATCATCAATAATAGTTCCTGTTGTCTTATTTACTATTCTATTAAGTTCCTCTTCAAATCTACCTGCTGCCTCTTTACTATCATTATCATATTCATTCTTTTTGTATATATCATATGCAAAATATCCTAGCAATCCAACTATTACCACAATTACAATAACTAATATAATAGTTAGTAATTTACTATATTTATTATTAAACATATTATACCTCCCTCTTCTCTCGTTTCATATACATTTATTATACCATATAATTTAACTTTATTCTACATTTTTTTGTTTTTTTATCCTACTATTTTGTCTCCAAGTTTTTTGCCCGCTAATAAATGAAAATGTAAATGCATTACTTCTTGTCCAGCATCTCTTCCACAATTAACAATAACTCTAAAACCTTCTTTTTCAATTTTTAAATCTTTTGCTATTTTATTAATCACTTCATATATGTGAGATATAATTTCTCTATTTTCATCATTTACTTCTAATAAGTTTTCAATATGTTTTTTAGGAATTACCAAAATATGAATTGGTGCTGCTGGATTTATATCTTTAAATGCTAACACTTTTTCATCTTCATATACTTTTTCAGAAGGAATTTCTCCTTTTATAATTTTACAAAAAATACAATTATCTTCCATATGTTTTCCTCTTTCTTTTGATTTCTATTCTAATATTGCTTTTATTCTTCTAACTCCTGCTGAGCTTGATTCTTCTTTCTTTATTTTGAAATGACCAAGTTCTCCTGTATGTGATACATGTGGTCCTCCACAAATTTCTTTACTGAAATCTCCTATTGTATAAACTTTTACCTTCTCTCCATATTTATTTTCAAACAATCCCATAGCTCCTGATTTTTTAGCTTCTTCTAATGTCATTTCTTCACATGTTACAGTTAAGTCTCTTGCAATTTGTTCATTTACAAGATCTTCTACTTGTTTAATTTGTTCAGGTGTCATTTTATCTGGATGTGAAAAATCAAATCTTAATCTTTCAGTAGTTATGTTTGATCCTTTTTGTTTTGCATGTTCACCTAAAACAATTTGCAATGCTTTGTGTAATAAGTGTGTTGCAGTATGATAAGCTATTGTTTTTTCATTTTGTTCAGCAAGTCCACCTTTAAATTTCTGTTCACTGCCTAATCTTGATTTGTCTTGGTGTTCTTTAAATAATTTATCAAATTCTGTTAAATCAATTTCGAATCCTTGTTCTCTTGCTAAGTCTGCTGTTATTTCTGGTGGGAATCCGTATGTTTCATATAATTTGAATATAGTTTGTCCATCTATTGTTGTTTTATTCTCTTGTTTTGCTTTTAAAATTGCTTTTTCAAATTCCTTTTCACCATGTGATAAAGTTTTCATAAATTTGTCTTTTTCTTCTATAATTACTTGTTTTATTATCTCTCTATTTTCTACAAGTTCTGGATACATTTCTTTTAAGACATCAATATTTAAATCAATTAAGTTAGATAGTTCATCTAAATTAATTTGTAATTTATTTAAATGTCTAGACATTCTACGTATTAATTTTCTTAAAACATAACCTCTATCAATATTTGAAGGTCTTCCACCATCACTAATTACCATTATACTTGCACGAAGATGTTCTGCAATAATTCTTCTACTTTCAATATTATCAACTTTTGCAATAGATGCAAGTTTGTCCATAATAGGAGCAAAAAGTTCTGTATCAAAAGGTGTTTGTTTTCCTTGAAGTAGCATAGCCATTCTTTCTAGTCCAAGACCAGTGTCTACATTATGTTGTTTTAACTTTGTATATGTTCCATCTTTAGATTTGTAATATTCCATAAATACATTATTCCATATTTCAACATATTTTCCACATCCACAAGATGGTTGGCAATCTGGTGAACAAGCTGGTTTTCCTGTATCGTAAAACATTTCTGTATCTGGTCCACAAGGTCCTTCTTCTCCTGCAATCCACCAATTATCATCTTTACCATAAAAATAAATTCTTTCTTCCGGAATTCCAGCTTTTTTCCAACATTCAGCTGTTACCATATCTCTTGGAGCATTTTCATCTCCTTCAAAACATGTAACAGATAATTTTTCCTTTGGAATTCCTAGTTCTTTCGTTAAGAATTCGAAACTCATTGCTATAGATTCTTCTTTAAAATAGTCTCCTAGTGACCAATTCCCTAGCATTTCAAAATATGTTAAATGACGGTTATCTCCTACTTCATCAATATCGTTTGTACGAAGACATTTTTGATAATCTGTAAGTCTTGTTCCTTCAGGATGTTTTTCACCTAATAAGTATGGTACTAATGGTTGCATTCCAGCTGTTGTAAATAATACTGATGGGTCATTTTCTGGTATTAGTGGTGCACTTGGTATAACCTTATGTCCATGATTTTTAAAATAATTTAAATATTTATTACGTATTTCTATTGCTTTCATTTTCATATCTCCTCTAACTTTAATATCTATAGGATTATATTATATTTCCCCTAAAAATGCAATATTTAATGAAAAACCTCTTATATTATTAGCTATTTTTTTATTTTTGCTTGACTTTTATATGTTTTTATTATACAATAGTAAAGCATTATGTAAGATTGTAACCCAAGTAAAGAACTTCTCCCCGGTAGTTTCTTAGCTTTGGTTTCATATAAATTATATAAATTTTAGTTATGAAATGGAGGATACATATTACCATGAATAATACAACATATAGTATTAAAAAAAGTGAAATTGAAAGAAAATGGTATATAATTGATGCAGAAAACAAACCTTTAGGTAGAGTTGCTACTGAGGCTGCTAAATTATTAAGAGGAAAACACAAACCAACTTATACACCAAATTTAGATGTTGGTGATCACGTTATTATATTAAACTGTGGTAAAGTTGTTTTAACAGGAAAAAAATTAGATCAAAAAATTTACAGACACCATTCAGGATACATTGGTGGAGTTAAAGAAATCAGTGCAAGAGATTTATTAAACAATAATCCAGAACAAATGATGATGCGTGCTGTAAAAGGAATGCTTCCTCACAATAGTCTAGGAAGACAAATGTTAAAGAAATTAAGAGTATATGCTGGTGCTGAACATGAAAATATTGCTCAAAAACCAGAAATTTGGAATTTTTAATTAATAATTTAAGGAGGAAATAGAAATGCCTAAAGCAAAAAAAGATAAAATAATGTTCTATGGTACTGGAAGAAGAAAAAGTTCTATTGCAAGAGTTAGATTAGTAGAAGGAACTGGCGTTATAACAATTAACGGAAAAAATATTGATGAATATTTAGGAACAGATACTTTAAAAGTTATCGTTAGACAACCATTAACAGCTACAAACACATTAGACAAATATGATGTTATTTGTAGTGTACAAGGTGGAGGATTTACTGGTCAAGCTGGTGCTATCCGTTTAGGTATTGCAAGAGCTTTATTAGAAGCTAATAGCGAATATAGACCAACTTTAAAATCTGCAGGATTCTTAACAAGAGATTCTCGTCAAAAAGAAAGAAAAAAATACGGTCTTAAAAAAGCTAGAAAAGCTCCACAATTCAGTAAGAGATAATATGCTTTTATGCAAAAATATATTAAACCTCAGAAGTTTGAATACTTCCGAGGTTTTTTTCTGTTTGTTAATTTTTATTTTTAATTACTCACGCATATTTTAGTTTAATTTTTACATAATTAAACTTTTAGTTTGTCACTATAATAAATTGTAATTTATGTTGTTCATGGTTATAAATATTGTGATTAATCTATATATGATAAAGTCTCCCCATAAAACAACACTTTTTTGCCTTTAGGCACTTTCTTAATAACTTGAAATACATTATATACATCTGGATATGGAGATATTATACCCATACACATCATGCCAAAGCTTAAACTACATATTGTTGAATTACTTGTTAATGCAAAAATTAACATTGGGATTATTCCTAATATAAATGGTAATAAGCACATTGTAATAAATTTGCTTTTACTCATAGGATAGGATGCTAATGCTACAAATGTTATAGGTTTTATAAATCCTATACTAACATTAACATTTTTGGGATAAACAATCCCATGTAAAATTTCATGAACAATTAATAACATACATCCTATCAAAAAACCTAAAATTAAAAAAATTGGTTTTATTGATATATTACTATTAAATAATTTAAGAAATAAAACTACATTACATAGTATTATTAAGAATACACAAATAGGTATTGCTTTTATTTGTATATTATCTTTATCATTATTAATTAAAGTCATTTTCTTATTTGTATTATATTTTTGATACTTAATAATTTCATTTTCGTTTATAATACCAACCATCTTTAATCTAGCCATACTAACAACCCCTATCATTACTACAAATTTACCATCTATAAGTCACTTATATTATACCATAAGAAAAATAAATCTTTTTATTGATCTGTTTGATAAACTGTAAGTTGTCACTCAGTTGCTGTTAAGATTTTTTGTTTCTGTTACTAACTCATCAAAGTCTGAAATATAATTTTTATCTTGTATAATTCTATATTTTTTGTACTCATCTAAAGCCAATTTATCTGCTATTTCTCTTTTTATTTTGCCATTATCTTTTAAAATGTTATATTCATTTATTTTCAAAAATACTTCTAATTTTTCTTTCCACTCTTGCATTGAAATAATCTTACCTAGTTTTACTTGTCGTTCTGCATAATCAAGATACATCGATACTAAATTATTTAGCTCTATAATTTCTTCTTGTGAAAGGTAGTTTTTAGCTATTGTTACATCTGTTTCAAGTATTTTTCCATCTGGTACATTTTTCCAAGTTGTTAGTCCCATATCATCTTTTTTACTATCAACTCTATTATAAATTATTTCAGGAGCAGTCATTCCAGTAATAGCAAAATGTAACTTGTTCTGAACATTTTTGTAAAATTCTTGTGTTGTTTCACTATTTTTATCATAATCATAGCTACATTCTTTGTATATATCAGTTATTTTTTGATAAAATCTTCTTTCACTTGCTCTAATTTCTTTTATCTTAACTAATAACTCATCAAAGTAATCTTTTCCAAATTTAGGTCCATTTTTTAGCATTTCACTATTAACAATAAAACCTTTTTTTATGTATTCCTTCAATGTTTTGGTAGCCCAAATTCTAAAATCTGTTGCTTCTTTTGAATTTACTCTATAACCAACTGCTATAATTGCATCTAAACTGTAAAAATTTGTGTTATATTTTTTTCCATCCGAAGCAGTTACTCTAATTTTTTGAGTAACTGAATCTTGATCTAATTCTTTTGTTTTAAAGATATTCTGTAAATGATATGTTATATTATTTTCTGCTACATTAAATAATTTTGACATTGACTTTTGTGTTAACCAAAAATCTTCTTCATTATATAAAACTTCAACAGATATATTTTCGTTATTTTGGCTTTGATATATGATTAAATCTTTTAAATTTTCTATATTATTCAATACTAAGCACCTCACATCTTTTTTGAGAACTATTGTTTGTATTATATAATAAAATAATTACTATGTCAATATTTTTAGTTGATTTTATGTTATATATTTCCTATGTGAGTTTTTCACATTATTTTGATTTACCATTGCGTATTCCATCGTTGTATCTATTTTTATATGACCTAATAACTTCTGTACTTGTTCTATTGGCATCCCTTTATCAATAGCCATAGTCGCCATTGTTCTTCTAAATTTATGTGGATGTACTTTATTTATATTTGCTTTTTTTCCTAGATTTCTAATAGCAATCTCAATTCCTGATATTCCTAATCTGTTATATGGTTTTATTAAAGATACAAATAATGCTTCATTATCATCTGTTCTAGTTTCCAAATATTTTTCTAGATTTTCATCTGTTAGTGTTTCTTTAACTCTTCTAGTTGTTTTTACTTTATGAATCCTTCTAACTGGACTTTTTACAATATAATCTTCGTTTTCCAACCAAGCAAAGAAACTTGATAATGTTCTTCTTATATTGTCTATTGTTACCATACCTGCATTTGAATTACTTTTATAATCTGATAAATAGTTTCTTAATATTTCAGTAGTAATTTCATTTATTGGAAGATTTACAGTATCAAGCATTTTATTTATATTATCTCTGTAGTAATTTAAAGTTCTTGTTGAGTACCCTTCAATTTCCTTAGATGCTATAAATCTATCTAAAATATATGTATTATTCTTTTGAGTTTCTTGCCTTTTAGTTTGTTCTATTATTTCAATTTGATAATTTAAACATATTTCTGTAAGTATTTCTCTTAATTTTATTCTTTGGTTACCATCTAAGAAGTCTGCCATTTTAGTAGTTACTTCTTTGATAAATAACTCTTTCACTTACATTTTCTCCTTTCTTTGTAATTAAAAGAAGAATAGACTTTTATTTCTATTCTTCTTTGGCTATTATTCATTTACTATATAACCTGTCGTATCTGGTTTTACAATATCGCTATCTTTTACAATATTAAATTTATATTCATAATCAACTACTGTATCATTTTTTCTTACTATTTCTTTATTTGATTTTTCTATATTTCTAACTGCCAATCCTGTTTCTTTATCGATATACCTTTCATAACTGTTTCCTTTAATAACATAACACTCTTTTCCATTACAATAAGTAGAATCAATTCCTGTTATTAAGGCATATTGGAGATTTGCTAGTATTCCATTTGATACATAAGTTACAGGCAATATATGTCCACCTAACATTGTTTCTGAATTTAGTATATTTTTCTTTCCATCTGACTCTATTATAAATAATTGTTCTTCGCCTTTTTTATAATAAGTTATTTTTTGAATGTTACTTCCATTAACAACTCTAGTAAGTGTAGTCAAGTAATCTTCTCCTTTATTATAACTTTCTGTTATAGTTAAAGTATCTCCTTGATATGAATATAATCTCACATAATAATTATCGTTTATTTTGTTTTCAGTTGCCTTTCCAGAAAGCGAAGACATTATAATTGTTCTTCTTCCTACAAGTATTACATATATCAAGATTATAATTAATAATGCATATTTTAAAATTTTTAATTTCTTATTATATTTTTTAATATATTTTACCTCTCTGTCATCTCTTTTTGTAGTACTTACTTTAATTTCTTTTTGCATATTTTCTAATACTTTTTGACATTCCGGACACTCTTTTAAATGTTCCTCAATAAAACGATTGGTTTCTTCATTTGTTAAATTTTCAATGTAATTTGGTAATAAATCTTGGACAATCTTACAATCTCTTTTCTCTTTCATATCAATCAACCTCCTTTAATTGATTTTTTCCTCGGTAAAATGTTACTCTAGCCCAGTTTTCTGTTTTATTCAAAATAATTCCTATTTCTTTAAAACTAAGTTCTCCTGTTATCCTTAAATACATTACTTCTCTTGTTTTCTCATCTAAATACTGCATTTCTTTATATAATGAAATTTTTTCATCATTTGAAATAACTTGTTCTTCTAATGTATTTAATGCTTGTACATTTAATAAATCTACTTCTTTTGTATCTACAAACTTTTTATTCTTTCTACATTGGTCATACCAAAGGTTTTTAGCGATTTGACATAACCATACTGACATCTTACATTCGCCCTTATATGTATCAATTTTCTTTACTGCTTTATAAAAGGTTTCTTGGGTAAGTTCTTCAGAAATATCATTATTATGAGTTAAACAGAATAAGTATTTGTTTACTGTTTCAAAATATTCTTCGTATATTTTTTCCATATCCTGCATAACTTTTATCCTCCTTTGCATATATGACGTATGAAATTTCATTTCGTTACAAAATTTCCAAAAAAATTTTGTATATTACATCAAAAATAGTGAACTATTTGCTAATTAAGGTCAGCGACAACTTACTATTTATCTTACTAATAAATATATCATACTTTTTTATATCATTCTATATTTATATTATACTTTTAAGCATTTCTAACATTTCTTTATTTTCTACTTTACTTATTGCAAAGCATTTTTTCCCTAAATCTTTTATTGATGCTCCACAATGATATAATTCAATTTCATCAATTATTATAAATCTATCATGAAATTTATTTGTTTTAGCTAATTTTAGTGTTGGATATTCTTTATTAAATTTTGGTACATCTAAATTAGAAATATTACTTTTATTTGATGTTAAAATAACTACTTCTACATCTTTATTTTTCTTTACTAGCATTTTTAAAATACTATCATCTATGTAATTATCTATTATTGTTATTTTATTTTTTGCTTTTTTAATTATATCTATTATTAAACTATAACTATCCCATATCTGTCCTTCAAAAAATATTCTTTGTGTAATACTTTCTTCACCTTGCAATAAACTAAATACTTTATTAAATTTTTTCTCATTTTCAATCTGCTTATATTCTAATGTTGATATTCTTTCAAATACTTGTCCATTATTATTTAAGAATTTTCTCATTTCTACAAAGGCATTTATAATACTTATACTAATTTTAATTGCAATTTCATTTTTCAATAATCCTGATAACATTGCAATTCCTTGTTTTGTAAATACATATGGTAAATATCTTCTTCCTCCATAGTTTTCTTTCTCTAAACTTGAGGTCTCAATTTGCGACCTCAGTTTTTTACTTCATTTTCACTTAGCTGAAAACAAAAATTTTCAGGAAATCTTTCAATGTTTCTTTTTACAGTTTCATTTATACGTTTAGTTGGATATTCATATAGCATTGCAACATCACTATCTAACATTACCTGTTTTCCTCTTATTGTATAAATAAGATTTTTTAATATCTTCATTATTTATTTCTATTAATTTATTTTCCATAATTACCACAACCTTTCAAAAGCAGTTTTAATTATAGAACATTTGTTATGTCAATGTGTATATACTTATTTTTATCTATTATTTGCTCCTATTTTTTATAATTATATATTATACAATTGTGATTCATATAAAAATTTTCTCCAACAAAAATATTATATCCATAATCACACCAAAAGTTCTGTTCAACTATTATTTTCTCTCCTGTTTTTGCAAATAATTTTTTTATTATTCTATCTTTACCCTCAAAATCTGATGGCTTTAAATTATTATATTCATAGCAAATATCTTTAGCTTTATATATATCTTTTATTAATTCTCTATCATAGTTAGTATCATATAATTCTCCTGCCAACATCTTTTCCTTTTCTGACATAGCTATCCTCCAATCATAAAAAAATTTACCATTTTTATATCATAAAAGCAGATAATTATCAAATAATATCTTTATTTTCATGTTCTCCAAGTGTTTCTATTTTTTCTTTATATGTTTTCTTTAGTATAAATACTGAAATTATGCAAGTTAAAATTTCTGCTATTGGAAAAGTCCACCAAACTATATTTGTTACATTATCAGATAATGTAAATAAATATGCTACTGGAAATACAAATACTACAAGTCTTAACAAAGATATTATCAATGGTCTTATTGCATAACCAAGTGATTGTAATACACCTTGTACAGCAACAGAAAATCCCATAAAAACATACCCTATGCTTGCTATTCTTAATGAAATTGTACAAACCTCGATAATTTCTTTACTTGTACCACCAGATAATGCAAATAAACTTGATAGTGGTTTTGCAAAAATTTCAAAAATAATTGTCAAGATGAATGTTACCATTATAGTATCAATAATTCCATATTTGATACAGTCATTTATTCTTTCTTTATCTTTCATACCATAATTAAAAGATAATATAGAAATTATAGTATTAGATAATCCAAATGCTGAAAATAATCCTATTTGTTGTATTTTATAATAAATACCAAATGATCCAACAAGAATTGTTGGATCTGCTTTTGCTCCTCCAAGTATTGCATTCATACCTGCCATCATAACTGATAGTAATGCTTGCATAATTGCTGCAGAAATACCTATTTTATATATTCCCTTAATTATACCAATTTCAGGCTTAATATATTTTAGATTTCCATTTATTTCTTTATTTTTAGTATAGTGGAAAAACATGGCTATGAATAAAGAAATAAATTGTCCTATAACTGTTGCCCAAGCTGCACCAGCCACTTCCATTTTCAATGGAAATATAAATATATAATCTAAAATTATATTTGTAACAGCACCTGATATTTGTGAAATAGTTGATAGCATTGTTTTACCAGTTGCTTGTAAAAATCTTTCATATACAGTATATCCGATTGACCCTAATGATAAACAGGTACAGATTTTTAGGTATGTCGTTCCCATAGCTAATACTTCATTATTTCCTTTAGAAAATAATGAAATAAACCATTCAGAGCCAAATATACCAAATAATAAAAATACTATAAATATACAAATACTTAGGAATATTCCATTTCCAGCCACTTTATTTGCCTTCTCTTTATTTTTTTCTCCTAAGCTTTTAGATAATAATGCATTTAATCCAATACCTGTTCCTACTCCTATTGCTATAATTAGAATTTGTATTGGAAAAGCTAATGTTAATGCTTGGTTTGCAATTGCTCCTCGTTCTCCCATATTTGCTACAAATACACTATCAATAACGTTGTATAATGCTTGTAGAATCATAGAAATAATCATTGGCAGTCCCATTTTTAATAATAGCTTTTTCATTGGTGTTTCTGCCATTTTGTTTTTTTGCGTTCCTTCCATTTTATTCACTCCTTCTATTTTTTTAACAAAAAAAACGTAAGTCCTTTTTCTCTGGACTTACGCTTTCGCTACTCGATATGCGTATTATAGCATAAATTTTATTTTTATGTAATACTTTTTTTAATTTTATTTTTTACAATTGATATTATTTATAAAGTGTGTTTTTATATCTTTCTTAATGCGATTTTTTCCATATTATTATACTAAAAGTAATAAGTATTAATATTGTTATAATTACAATTATTTCAATTGCTGTATTAGTTCCTGTCTTAGGTAACATAGCATCTGAAACTTGATTTTTATCTTCTTCATTTTTTACTAATTCATTACTTTTGTTATCTGTATTGCTTTCCTTTTCGTCTTGTTTTGGTTTCTCCTCTTGTTTCTCATCCGACTTTTCTTCTGGCTTCTCTTCCGGTTTCTCTTCTGGTTTTTGTTCTGGTTTCTCTTCTGGTTTTTGTTCTGGTTTTTGTTCTGGTTTTTGTTCTGGCTTTTGTTCTGGTTTCTCTTCTGGTTTTTGTTCTGGTTTTTGTTCTGG
>ERZ1673743.876-NODE-876-length-38982-cov-8.834562_pt1 | contig 38982 bp, 28 predicted proteins | sample MGYA00580197_ERZ1673743 | MGnify/ENA primary metagenome ERZ1673743 (study PRJEB41218, sample SAMN15661795) | gut metagenome | host: Homo sapiens | place: Canada: London | collected 2015-08-20/2019-03-30 | study: EMG produced TPA metagenomics assembly of...
TGCTGCCCGACATGATCGAGGTGGGCAGCTTCATCGGCATGGCCGCCATGAACCGTTCGGAGCTGACGATCAAGGATGTGTCGTTCGAGAACCTGGGCATCATCCCCGCGCAGTTCGCCCGCATGGGCATCCGTTTCGAACAGCGGGGCGACGACATCCACATCCCCCAGCAGGACCATTACAGCATCGACACGTTCCTCGACGGCTCGATTATGACCATTGCCGACGCCCCGTGGCCGGGGCTGACGCCCGACCTGCTGTCGATCTTTCTGGTGGTGGCCACGCAGGCCAACGGCGCCGTGCTGATCCACCAGAAAATGTTCGAAAGCCGCCTGTTCTTCGTCGACAAACTGATCGACATGGGCGCACAGATCATTCTCTGCGACCCGCACCGCGCCACGGTCATCGGCCACGACCACCGGCTATGCCTGCGCGCGACCCGCATGACCTCGCCCGACATCCGTGCGGGCGTGGCGCTGCTGATCGCGGCCATGTCGGCCGAAGGGGTCTCGACCATCCAGAACATCGACCAGATCGACCGCGGCTACAAGGACATCGACGGCCGTCTGAATGCCCTCGGGGCCAAAATCACCCGCATCGACGACTGCAAGTAAATCCCCGGCTTTCCGGAAAACAACCCCTGCCGCGCAATATTCCATCAGCCGCGCGGCAGGGGTTTTGCGACCATAGGGCAGCAAAACCGCCCGCCGAACCCCGTTTTCCGGGATTTGCGGCCGAAAGGAACAGGGTCAAAAAACGGCCGAAATGTACCATTCGGCCTATTTTTTATATCTTTGTGCGTCGACCCCGCACCCGAACAGGATATCGGCAAAAACAAATCATACGACAAAACGATTTTTTCTTAACATTCTGAAACTTAAACACGTTATATACTTACAAAAATACGTCTATTCACCAATTTTACTTATATGCGTTCACTATCCAAACTCTGCGTCCTGCTCCTGGCGGCAGGCCTACTGATCGCCCCGGCGTCGGGGGCGGCGGCCTCGAAATCCAAAAAGAAAAAATCGAAAACCGAGGAGGTCGCCAAACCCAAAGTCGACAAGTACACCAAAATGTTCGTCAACGACAAATCGTGCCTCACCGCCAAAGGGCCTTTCCTGACGCTCCACAAGCTCAAGGGAAAGCTCTACGTGGAGGTTCCCCTCAAGACGATCGGCCGTGAAATGCTGATCGCCTCCACGATCTCGGAGGCCAGCGACACCAACCTCGGGACCATCGGCTACAAACCCACGGACCCCATCCACGTCAAGTTCACGCGCATCGACACGACGATCTACCTCTCGCAGGCCGTCGTGCCGCCCGTTCACGACACGAACGATCCCCACATGTCCAAGGCCATCGGCCGGAGCACCCTCCCGCCGATCATGCACTCCTACCCGCTGGTCTGCTACAACCGCGACAGCTCGGCAATGGTGATCGAAATGACCAAGTTCTTCTCGGGCGACAACGAACTGCTCGCCCCGATCAAAAGCACCAAGGGCGGCGTGGTGAACATCACGGGCAAGTTCAAGTCCGAAGGTTCGGTGATCGACCAGATCAAGTCCTTCGAGGACAACGTGACCGTCAAATCCTATCTCTCCTACTCGGTGACGGCCGACCTGCTGGGCCTGATGGTCATCAAGAAGGACGAGCCGATGACCGTGAAGGTCACGCGCACGATCCTGCTGCTGCCCGAAGAGGCGATGCGGCCCCGCCTGGCCGATTCGCGCATCGGCATCTTCCTGACCGACATGTCGCGCATCAACGGCAAGAAGGACAAGATCGAGGATTTCTCGGTCATCAACCGCTGGAACATCCAGCCCAAAGACATGGAGGCCTGGAAACGCGGCGAACTCGTGGAGCCGGCCAAGCCGATCGTCTTCTACCTCGACGACGCGTTCCCCGCGCTGTGGCGCGAACCGATCCGCCGCGGCGTGCTGCGCTGGAACAAGGCCTTCGAGAAGATCGGATTCAAAAACGTCATGCACATCGAGGACTTCCCGAAGGACGATCCCGAATTCGATCCCGACAACCTGAAATACTCCTGCATCCGCTACGTCCCGGCCGCCGTGGCCAACGCCATGGGACCCTCGTGGGTCGACCCCCGCTCGGGCGAGATCATCAACGCCTCGGTGCTGATGTACAACGACGTGGTGAAGCTGGCCGCCAACTGGCGTTTCGTGCAGACCGCACAGGTCGACGAGCGCGTGCGCGGCAAGGAGCTGCCCGACGACGTATTCCAGGAGTCGCTGGAGTACATCCTCGCCCACGAGGTGGGACACTGCCTCGGACTGATGCACAACATGGCCGCATCGAGCGCCTTCCCCGTGGATTCGCTCCGCAGCGCATCGTTCACGCAGCAGCACGGCACGACCCCCTCGATCATGGACTACGCGCGTTTCAACTACGTGGCCCAGCCGGGCGACAAGGGCGTGAAACTCACCCCGCCGGACCTCGGACCCTATGACGACTACGTCATCAAATACGCCTACACGCCGCTGCCCGACAAGAAGGACATGTTCGACGAGGAGAAGACCATCCGCGGATGGATCGACGAGAAGGTCGGCGACCCGATCTACCGTTACGGCCGCCAGCAGGTGATCGCCCGCTACGACCCCACCGCCATCGAGGAGGACCTCGGCGACGACCACATCAAGGCCGGCGACTACGGCATCGGCAACCTCAAATACGTCCTCTCGCACATGGAGGAGTGGATCACCGACGAGGAGGACCCCGACCTGAAAATCCGCACGGAGCTTTACGAGGCCGCGGCCGGACAGTTCGCGCGCTACGTGAACGCCGTGATGCTCAACGTGGGCGGCATCTACCTCACGGACGTGAACAGCAACACGGCGGGCGGTCCGCAGGCCGTTTCCGTCCCGAAGGAGTTGCAGCGCGCATCGCTGAAATGGGTGCTTGCGCAGATGAAGGACTCGGCATGGCTCGAACAGCCCGCGCTGACCGAAAAACTGCCGCTGCACGTGGACCTCTCGTTCATCCTGCGCTTCAACTTCTGCCGCACGTTCTTCACCTATTATAAGAACGTCACGCTCTCGTCGCACATCGCCGACGATCCCTACACGCCGCAGGAGTATATGGACGACCTCTACAACATCGTCTTCGAAAGCACGATCAAGGGAGGCCCGGTGTCGCCGTCGGAGCGGCTCATCCAGCGGATGTTCGTCGACGCGGCCGCGGACGTCGCCTCCAGCGAGGCCAAGCGCATGAAGCTGGGCGGCATCGCGGAGGCCTACGCACCCTCGGTGGACGAGATCGCGCTGATGGGTCTCGACCGGAGCGGCATCGTGGAGCGTTACCTCGGCCCGCTGCGCGAGGCCGAAGAGGAGCATGGCAAGGGATACGTCGCCTCGCAGCTCTGGAACAGCGACGCCCTGTCGTCGGGCTACGGCTGGCAGTACAACGTGCAGCTGCGGTCGATCGACGAGTCGCGCGCGCTGTTCGTCAACGTCAACGACCGAATCCTGAAACTGCTGCGTTCGCGCGTGAAAAGCGCTACGGGAGAGACCCGCGCCCACTACCAGGGCATGATCTACGTACTCGAACGCAGCCTGTTCCCGTCACAGAAGAACTAAAACCCGAGCAGACCGGCCGGGGCGGCCGGTCTGCCTAAAACCCAAACACATGCAAAGAATTCTACAACTTTTCAGCCGTGCGCTGCGGCTGTCGCTGGTCGTGGGCTTGTTATGCTGCACAGCCGCTACGGCCCGGGCGCAGGGGGGGGGGTGAACCGATCAACCTGAACGCGACGCTTACCGTCACGCTGACGGAGAGACCCGCGACGGCGGTGCTCGACGAGATCACCCGGAAGACAGGCATCAAATTCGCCTACGACCCCGAAGACATCCGCCGGCTCCCGGCCGTGAGCGGCGAATTCAAGAAAGTCACCGTACACGAACTGCTCGACAAGTGCATCGCCGGGTCGACGTTCAAATACGCCATCGAGAACAACGTCGTGCTGGTCTACGACTCGACGGTCAAGATGCGCAAGTTCACCGTGAGCGGAACCGTGCGCGACGCCGGCAAGACGGTGCTCCCCGGCGCATCGGTCATTCTGAAAGGCGGCTCGGGACAGGGCGTCTCGACCGATGAAAAGGGCCAGTTCACCTTCACCTTCTCGACCAAGACCAGCCCTGCGGTCCTCGAAGTCGGGTTCCTGGGTATGGAGACCCAGCAGGTGATCATCACCGGCTCGGCAAAGGGCCTGAACGTCACCCTCAAGGAGGGCGGCACGCGCATCGACGACGTGGTGGTCAACGGCATGTTCACCCGCAACAAGAGCACCTACACGGGTTCGGTGACCTCGATCAAGGGCGAAGACCTCGTGGCCATCTCGAACACCAACCTGATGTCGGCCCTGAGCGCCGTGACCCCGGGCATGGTGGTCGTACAGAACAACGCCCTCGGCTCGAACCCCAACGCCATTCCCGAAATCCTGATCCGCGGCTCGAACTCCATCGCCACCTCGGCCGAGGAGAAGGCCTACAACAACCCGCTGATCATCCTCGACGGCGCCGAAATCAGCATGGAAGAGCTGTACGACCTCGACATGTACGAAATCGAGCGCATCGACGTCCTGAAGGACGCGCAGGCCTCGATCGTCTACGGCGACCGGGCGGCCAACGGCGTAATCGTCATCGAACGCCAGCAGGTGACCGACAGCAAACCCCGCCTGAGCTACAACTTCGTGCCCGAGCTGAGCATCCCGGACCTGAGTTCGATGAACCTCTGCAACGCGGCGCAGAAACTGGAACTGGAACGCCTGGCCGGGCTTTACGAATCGGACAACGGCGCGATGGACAAGGCTTACGCCTACAAATTGCAGAACGTCCGCCGGGGCGTCAACACCGACTGGATACGCGCCCCGCTGCGCGTACCGTTCAGCCACACCCACTCGCTCTCGCTGAGCGGCCGCGCACAGAAGATCGACTACCGCGCGTCGCTGCGCTTCAGCGACAAGTACGGCGTCATGAAGGGCGACAACCGCCGCAACTACACGCTCAACTTTTCGATAGGCTACCACATGCGCGACAAGCTCACGCTCCGTTACACGGCCAACTACACGCTGACCGACGCAACGGATTCGCCCTACGGCAAATTCAGCGCCTACACGAAACTCAACCCCTACGAGTCGCCCTACGACGAGTACGGCGAGCTGGTCAAAGCCTTCTACTTCGACCCCGAGGACACCTCGACGACGAGCGAAGGCTACCAGGCCAACCCGCTCTACAATGCCACGCTTTCGAGTTTCAGCACCTCGCGCAACCAGACCCTCCGCAACACGGTCGACGCCAAATGGTACGTGACCAAGGATTTCTACGTCTCGGGACAGTTCAACATCGACGTCAAGAGCAGCCAGTCGGACAAATACGTTTCGCCCGACGACGCACAGTTCCTCGGCGAGAACGACCCGGCCAAGCGCGGTCTCTACGGACTGGGCACGGGCAAGGCGTTCAACTACGACGGCAAGATCGTGCTCAACTACGGCCGCAACATCGGACAGGAAGGCTCGGGATTCGTGATCAACGCCGGAAGCGACATCCAGCACACCAACGCCACGACCTCCTACATCACGGCGATGGGTTTCCTGAAGGACAACCTCTCGGACATCAAATACGCCCTGGGATACGACTCCTCGAACCTCCCGAGCGGAACCGAGACGCTGCTGGCAAAGGTCGGCTTCTTCGCCAGCGGCAACATCTACTTCCGGAACCGGTACTTCGCCGACGTTTCCTACCGCACGTCGGGATCGTCGGCCTACGGCAAGGAGAACCGGTTCGCCCCGATGTGGTCGTTCGGCCTGGGGTGGAACCTCCACAAGGAGAAGTTCCTCGAAAACGTCGAATGGATCGACGTGATCCGCCTCAAATGGTCGTGGGGATACAACGGCCAGACCACCGGCAGCCCCTATCAGGCCATCACGACCTACAAGTACAGCAACAGCAACATCTACTACACCGGCGTGGGAACCGTGCCGATCCGCATGGGCAACCCCGAGCTGAAGTGGCAGCGCGTGCTGAAGAACAACTTCGGCATCAACCTCACGCTCTTCAAGGAACGGCTGGTGATGAGCTTCGACTACTTCCGCAACACCACCAAGGACCAGCTGATGACGATTCCCCTCCCGGCGTCGACCGGTTCAGAGGACATCGTCGTGAACTTCGGCGAGAACCAGAACGTAGGTTACGACTTCTCGGTGGCGGGGCAGGTGATCCGCAACAAGAACTGGGCGTGGACGAGCGTCATCAACGGTTCGCACGTCAAGGACCGCATCAAGCAGATCAGCGACAAGCTGAAGAACACCGCCTATCAGCTCGAAGAGGACAACCCGCTGAAACTGCGCTTCCGGGAAGGCGGCTCGCAGTACGACATCTACGCCGTGCGTTCGGCCGGCATCGACCCCGCCACGGGACAGGAAATCTTCATCAACAAAAACGGCGAATACACCTTCAAGTACGACGCCGAGGACGAGGTGGTCGTGGGCAACACGCAGCCCAAACTGCAAGGCACGTGGCTCAACACGCTGCGTTACAAGGGATGGTCGCTGAACTTCGTCTTCAGCTACACCTTCGGCGGCGACACCTACAACAAAACCCTCTGGGAGAAGGTGGAAGACATCGACCCGCGCTACAACGTCGACGAACGCGCCTTTACGGACCGCTGGAAGAACCCGGGCGACCTGTCGCGCTACCTCGCCATCAAGGAGCGGCGTTCGACGACCCCGCACAACTCGGAGCGTTTCGTGGAGCGGCTCAACGAACTGTGGCTTTCGAGCGCGACGCTCACCTACGAGTTCCAGCCGAAATTCCTCAAACGGCTCGGATTCAAGCGCCTGGCCGTAGGTGTCGGCGTATCGGACATCGTACGCTTCTCGACCGTCAAGTACGAACGCGGTACGAGCTACCCCTACTGCCGCACCATCAACCTGACATTCCGTCCCACGTTCTAATATTGCCGAGACCATGAAACGAATGAAAAAATACAGCTACATCCTGCTGGCCCTGCCGCTGCTGCTGGGCAGCTGCGAGGCGTATCTCGACGTCAATCCCAAATCGGAAGTGACCGACAAGGAGCTTTTCTCGACGGCCGAAGGCTGCGAAGACGCCATCTACGGCATCTATACCGAGATGGGAACCAACAAGAACCTCTTCGCCTACGCGCTTACGTTCGCCTATCCGGAACTGATGACCGGCAACTTCACCATCAGCCAGAGCGACAACCTGGCCTACGTCGTACAGCGCCTGTGGGAGCACGAAAACGCCATCACGGTAGCCGAAAACCTCTGGATCAACGGATACAAGACCATCGGATACGTCAACAAGGCGCTGATGCACGTCCTGCCCAAATCCGACGACGAATTCCGCCACATCCGGCTCTACAAAGGCGAACTGCTGGCGCTGCGCGCCTATCTCCATTTCGAAATGGCCCGCATCTTCGCCGTGCCGTTCGCATCGGGCGACGCCGCGGCCAAAGCCAAGGCCATTCCCTACGTGACCACGTACGGCATCGAAGTCACCCCGTACAGTTCGCTGGACAAGGTGTTCGAACTGATCGTCGCGGACCTGACCGAGGCGGAGAAATACCTCGCGGCGGACGAGGAACTGGTGACGGCGACCCGCGACAACGCCTCCGACGGCTTCACGAGCTGCCGCATCACGCACCTGAACCTCTACGCGGTACAGGCGCTGCTGGCCCGCGCCTACTGGACGATGGGCAAACTGGACCTGGCCGAGGATTACGCCGAGAAGGTGATCGACAGCGGCAAATTCCCGCTGATGACGACCGCCGAGGCCTGGAACGCCGTGGAGACCGGCACGCTCAACATGCAGGAGACCGTCTTCGGGCTCTACTCGACGCAGTACACCTACAACTTCTACCGGAATCACATCTACCAGGGCGGAACCCTTGCGCTCTCCAGCCAGTATTCCGAAATCTACTCCACCGACCTGGCCGGCACGGACAAGCGTTACTCGACCTGGTTCGACACGGGCAATTCGTGGTGCATCAAGCACTACAACAAGATGTACGCCCAAGGAGAGAGCAACCCCACGTACAGCGGCAAATCAATCCCCGGACCGAGTCTGATCCGGATTCCCGAAATGTACTACATCGTGGCCGAAGCCAACCTCACGAAAGACCCGGACAAGGCGACGGAATACCTCGACTATGTGGTGAAGTCGCGCGACCTGACGCCTTTCGCCGAGCGCGAAACGGGCAAAATCACCGAAAACAACATCATCAACGAACGCCGGAAGGAGTTTTTCGCCGACGGCGAGGATTTCTTCAACATGAAACGATTGCAGCTGGACATCGCGATACCGGGAGGCAATTTCGCGGGAACCGACGACGCGACCTACACGATGCCCATCCCGCAGAGCGTAGAGGACAATTACAGACAATAACGCAAGACTTATGAAAAACCTCATTTTCAAAATAGCCGTCCTGGCCGGAACCGTCGCGGCATTCGCCTCCTGTTCCGACACGTGGCTGATGTACGACACGTCGCAGAAGGACAAACTCTATTTCAAATACGAGAACTATCCGAGTCTGGACCAGTATCTCTCGACCGACTTTTCGTTCGCCCTGCTCGACGAATCGGTGAAAGAGGTCAAGAAGACCGTAACCGTGACCCTGCTGGGAATGCCGGCAGACCGCGACCGGACGTTCGAGGTAAGGGCCATTCACGACACCACCTCGAATTACACCACGGGCGGCGTACAGCGCGAGCTGATCGACGCCGTCGAGAACGAAGACTACACGATCGACAGGCTCATCGTCCCGGCCGGCTCCGTGGAGGGGCAGATCGACGTGACGCTGAAGCGCACGGAGAAGATTATGACGAAAACCGCGTCGCTGGTGCTCCAGATCGCCCAGAACGAAGAGTTCGAAGGCGTGCCCCGGAACGTCTACCGGTTCCTGATCTCGGACGGAACCGCCGCCTGCCCCTACTGGTGGTACTACTCCGCCACCCAGCAGTGGTATCAGTACACGGGCGAATTCCGGCAGGACAAATACCGGAAACTGCTGGAACTCTACCACGGAATCGCGGAGAGCAACCCGACGCTCTACGCGTCGATGGTCGAACAGTACGGCGAGAACATCGACAACGATTACTACACGGGACTCAACGGACAGCAGCTGCGCATGAGCATGGGATTCATGGTCAACCGGCAGAACCCCCACAAGATGGCCTGGCTCCGCTACGTGCTCTGCCCGCTGTTCGACTACTATTCGACCAATTACCCCGACCTGGAGTATTATACGACCGGAAGCGTCAACGTAACGACAGGCGGCTGGAGAGACCCGGCAAATAACTATTAACCGAAAGCGCCATGAAACAACTTGCGAAATATCTGTTGCCGCTCTGCTGCGGAATCGCACTGGCCTCCTGCTACGGACTCGACAAAGAGGAGTACCGGGAGCTGGCCCCGATCACGGTGAGCGGTCTGGACCGGACCATCTACGCCAAGGCTACCGAAACGCTCCACCTCGACAAACTCCGCGTGGAGAGCGAAAGCGGGCAGGACCTCGTCTACGAATGGTCCTACGGAAAACCTGCGGGAGACTTCCCCGGCATGGTCGACACGACGTTCATTTCCAGTTCGCCGACGCTCGACTACGCCTTCGACAAGGCCGGCAGCTACGTGCTGCGCCTGCGGATCGACAACGGCGAAAGCATCGGATTCCATTACTACGACCTGCGCGTGCAGGCCGGGTTCGACGAAGGTTTTCTGATCCTCTGCAACGACGACGAGGGCGCCGGATCGCTCGCCTTCGTCAAGAAACGCTCTCCGCAGGAGGAGGCCGAAGGCGCCCAGGAGATCTGGGACAATCTGCTGACGATCAACCCGGAATACGACTTCCGCAGCCTGCGCGACGTCTACGTATTCTCCTCGCCGGGATACGCTTCGGGAATTCTGATCTCCTCGGGCGACGACGAAGGCTCGATCTACCGCCTCGACCCCGTGACGCTGAGCGTCACCTATCGCATGAAGGGGATGGACGAATACGGAGTCCGCACCGGAGAGATTCTGGGCGAAAGAACGTCGGGAACCGCTCACTGGGCCTATCTGATCGGCGACGACGAGAGGGCCTACCGCTACGAATTCTCGACCGACATGCTCATCGTGCGGGAAACGCCCTTCCCCGCACGATACGGCCGGCAGGGACTGTTCGCCTCGAAAACCGCCGGAGTGCGCGACATCCTCATGTTCTCCGAGGCCGGAATCACCGGATTCCCCAATTCGAGAATCGCGGGATACGCCGCACCCGACGGGTATGAATTCATCAACATGGCAGCGGGCCGCATCGGGGCGGGACAGTACGACGCTTCCAAATACTACTGCATCGCCCGTACGATCGAAGGGGCGCCGAAAACCGTCAAAATCATCAGCACCAGTTCATCGCTTTCGAGTCCGACCGAAATCAAGACCTACGACGAGGTGCAGCCGATGCTGATGAATGCGAACACCCGGATCGTCACGACGAAGCTCAACGGAAACGCCTACTACGATTACGACAACAAAATCTATCACTGGGCGATGACAGGCGTCGACCCGGTCGTTCCCGCCGAAGGGGCCAAGCCCGACATCACGCTGCCCGACGGCGAACAGATCATGGACATCTGCACGAACGCCGTACCGTCGACCTCTTCCGCGGTGGTCGACGACGACCAGCTGCTGATCGCCACCTACAACCCGACGGCGACCGGCCGCAAGCCCGGCAGCCTCTACGTTTACAGTCTGAAGACGATGGAGAAGGTGAAGGAGTATGTCGGCATCTGCGAAAAACCCGTGGCCGTGGCCTACAAGTTCCCCACATCGAACTGACGATCCGCCCGGCACGGCACGTTCCGCATCCGGCCTTCCCCTCGCGGGAGGGCCGGATCGTTTTTCGGGAACCGCCGGGGCGTCATAGCCCCGGTTTCGCTTTGCAGAAAAGAAAAAACCGGTTATCTTTGTATGCCGGCCCCACAAGACAGCCCTGCGGAGGCTCCCGGACAGGACACCCTCGGGGCCAAAGTCACCCCTTTTCAAGGGGAGGAGGGGGAGGCAGGGGAATTATCTGCGCCGAAACATAAGCCGCGGAAACCGACTCCTTCGGAGCTGCGGCGAACCTGATAAACAAAAAAAGAGTTATTTACACTTATGTTTTTAGAAAATGCCAGCCGCAAGGGCTGGATCGAAGTCGTATGCGGTTCGATGTTCTCGGGTAAGACCGAGGAGCTGATCCGCCGCCTGAAACGAGCCAAATTCGCCCACCAGCGGGTCGAGATTTTCAAACCCCGGATCGACGTGCGCTATTCCGAGGAGGAGGTCGTGTCGCACGACGCGAACGCCATCCGCTCCACCCCCGTCGAGTCGCCGCAGAACATCCTGCTGATGACCGCCGACGTCGACGTGGTGGGCATCGACGAGGCGCAGTTCTTCGACGAAAGCATCGTCGACGTGTGCCGCCGGCTGGCCAACAACGGCGTGCGCGTGATCGTCGCGGGTCTGGACATGGACTACACTGGAAAGCCGTTCGGCCCGATGCCCGCGCTGATGGCAACGGCGGAGTACGTCACCAAGGTTCACGCCATCTGCGTCCGCTGCGGCAACCTCGCCCACCATTCGCACCGCCTTACGAGCGACGAAAAGCAGGTGATGCTGGGCGCGCAGGACAGCTACGAACCGATCTGCCGCCATTGCTTCAACAAGCTGATGAACGGAGAGAAAGCGTAGGCCCCCGGCCGCAGGGAGGAGGGTACGACAAAAAACCGCAGTCCGGAAATCCGGGCTGCGGTTCTGTTTTGCGGGACAGGGGCTTCGCCCTCCGGCACGCGGGCGCCCGTCAGCGGGCGGCGCGCAGGGCGTCGATGAAGCCGGGCCAGAGCACCCAGAGATTCTCGGTCTGGAGCCACAGTTCGCGGGCCTGCGCGGCAGGCGAGGGTCGTTCGCTCCCGATGTCGCGCAGATACGCTTCGTCGGCCGGATGCTCGTCGGCGGTAAATTCGGCGAAGAAGGGCGCAAAATGCGTCCGGAATCGCTGCAACTCCCCTTCGGGCAATCGTCCGTCACGGCGGAAGGCCGACCACAGCAGCAGCACCTCACGCCCCGGATGCTTGTCCGACACGTCGTTGATCACCTCGTCGAACAGCTCCTGCTCGTCCATGGCCAGGTAGTCGAAGGCCAGCAGTTCGCTCCCCTCCAGATGGTCCTCGGGGTCGAGTTCGAGGAGCATTTCGAGCAGTGCCGCCGACATCTCGAAATCGTTGATCAGGAAGTGGTCGATGGCCGAGGCGAAGATCAGTTCGAGCGCCGCGCGCGAATTGCGGTGGCTCCATTCGAGATTGATCTCCTCGTCCTCGGGAATCAGCTCCGCAAGACGCTGGAAGGCCTGAAAACGCTCGTTGCAGGCTCCTTCTATATCGCCGGCGGCCTGCATCTCGCGGGACCGGGCGAGGACTTTCACGAAATTACAGGGTCCTTCGCCGACCACCTCGAAAGTCTGGTCGGGCGTAGGTTCAAGATATGCCTTTTGCATCGTTGTCTTTGAGTTTGAAAATCATGGCGACAAGGACCGCGAGCGTCACGCCCCCGCCCAGCAGGTAAGCCGCCGTACGGTTCTGCATGCCCAGCATCAGCGGCGAAACGAAGATATAGCTGGCGCAGACATACGTCATAACGAGAGCCGGAATCAGCCCCACCCACACGGCGCGCCCCCGGTGGCGGAGGTAGGCGACGATCATCCAGAGCGTCACCGCCGCGAGGGTCTGGTTCATCCACGCGAAATAGCTCCACATGGTCTGAAACGGCAGTCCGAAGATGATCAGAAGTCCCAACGCGAAGAGCGGAATACAGATATAGATGCGTTTGCGCAGCGTGCGCTGCTCGACGCCCATGAAGTCGGCGACGATCAGCCGCGCGGAACGGAAGGCCGTGTCGCCCGAGGTGATGGCGCAGGCCACCACGCCGAAGATCACGAAGACGGCCAGCGCCGGGCCCAGCGTCTTGTTGGCGATCACGTCGATCATCACGGCCGCCTGGCCGCCGTATTCGGCGATGGCGCCGTTCAGCCCCGCGACATCGCCCCAGAAGGCCATGGCAATGGCGGCCCAGACGAGGGCGATGATCGACTCGGAGATCATCGCGCCGTAGAAGACCGAGCGGCTCTCGCGTTCGTTGCGCATGCAGCGGGCCATCAGCGGCGACTGCGTGGCGTGGAAGCCCGAGATGGCGCCGCAGGCAATGGTCGTGAAGAGCATCGGGACGATCGGGAAGGCCTTCGCATCGGCGATGCAGTTTTCGAAGGAGGTGAATTCCGGAATGGTGTATTCGCCGCCGAAAAGCAGCACGACGAGGATGCCGATGGCCATGAACAGCAGCGCGAAGCCGAAGACCGGGTAGATGCGGCCGATGATCTTGTCGACGGGCAGCAGCGTGGCGGCGATGTAGTAGACGAGAATCACGCCCAGCACGATCAGCAGCAGCCACGAGAATCCGCCGAAAGCGATGCCTTCGAGCGACGGGACGTCGAGGCGGGCCGCGACGAGCGATGCGGGCTGCGAGAGGAACACCGCACCGACGAGGATCATCAGCCCGGCGGAAAAGAGCCGCATGACGATCTTCATGCCGCCGCCGAGGTAGACCCCGGCCGTCTCGGGAAGACTCGCGCCGTCGTGGCGCAGCGAGATGACCCCGGCGATGAAGTCATGCGCCGCACCCATGAAGATGCCGCCGAAGGTGATCCACAGAAACGCCACCGGCCCGTAGGCCGCACCGAGCACGGCGCCGAAAATCGGGCCGAGCCCCGCAATGTTGAGCAGTTGGATCAGGAAAATGCGCCACCTCGGCAGGGGCACGTAATCCACGCCGTCGTAAAGACGGCTGCAAGGCGTCCGGGCCGCCGGGTCGATGCCGACGAGCCGTTCCAGATAGCGTCCATACGTGAAATATGCGGTCACCAGCAACGCCAGGCACACCAGAAAAGTAATCATCGTAAAACAGTTTCGGGTCAGTTTTAGCGCGAATATAGCAAGAAAAGCGAGAATTTTCGCAAAATTGTTGCGAGAAAAAAATATTTTTCAGATATTTGCAGTCCCAAAGGGAACCTCGGTGTTCCCGAAAGGCTGAATTAGCTCAGCGGTAGAGCACTTCACTCGTAATGAAGGGGTCCCGAGTTCAAATCTCGGATTCAGCTCTGAAAGTCAGCAACTTACAGAAATGTGATTGCTGACTTTTTTGTTTCAAGACGGCGAAAAACAGGGCTGAAACGGGCTCCCAGCGCAAAATGTTGGACCCTTTGTTGGACACCAAATTCACTATCCTCGATTGCTTGCGCAACACGCAAGTAAATGAAAATCAAAGTCATTTTACGAACAGGAAAAATCTACAAGAATGGACAATCCCCATTGATGCTTCGGTTCACCCACGACCGCAACACAAAGCTGGTTGCACTCGGTCTATCGGTAGAACCGCATTATTGGAATAAAGACGCTGAAATGCTAACGTCTGACTGCCCCGAACGCGCCATTCTGCAAAGCAAAATCGACAGCGCATTAGCGGTCTATCGAAAGAAAATCAATCGCTTAGAAGCGCTGGATGTTCCCGTAAATTTCGATACGCTGTTCGAACCGACCACCCGAAAGGCGGGCATCACGATTGAAGACGGGTTTAACGCAGAAATTGAACGACTGGAATCGCTCGGCAAAATCAATTCGGCCACCAAACACAAATACGCTTTACAAGTGTTGGACGGCTATAAATCAGTCAAAACCGCATTAGAAGCTATCGACCTCGACTATCTGAAAGGTTTGGAATTGTACCTGCGTCAGCGTGGGAACAAGGACAACAGCATCGCTACACGGTTCGCCATCTTCAAGGCCATCTACAACAAGGCGGTCAAAGAGGGCAAAGTGACGGTGAAGCAAAATCCGTTCACGTTGTTCCAAGTAGGCAGTTTGTGGGCGAAAACACGCAAACGAGCCATTGACAAGGACGACATCCAACGGTTAATTGACCTCGAAATTGCGGATGGACATACGACCGAATACAGACGCCTTGCAAGGGATTTATTTCTGTTCTCCTATTTCACGGCTGGGATGAACTTTGGCGATATTGCACGATTGCGTTATAAAGACATCGTTAAAGGTCGTGTGAACTATTCACGCCACAAGACACAGAAACTACTATCTTTTCAGCTCGTCCCGAACGCCTTGCAGATTATCGAGAAATACAGCAGGGCCAACCACGCACAGGAAGATTATATCTTCCCTATCCTCGACCGCTCAGAACACAAGACTGCTCAACAGATTTTCAATCGACTGCACAAGGTTCTGCGGAAAGTCAATCGGGAATTAAAGACGCTGGGAGAACAGATTGGATTGAAAATGCCTTTGACGACCTATGTAGCCCGTCATACCTATGCCACGGTGCTGAAAAGGTCAGGTGTAAGCGTAGCTTTGATTTCCGAATCGCTCGGCCATTCAGACCTATCCACGACACAGATTTACTTAGATTCGTTCGAGAACTCTCAAATCGACGCGGCAATGCAAAATTTATTGTAAAACGGAGCAAGGACAAACTTTGTAAAAGGGTCTAAAAGATAAACCCTTTTACAATGTCTGTCCTCTTTTCAAGTAAGGATTTATCTGCTTCGTGCGGGTAATCCTTTTTTTCTTTTTCGTATATTTGGGTTATCTAACCTTTAAAATATGGATAAGAACACCCAATTATTCCAATATAATTTGGATTGGAAAACATTTCAGCGAGTGCTGTATTACACAAAAAAGTATTATGGAATGGATGCTTTGTATTTCTATGAAGCCAATCCATTCAAAAGCGAAGAAGAATTTGTATTAATCTGCTTTCGGCAAGCAACAGAATTTTTTGTACGAGATGAAACAATCGCAAAGTATATTGAACCTATAGCCGAAGATGAGAAAGAAGTACTCTTTTGGGTATTTCGATGTATCGACTGGGCTTTTATCCGAGCAGAGTTAAAAGAACAGGCGGAAGGAGAATCTATTGAGGATTGTATAGATGTAGGAGAATATTACCATCAGGCTATGCGCAAAGAGTTGTTAGGACTCTATTTGTTCTGTAAAGAAACACCCGTCCGTCCTAAAATGACGAACGAAATAACCCTTACTATCAATAAGGGCGTGAAGAATTTTCACCGTAAAATCACCATTCCGAATTACAGCAATTGGATGTTGCGTTCCGCTTTATTGCATTACTGCGAAGAACATTTAGGCGACATCCATTCCGTGGAAGAAGCCCGAGTAGCATTGAAAAGTTATCAGAAAGCAGGCCGAACGTCGTCAAATCCCATTGCTGACTGCATCATCTATGGAACATATTCGATGTTAAAGGACGTTACGAAAGATCCGAAAGTTACCAGCACGAGACTATGCAAAATCATCACCTGTTTCCTTTATTATCTTGAAATGATTAGTGAAGATGAAGCGGTTGATGAACAGTTGGTAGCAGGACGCATTAAATATATGCTGAAAATGGATAAAAAGCCCCGCTTTATCCCAATGAGTTATTCGGAAATGAACGAAGCAGAACGCGCCGCGTTTGAAGCAGAACTGCACCGCCCATTGCATAACCCGCGTTTCGACGATTTGCTGTAATTCGATTTTTACATACTCCGATTTTAGAAAGAATAGGTAGCATTTTCGCTGCCTATTCTTTCTCTTTTTTGCCCGTAGAAAGTGGGACATTTGTGACTGTAATCAAACACGCTGGCCAGCTAAAAGGTTACGGGAGCAAGCCGAAAGCCCAAGCAAGTGGAGGCAAAATAAAATTTTCATATACAATGATTAATTTAAATAATAAAGCAGAGCAGCAGGCAGCTGCCAATAGTATTCAGAAAAAGGCTCGTCGCATCGTAACAATGAAATCAGGTAACAATCAGGCAATGGTACAAACCGTACAGAAAGCGATTACACATGGCATCGATGCGTTGATTATAACCCCGCGCGTAGATGTGGCAGGGAATAAATATACATGGGTAGGTCTGCGTAAGGGCAAGACCGAATTACAGGGTAAAATCTTGCTCAACTCTCATATATGGAATTACCTGCAGGCGGTCCTGCAAGGCAAGGAATTGTCCGAAATCTCGGAGTATTCCGCAGAGAGCGCAAACTGCGGCCAGCACGAATGGCTGACCGAAGTGGAAAAAGAAATCCGTCAGCATACCCGCAGATACCGTGAAGAATATGTCGAGACCAAAAACGGCAATGGTTATCTTATGCGCAAATACCTCTTTCCCAATGGAAAAGTCATCATGCCCGCAGAAGCGATGACGGATGTAACGGCAATTTTCGAGTAACTGAATGTATAATAGGGGAGCGGGTTACCGCCCGCTTCCCATAAATCTTTAAAATGATTCGTAAGGACTTAAATATAAACAAAGGAGAGTGGCTCTCGGACGTAATTAAGGAGATACCGACGAACACCATCCTTAACAAAACAATGACAGGTTGCGGTGCAACGACGCTGGAGATTAATGCCGCCCGTCATTCTATCATTATCGAGCCGAATGTACCCGTTATCGTCGGGAAAAAGGCTCAACATTCGTTCCTTTTTGCCGTGTACGAGGGAACGAGTAAAGAAGACGTGAAAGCCTATCTTGCTGGGGAGCATGACGGCTATCGTAAAATCATTACGACGCCCGAAGGCTTCGACAAAAAGGTATTGCCTGCTATGTATGAAACGAATACTCCGATATTCGAGGATTATTTCCTCTTGTTCGACGAGTGCGAAAAGGCCATACAGGATGTGGGCTACCGCGGGGATATTTACCTGCCCGTCGAGGACTTTTTCAGATTCAGAAACAAGGCAATGGTTTCGGCAACGCCCATAGTTCCGTCCGACCCTCGTTTTGCAAAGCAAGGTTTTGAAATGTTGCGTATCGTCCCGACTTACGATTACCGACAACCGTTAACGGTTTGCATTACCAATAATACGGTCAGGGTATTGCGGATTCTGCTGGCTCGGTTCAACAAGGAGAACGAAAAAACCTGCATTTTTCTGAACTCCACAGACACGACATTGAGCCTTATTCAGACGCTCAAACTGCAAGGACGGTGCAAAGTCTTTTGTAGCGAAAAAAGTGTCAAGAAACTCAAAAGGCAAGATTTCTCGGAAGTGAGCGATAACCTTACGGAGTTGGCCGAGGTGAATTTCTTTACCAGCCGTTTCTACTCGGCGGTGGACATCAAATTGGATTATAAACCGAATGTCATTGTACTGACGGACGTATTCCGCGCTCCTTATTCGATGATAGACCCGCAGACAGAGGTCGTGCAGGCTATCGGGCGGTTCCGTAACGGTGTGGCGCAGGCATACCATATAACGAATACGAGCGACAGCCTGCCCTGTATATCCCGTGAAACGCTCAATCACCAACTGACAAGCGCCGAGAATATCTACAAGCAGGTAGCAACTATTAAGACCGAAAACGATATAGAGCGGGATGTACTCCTACAAGCCTTGAACGGCATGGATTACAAACGGTTCATTACCCGCGACGGGAGACGCAACCATTTCATGTGGGACAATGCGTGGGAGGACGAGAAAATCAGCGGATATTATCAATCTCCCTCCGCATTGGAGGTGGCTTACACAGATGCACCGTTCCACACGAAAATACATCATTACAAGGCCCCCGTTACAGACGAAGACCGTCTGCGCAGGCAATCGGGAAGATTGAACGCAAAAGAGTTGTGGCAGGAGGTAACAGCACAACTGACCAAACTGACGGAAGACAAGCCCGAAGCCGAAGCGTCCTATCTGATGGAGGAGTTAGGGGACGAGTTCAGCGTAATGGTGAAAGCGTTCATGCAACTCGGTGCAGAGCGTATCGAAACATTAGGGTACGACAGGCGCAAGATAGAAGCCGCATTGGGCTGTGATGCAGAAAATCGGCTGCTGACCTCCGAGAAGATGCAGCAGGCCGTATATGCTCGTTTCCACTCGGACGACATCGTACCAGCCAACGAGGTGAACGCTTACATGCGCCAACTGATAACCGACAACGGCATCCCGTTCGAGGGACGAGTAGATCGCAAGGTCATCGGTCTGTTCTTCGAGTTGGAGGACTGCAAGCAAGGCGGAGCGAGAGCCTTTAAGTTCGGCAAGAGGAAATACGAATTTTAGAGGCAGGTAGGCAGAGGACAGACTTGGATGAGGGGTCTATATTTAATACCCCTCGACCAAGTTTGTCCCCTCCCTCTCAAAAGCTATACAGAGAGAAATTAATAACTAAAAATATTTAAAATATGTCTACAAAAATAGAATGGACTGGTGAAACATGGAATCCCGTTACAGGATGTACGCAACTATCGGCAGGGTGTGCCAACTGTTATGCAAAAGCGATTGCGTTACAGATGCAGAAGAATGGAGTGAAAAAGTATGTGAACGGATTTACGGTAACGATGCACGAATACGCGCTGAACATGCCACGACTATTACATGAACCCTCGTTCATCTTCGTATGCTCGATGGCCGACCTTTTTCACAAGGACGTGCCGTTTGAATTTATAGATAAGGTGACGGATGTTATCAGATCGACACCGTGGCACACATATCAAATTCTTACGAAAAGAGCCGAGCGGATGGCCGAGTATTTCGCAACACGGGCGATACCCACAAATACTTGGCTCGGCGTGTCGGTAGAGGTTCCGAGTGTAAAATATAGAATCGACTGCTTGCGCAATCTGCCTGCTTCGATACGGTTTTTATCGTGTGAGCCATTAGTGGAAGATTTAGGTACACTCGACTTGACGAATATAGATTGGGTAATCGTGGGAGGTGAGCATGCAATCAACGCACGACCGATGAAAGAGGAATGGATATTGTCGATAAAAGAGCAGGCAGACAAACAAGGTGCATTGTTCTTTTTCAAGCAATGGGGAAGCATCGGCAGGGATGGTGTTTATCGAAGTGTAGAGCGCAACGGTAGCGAGTTGCAAGGAAAAACATATAAAGCCATGCCCGCGGTGAACAGGCATACGTTGTTCGGGTAGGCTGGCAATATATATGAATAGACAGAGGACAGACATTTTCGAGAGGTCTATATTCTATACCGCTCGACAATGTTTGTCCTTTTCTCTTGGGTAGGATATATACTGCCCGCAAACAGATACATGAATCAAATCCCCCTCCCCATCGAGATTTTGGGAACCAATATTGCAGAGGCGAATTTTTCTGGCAGATTATCAAGAGAAATCACAGATAAATACAAAAGCAACAGACAGGATGATTAGTTTAATCATTTACTAATCATCTAATTTGTAGAGTTATGCAATTAAGACAATCCATGCGCCGTGCAGCCAAGATGCGGCTTGCTCTGGCGGGAGCTTCGGGCAGCGGCAAGACCTATTCGTCGCTTTTGATCGCTTACGGAATGACAGGCGACTGGTCTAAAATCGCCGTCATCGATTCCGAGAACTGCTCGGCCGACCTTTATGCCCATCTGGGCGGTTATCAAGTCCTCACGCTCGAAAACTATGCTCCCGAAACCTACATCGAGGCCATCGGTATTTGCGAGCAGGCAGGAGCCGAGGTAATCATCATCGACAGCATCTCCCATTGCTGGGACTATCTGCTGGATTTCCACGCCAACCTGCAAGGCAACTCCTTTGCCAACTGGGCCAAGGTTACACCCCGTCAGAACGCCTTTATCCAGCGTATTCTGACATCCTCCGCTCATGTGATCTGCACCATGCGTAGCAAACAGGATTATGTGCTTTCGGACAAGAACGGTAAGATGGTTCCAGAGAAGGTGGGCTTGAAAGCCGTACAGCGCGACAACGTGGATTACGAGTTTACCGCAGTCCTCGATATAGCCATGAACCACAAGGCCACCACGTCCAAAGACCGCACGGGACTGTTCACAGGGCGTCCCGAATTCCTCATCACGCCTGCTGTGGGGCAAGCCATCCTCAAATGGTGTAACATGACACAGCCTGCACAACCGAATGTTCAACCTCAAACTCCTTACAACCATGTACCCAGCGTTTCAGCCTAATGCAGAATTTGCCGTCGGTCTGAACTCCGACAGTCCTTTCCTCGATAACCCTGCCACAGAGGTGGCAACGACTGTAGAGGAACAACCTGCCCAACCTGCAACGACAGGTGTTGTCGTTCCTTTGGGTGTGCGGCATAACCGCCATTTTATCGAGGCTAACACCAAGCCAGTCGATATAGCCCATTTGAGAGAGGATTGCGTCGTTCCCGTATTCAGCAAGGACAACGAGGTGACCATCTCCCACCAGAGTTTTATCGAAACGGTATTAGGTGCTGCACACCGCATGTTCCCGCAGGAGGTGATCGACGCGCCCGACATAGTCGTGTCCCATATCATCAAGGGACGGATTCCCGAAGCCATCCACAAACCCGTGAACCAGCTCTTGGAAACCGACAAGACCATCTATTACGAACGGATGGCTTTCTGTTTCGAGATACCTACGATTTACGAGGATGTGGCAGGGAACAGACTGAATCTCTCGATAGGCGGTGTACGGGCCTACAACCACGAGAATCTCTATTCCAAGAAGACGGTGGAGAAATTCAAGGTCTTCATCGGCTTCAAGAACCTCGTGTGCTGTAACCTCTGTGTATCGACGGACGGATTCAAAAGCGAACTGCGGGTGATGGGCGTGCAGGACTTGTTCGATGCCACCTTGCGCCTGTTCCGAGAATACGATGCCGAACGTCATGTAAAGCGGATGGCCGCGATGCAGGAACGACACCTTACCGAACATCAGTTTGCACAGCTTATCGGCAAGACACGGTTGTATCAATACCTGCCCACAGCCGAGCGAAAGGCATTGCCTGCTATGGAGTTTACAGACTGCCATATCAACGCCGTGGCAAAAGCGTATTACACTGACGAGAATTTCACACGAGGGGACAATCCAGAGATCAACCTTTGGAAGGTTTACAACCTCTTTACGGGAGCGAACAAGTCGAGTTACATAGATACGTTTCTCGACCGTTCGCTGAACGCTACTGAGCTTATCACGGGTATAGGCAAAGCCATTGAGGGCGATGCCGAGTACAAGTGGTATATAAAATAGATTAAAAAGCATAATAGTTAAATGGTCAATCATACGGAATGACTTAATTTTGACTATTATGCTTTTTTCACACAATAAATTATTAGATTTGTATAGCAAACTAAAATAATATGGCAGGAGTATTTCTTACTACAAGGCATGGACATATACAAGAAATTCAATTGTATAAATATAGATTTTCGAAATACATGCTTGAAGATAAAGTCAAGAAATCCAAATTAATTAACTGGTTAAAGTATGTATCTAATTATGCCATTTTGTCTATTGAAAAAGACGGATTCATAACGGTCGAGAAATTACTTCCATCACAAGAAAATAGTCAATATCAATATGACAAGATTTTAAGCATAACACCACCGTTTGAAAATATTCAATTAATCTCAAATATTATTGGACTATTAATAAAAAAAGAGCTATCTAATAATTATCAACAATATTTAAATGATAACATATTTATTATATCAGAAGTTATAATTTCTCCATTTAAAATATTGAAATGTATTGAGTTTAATGTTGAAATATTTCCAACAGGAGATTATCTTATACATTTCCTTCCCGTCACAAAAATTATAGGAGACCAATCACCTATTACTGAGTCATATTTATCCAAATTACGCACTCATTTTCATACCCAAAATAATAATAGCAAAGACATAAAATGCACCTTAATTAACAAACGAAATCTGTATAAAGTCAAACTTGACATATTGAGTAACGAGGCTTTTAGTGAGATAAAACCATACATAAACAATAATATAATCCAATTAGCGACCTTTGATTATCACTTTTTAGCCGCATATTCAGAAGCAATATTTCAAAAAATTATATCTGAAACCTGTAAAAAATTAACTGACACTATTTGGTTTGTAGATGGGGTCATTTCAAACCTATCCCTTACCACCCTTTCAGGGCTATCTCCTGACACATACCTAAATGTCGATATTGTCAAACTAGGAGAAAAGCCTAATTTATATGTAGGTTGTCAATATAATGAAACTCTAACTTTTCATTCCATATCAAATACACAATATGGATTAAGAGTAGAGTATACGCGCGATAATGAATCGCAAGATGTATTAATATGCAATTTTATAAAAGATCAACATCTGACAAACAAACTTGCGAAATTGAATTTTCCAATAACAGTACAAGGGAAAACTCGTTATCACAAAGAAACAAACCGTTTCTTTCTGATTGATATTTTTGTCGACGGCAATATCAACGCAGCAAAGGCAATTCAACAATATGCTGTATATCATACAGGTATTTACAAGCCTGTTGATAATTGGAGTATTTTGCCTATACTATACGGGATTAACGATATTTCCTTATTTCGTGAACTTATTCTTGCTTTTAACAAAAAGAACATTGATATCTTAACACCTTATATTATTCAAAATAACGAAATTGACACTTTGGAATTAAACCGAAGAATTCCACAAAAGAAAAAAGTGTTCATGCCTGTTATATGCAAAAATCAAATGCCAACCAATATCATAAGCTCCATAAAATCTCTTAAAAGAAAATACCAAATATTTCTAGGCAATACAGATGATAATAAAGACAATCGAGCCCGTTTATCAAATTATATTTGTAAATGTTTACAAAAAATGGGCGGTATAATATCATTGATAGCTGATACAACTCTACCTGTTTCTGGATATTTCATTGGTTTGGATTTGGGCCATACAACCCATGGGAATAAAAAATATTCCAATATTGGAGTTTCTTTATTCAACTGTCATGGATTATTAGTCGGGAATCATGTACTAAAAGACCTACCGAGAAATGAAAAACTAGATTATCCGCAATGCAAAGCAGTGATTAGTGAACTGAATAAAATTATTTTGAATAAAAAATTAGTATCGCCTACCCATATTATCATTCATCGAGACGGTAAATTACATCATAGCGACGTTGAATCTCTCAGTGAAAGTATTAAAGATATTTGGGGAAACGAAACTTCGATAGATATTGTGGAGATAATCAAATCTGGTTATCCTGTGATGGTATATAAAAACGATGCAGGTAAAGCCGAAAACCTTCAATCTGGTTGGGCCTATCAAGACATAAAAAATAAATATGCTCTATTAGTTACTAATACACAAGCGGATGAATATGAAAATTTAATCAGACCAATTGTAATAAAGCATAGATATGGAAATACAGATTTTACACAAATCATTAACCAAATTTATTGGTTAACAAAAATTTATACAAATAATCTATATTATTGTACTCGTTTACCTGCAACAACTCAAAAAGCAAATAATATAGCAGGAACATCAGACAAGGTACATCAGGCTTCCTATTTAGGATAAAGATCGTTCTTATACCCTAACGATGACAGCAGTATTAATTAACATGTAGCCGCAGAATAACGTGCAGAACACTCTATATACTCTGTTGGTCGGTTGGCTGATTATCGGCTACTTGTAATCCTTACGGCTATTACCAAACCGCCAAAACGGATTTTAAGTCGGCATGTTCTCGATAATTGAGGGTTGGAATAATCTGCAATCCATAATTACAGAGGCTATGCTGGCTTGATCTTAGAAATTAACAGCAAGAATTGGAATAATGCACATTTTATGTGCTATATTTGTGAAAACGAATGTATTAAAGTATTAGTCCATGGCTCAATTAATAGATCAAGTGGCCTTCTTTGAAAAATATAATATCAAAGAAGAAGATTTTAGCAACACAAAATTAACATGGGAGGAACTTTCTAACATATATAATGACTATTTAAAAAAGACACCTCATTTAGAGGAGGCAGCCATTTCTATTTTTCGCTCTTTGTCGAAAATGCCCCATGTCCATTCTGTTAGATACCGTGTTAAAGATGCAGAGCATTTAATTGAAAAAATTATTAGAAAGAAAGTTGAGAATCCTAAAAGAGAAATTACTATTACTACATATTTGACAGAGATAACTGATTTAATAGGGATTCGAGTATTGCATCTTTTTAAAGAAGAATGGGTTACTATTCATCAGAGTATTATAGATACATGGAATCTGAAAGAGGCTGTTATTGCATATCATAGAGCAGGGGATGATAAAAACATTTTTGAAGAGAACAAATGTATCCCTAAAGAACATAAAAGTGGGTATAGGTCGATTCATTATATTATAGAAAGCCAACCAACAAAATTAAGAACTTATGCGGAAATTCAAGTAAGGACCATTTTCGAGGAAGCATGGAGTGAGATTGATCTTGCCGTTAGATATCCTTATGACATGGATAACCCGTTACTTAGTCAATATTTATTAATATTTAATAGATTAGCAGGAAGTGCTGATGAAATGGGTGTTTTCATATTGAGTTTGCGTAATCATTTGAAAAAAATCCAAGCGGATAATGCGATAATTATTCAAGAAAAAGAAGAGGCAACAAGGCAACTGCAAGCCGCAATTAAGCAACTCAAAATTAGCGAAAAAGAAAAGAAAAATTTAGAAGCAAAACTAAATAATATCCAGAAACCAGAGATTGATACGTGGGCAAGTATCAGTACACCAGAATGGCTGAACTCATTTACTGCTTTCAATAATTCGTTAAACATATTCAATGAAATAAACACGGCCTATAAACCGGTTCAAGAAATTGGACGATTAGCACGAATAGCACAACCCAATTTACCGCCAATATTGCCCCCTCAAAAAGCATCTCTGAAACCACAAAAGAAAAAATAATCCGCGCTAACCTCCTATGATTTTTCATAGGAGGTTTTATTTTATAGTCGAGCAACAGTTCCGAGAAATCGGAAAGATGTTTTGCTTTTTAGTTTGTCTTGTCTATCTTTGTGGGACATACGACAAACACGGAAAGTGTAAGTTTATTCTCAGATTGCGAACGTAGGAAATTCGTCTGAAGAGAGAGTAAGCCGACATCTTCCCGCGTCAATATTGCATTTTGCGCCCTTTGTGCAGATGCTCTATTGCGTGGGGCTGTTGCTTATTTAATCTTCAAGGTTTCCTACGACCTGCAATCTTTGAATAAGTTTTCAGCACCACGCTTTCTGTTTCATTAAATCCAAAATTAACCGTCGCGTTGGTGCGTAGCGACAACCTAAACTTTTAAGTTTATGAAAAAAATCTTATTGGCGGTTGCTATTGCAACTGCGGGATTAATGACAAGTTGCGCGGTTTCCGAGCATTTGACATCCAACCGTAATGTCATGCAGACCAACGTTGAATTGTCCAAAAACAATTTCCAAGTGATTGGAACTGCCCAAGGGTCCGCTACGGTTATCCGAGTTTTTGGTATAGGAGGGCTCTCCTTGAAAGCCATCCGAGCGAATGCCTATGCTGAAATGGTCAAAAATGCAAATCTGTCGGGCTCACAGGCATTAATAAATGTAAATACCGAGGTCAAACAACGAGGTGTAGCCCCATTCTATTGGAAAACGGTTATTACTACTTGTGGACAAGTTATTGAGTTCATAAGCACCGAAGAGCAAGTATCGGAACATCATGCAGGAACAGCAAAGAGGTTTGCTCCGAGAACAGCCGAAACAACAATGGCAGAAGAAATAATTGTTGTGGACCCTATTGCAAAAATTAAATCCAATACGATATGTTATACTGCCGAAAAGGACAAACCCATTTCAGTCAATATAGCGAAACATCCGCAATTTATAAGTAATGAATATATTGACGGGCAAGGTATTTTTACATTTAAGAACAAGATAACGAGCATACCCGAAAAAGCATTCTTTGATTGTAGCAAACTTGACAGCATCATTATTCCAGAAAGTGTTACGGAAATTGGAAATTCCGTGTTCACAAGATGCCACTATCTGAAAATGGTGTATTGTCAATCGACTACACCCCCGACATTAGGAGAGAACGCATTTTCAAACATTTCCCGTGAAGCTAAAATTTGTGTTCCCAAAAATTCGGTAGCTTTATATAAATCAGCAAATGGATGGAAAGATTATGCTTCCAAGATTGTAGGATGTGATTTTAAATAATCCTTATCCTGAATCTATGAAACGTATCGTTGCATTGCTCCTGATATGGAGTATGTCCGCTAACATTTTATTTGCCGTACCTTTAAGACGGGGAACCTCTGTCATTGTACGTTTGAGCACCTCGGCAAACAGCAATCGTGATACTCCCATCAGGGCAGACGTGGTAAGCGATTTAACCATTGCGGGAGAGCCCGTTATTACCCGCGGAACTCCTGTCATTCTGTCGGTGAATAAAAGAAAGGCAAAGGGGCTCGGCAAACCTGGCTATTTACAAATCGGGTGTATTTCGACTACTGCCGTTGATGGTCAAATCATTTCATTGTCTGGTGGTATTGAGCAAGACGGAGAGAATCGGCAAGGAGCCGCCATTGGGTTAGGCGTCGGTTTAGGTCTTACATTTTTACCATTGGGAGGATTCTTCTTTTTGTGTCTGAAAGGTGAAAAAGTAGATATTCCTGCTGGTACGACAATATTCGGGGTGACCGTAACAGATAACTATGACATCGACATCTATTGATTGATAAGGGACAGATTTGAGCAAAACAACCTTTCGGCATAAATTAAAGATTTAAAATACTATGAAAAAATTATTTCTTATCGTAGCCGCTATATTTGTGGCAGTTTCTTTCTCGGCATGCTCCGATGATGATGACAACGGGCACGCTTCGGATAAGCCCGTATTGGTTAAACAGTATATTGTTACAGAGGTTGGAGAATATACAGAAACATACAACATTGAGTATGACAGCCAAAATCGCATAAGTCGTATTTATACGAAACGCAGTAGCAGCGAAAAAGAATATTCGTTTTCTTATGAAGGCAATATGCTGACTGAAACAGATACAGAAACAGATTATGATTATAACGACAATGGCGATCCGTATATCTATACCACAATCACAAAATGCGAACTGAATAAAGACGGTTATATTGAAAAAGCGATAGACACATACTATGATAATGGTGACTATACTCTTTTTTCTTACAAAGATGGTTATTTGCAGAGCATACAATCCAAAAATTCTTCACCTAAATGCGTATACAATTGGAATAACGGGAATCTGGCATCTTATGAAAATGGAGCGGAGGTTACAACCATTACTTACTCACAAGTTGTGGCAACTCCGACAAATTTGGACTTAAATTTTGTAGATGAATACTATGGGAGTTATAATTTTTGGGGCTTTTTGGGTAAAAAGAGTAAAAACTTACCCGAAAAATTAGTTATAAAATCCAAAGAGTCAGCTAACACCTTAACAATCACTTATCAATACGAACTCAACAGCAATAAAACAATCTCCAAAGTTTTGGTTTCCGAGGTTCAGACAGGCGACTATAACGAGAGCCGAAATTACAGCATTAAATTTGTCTATTGACCTGCTTTAATATTTTAGAGGACAGACTTGTGCAAAAGGGTTAATATATAGACCCTCTGCACAAGTTTGTCCTTTCTATTTTACTTGCATATCTCATAAATTTTTCGTATATTTACATCATAATCAAAGATTTAATAACAACATAAATTTTAGCTAAAATGTATAAAACACCAAAAACAGAATGAAAAATCGGCAAGGAGAAACGGGATGACAATCAAATATCCTACATTGCCAAATCCGTAGCCTATGATGATGATTACGGGGTCTGCCTATTCGTCGGAAGAAAAGAAGATGAAACCGTTCCGTTTACCTTTTACTATTTCTTTGCGTTGGACATCGACCAACAGCAACCCGTAAAAATGACATTCCAAAGACGAGGAAAGAAGATGGTTTCGATGTCTTGTCCGTTGGATAATATAAAAGGAGATATAACGCTAATCATGCCTAACGTTATTGAGTTTTCAAATTCCGCAGATAGCGTAAACCTGTTTGCCGTTCACAACAAGAGCGACGCCGTTAACTTCACATATACGGCAACGAACGGAACGCAGAAAGATTTCAAATTTCCACTCACGGGTTTCAATGAAAAGTATTTAGAGCAATTAATTTAAAAAAGAGCGCAAAAGTATACAATATTCCGTGAACCGCAAAATATATTGGTTGAAATTTTGTTATATTTATGATTCTTTAGATATTTGCAAAGAGATAACTGGACACAAATGACACACACGACCTCTTTACCAACATTAAATAGTGTTGATTACGCCCGTTTAATTCAATATACTGCCCAGAAATTTCATAAGGCATTATTGAACAAAACACAAATCAACAAGATCCTATTTTATGTATATGGAGTATATCTTGCAGAAACAGGGAATCCCCTTTTTGATGATGATACTCCTAAAGCATGGCCATATGGTCCTGTTTTTCCTATTGCCAATAAAAAAGTCAATACTCAGGAAGTTATTCCATCATTCTCAAAAGAAAAGATAGAAGCGTTTAAAGCTAATCCACAAGCTCTACAGCTTGTAGCTAAAGCTGTACATAGAATGTACAATATGAGTGCTGTATCTTTAACAAAATGGTCACATCAAGAAGATTCACCATGGTATAAAACTATTTATGAGCTTGATGATAATGGAAATATTATAGATTCAAAACAAAAACCGTGGAATTCTGTAATAAATAATAACTTAATATCATCTTATTTTTCTAATCCTCAAAATAGATTTAAGTAATGGAACAGGATGTTAAGGATGCTGAGATAAATTGGGATGATGTCTTTTTCAAAGAAACTAATAGATTACATTGGTATCATTATATCATTCATTTAGGTTATTATGTTCCATATTGGTTGAAATTCTTTTTTTCAAAACCATTTAAAGAAGAAAAGAAAGAACTTAATACTCTAGAGCAAGTTCAAACTTTGGTTGAATCTAGTGTAACTGATGAGAATTTAAAGAAATGTGACCAATTAGTGTACCTACACCGTATCATTGAGAATACAAGAGCGAGGCGGCGACTAGAGAAATGGTCTTTAAGAGTTATTGCTTTTTATTTGGTAATTGTATTATTTATTGTTTTAGCTAATTATTATAGTTGCCCTGTTATTCCAGATTGGTTGAAGTCTAAATCATTGGATCCTGCAATTCCTTCTGAAATAATGATTACTATTTTATCGACAACTACAATAAACATTATTGGCTTAGGATTAATTGTTCTTAAGGGCCATTTCCTTGCAAAAGAAAGTTTGGATGATAAAGAACAAAATCCGATAAAGCATGATAATACAACAAAAACAACATAACATTCTTAAAAAGAGAGGCGGGGTGGAGGGGAAAATTTTTCGCCGATTTTCTGTTAGCAGAGCAAGGACAGACTTTGCGAAAGGGGTATATTTATAGGCCCCTTTGCAAGGTTTGTCCTCTCTTTTTTCTTTTCCGCATAATTCACTATCAATAAATAACTTAATCATTAACCTGCAAGCGATCGCGGATAGTAATTGTTGGACACAATGTTGGACACCAAGCCTAAATTCGCCCTCTATCACCTCATAAAACGTTGATTATCAGCGAAAGGCTGAATTAGCTCAGCGGTAGAGCACTTCACTCGTAATGAAGGGGTCCCGAGTTCAAATCTCGGATTCAGCTCCAGGAGGCGTGAGAGAGAAGGAACGGATTACGTCGTCCACTGCAAAAAGTCTTATGTGTCAACGACATGTAAGACTTTTTCGTTTTCAGGCGTCAGGAGAGAGCAACTGCGCGCAGGCGTCCGCCTCCCGGCCGGCGCAGCTGTTCCGTCCCCGGAAACGACCGGAAATGAACCCCGGGCGGCGGGACCTTCGGCAGGCCGCCGGCATAAAATTCGACCGGCGCGTCTTCTTTTTCATCTTTTTTCCATACCTTTGCTGCGCAACGGTTCGCCGAACGAGGCCCCCGGCCCCGGGCGATTAAAAGGGAATGCCGTGAAAATCGGCAACAGTTCCCTCTGCTGTAAGTTCCTGCCGCCGAAGCGGCACATCAGACCCCGACAATCTCTTGCCACTGGTTTTCACGCGACCGGGAAGGCGTCGGGACCGGAACGAGTCAGAAGACCTGCCGCTGCAATGGTTTTACAATCCAGGGGGAAATGGATCGTGATCGGCAGGAAAAACGGTTTCCGGCATATCCCCGAATGTAAAATCAGGCTACTGCGAAATTCCGGCCGGACGCATGCCGTGCGCACGGCACGAATGCGGATCTCCGGAACATCCGCAAAGATTGGTTGAACGATTTAAACGAAGAGGATATGAGCTGTTTTTTCAGTCATGCCGGACGGACGGCGATACCGGCGCTGCTCTCGGTAGCGCTGGCGGCCGCAGCCTGCAACAAGGACGGAGAGATTACGCTGCCGGACAGCAAACCCCGAATCACCCTCGACAGCGAGACAGGCGTCTACGCGGCCAAGATCGGCCGCGCGGTGACGATCACGCCGACCGTGGAAAACGAGGGAGAGGCCGCTTACAGCTGGACGATCGACGACGAGGTCGTTTCCACGGCGCGCGTGTTCGAATACGTGTTCAACGAGGAAGGCCGCGTCTATGTGACCCTGCGGGTCGAAAACCGGGCGGGATACGACGAGAAGGAGGCGCGCATCGACGTGAACCGGCTCGCTCCCCCCGTCATCTCGCTCATCGTGCCGCCGACGGGGCTATACGTGCTCACGGGACGGGAATACACGTTCGCACCGGAGGTGCAGAACGGCGAAAACGCCCGTTACGAATGGTATCTGGACGACTCGTCCGTACCGGTCTCCACCGAAAAGGACTACATCTTCATGCGCACCCAACCGGGAGACTGCTCCCTGCGGCTGACGGTGACCAACGAGGACGGCACGGCCGAGAAAACGGTTGCCGTGCACGTCGTGGACGTCATTCCGGTCCGCATCGCGTTCATCCCCTCCTCCTACCTGGCCGACCCGCTGGTGCGGAGCGTATCGCTCGGACGGACGCTGTTCCTGCGGCCGCAGGTGAGCGACGCCGTCGGGCCGGAATATGCATGGTACGTGAACGGCGTCTTGCAGGAGGACGCAACCCAACGCATGTTCGCCTTCACGCCGGAGAAAGAGGGCGAATACGAAGTCACCTTCCGGGTGACGGACACGGACGAAAGCCCGGCCGCACCCCTCTCGCGCCACATCACGCGCGCATCGTCGAAGCGAATCACCGAAAAAACGCTCCGGGTGACCTGCTACGAACGCGAATCGGAGCGCGTCATCACGACGACGGGACAGCCCGCGTCGAACCGGGTGCTCGAATTCCTGCCCGCGCCCGGACAGTTCGTCAACGAAACGGGCATGGCCGGATACACCGGCCAGAAGAGCTTCGAAGAGGCCCGTCTCTACGCCGAGAACCGGCTGAAAAAGGGTGAGTTCGTCTCGCTCGGCAACTTCGGCGGCTACGTGATCCTCGCCTTCGACCACAGCGTGGAGAACAAGGGCAAATACGACTTTTCGATCCCCGGCAACCAGTTCGAAGGGAGCAACGAGCCGGGCGTCGTGTGGGTGATGCAGGATGTCAACGGCAACGGCAAGCCCGACGACGAATGGTACGAACTCCGGGGCAGCGAAACGGGCGGCGAATGGACCGTCCAGGAGTATGCGGTGACCTATTACAGACCCGCCGGGCCTCGCCAGGGGGTGAAATGGACCGACAATCTGGGCCGGAGCGGGCAGGTAGCCTATCTGGGACAGTTCCATGCGCAGAACTACTACTATCCCCTGTGGCTCGAAGAGGAGTCCCATACCTATTACGGCACGGGCCTGCGGCAGAACACCACGCAGACCCCAGGCGGAGACTGGTCAAACAACTCGTTCGAATGGGGGTACGTCGACAACGCGGGCAGCGACAATCTGGAATCTTCGTCCAAAACCGGCAAGACCTGGTTCAAGATCAGCAACGCCATGACGCCCGACGGACAGCCCGCCGGATTGCGCTACATTGATTTCATCAAGGTGCAGAGCGCCATCAACGGCAGCGCCGGAGGACTGGGCGAACTCTCGACCGAAGTCGCCGGAATGGCCGTCGACGAGAACCTCAACCGATAACCCCATTCCCGACCGCAACGCATGAAACGATTCTTACGACAGATTCTGCCCGCGGCTTTATGCCTCTCCGCCCTCGGCGGCTGCATGAAGTGGGACTACGGCCGCACGGAGGATTTCTCGGCGACGGAACGGGGGCTGTTCATCGTCAACGAGGGCATGTTCCAGTACGGAAACGCCACGCTGTCGTATTACGACCCGGAAACGAAAACCGTCGAAAACGAAGTTTTCCACCGGGCCAACGCCTTCAAGCTGGGCGACGTGGCGCAGTCGATGACCCTGCACAACGGCGTGGGATGGATCGCGGTGAACAATTCGCATGTCGTTTTCGCCGTCGACCCCGACACCTTCCGCGAGGTGGGACGCATCACCAACCTCACCTCGCCGCGGTACATCCATTTCGTTTCGGACGAAAAGGCCTACGTCACGCAGATCTGGGACAACCGCATCTTCATCGTCAACCCCAAACGCTACGAAATCACGGGGTATATCGAGTGCCCGGACATGACGGCGGAATCCGGCTCCACGGAGCAGATGGTGCAGTACGGCAAATACGTCTTCGTGAACTGCTGGTCCTACCAGAACCGTATCCTCAAAATCGACACCGAGACCGACCGGGTCGTCGGTCAGCTGACCGTCGGCATCCAGCCCGCGTCGCTGGCGATGGACCGGAACAACAAGCTGTGGACCGTCACCGACGGCGGCTACGAGGGCAGCCCCTACGGATATGAAGCCCCGTCGCTGTACCGCATCGACGCCGAAACGTTCTCCGTGGAGAAGCAGTTCCGGTTCCGGAAGGGGGACTCCCCGTCGGAGATGCAGCTCAACGGCACGCGCGACACGCTCTACTGGATCGACCGGGACGTCTGGCGCATGCCCGTCGCCGGGGAGCAGCTTCCGGTGCGCCCGTTCCTCGAATACAGGGAGACCAAATATTACGGACTGACGGTCGATCCGACCAACGGCGACGTGTACGTTGCCGACGCCGTCGACTACCAGCAGCAGGGAGTCGTCTACCGCTATACGGCCAAGGGCGAGCCTGTCGACGAATTTCACGTGGGCGTCGCGCCCGGAGCGTTTTGCTGGAAATAACCGGAGAGCATGAAAACAACCGCCTTGTTTCTTTGGATGCTGCTGTTTCCGGCGCTGCTGCGGGCGCAGGGCGAGCCGGCGCCGTCCGACGTGCCGGAAACCCCGCAGAACGCCGGCGCGGGGGAGTGGCGCGGGAAAGGCGCCATCGCCATCCGGGAGGTTCCGGTCTGGGGCCGGCGTCCGATGAAAAGCATCGGCGTCGAGGAGACGAAACTCGACTCGGCGATCCTCAAGGAGAACATCGCCCTCTCGATGGCCGACGCGCTGACGTTCAACACACCGGTTTTCGTCAAGCAGTACGGCCGCGCGACCCTCTCCACGGTATCGTTCCGCGGCACGGGTCCGTCGCATACGCAGGTGACGTGGAACGGCATGCGCATCAACAACCCGATGCTGGGCATGACCGACTTTTCGATGATCCCCTCCTATTTCATCGACGACGCCTCGCTGCTCCACGGAACCTCGTCGGTCAGCGAGACGGGCGGCGGACTGGGCGGACTGGTGAAGCTCTCGACTGCGCCGGCGGCGGCCGACGGATTCGGGCTGCAATATATCCAGGGCATCGGCATGTTCCGTACTTTCGACGAATTCCTGCGCCTGACATGGGGCGACGAGCGCTGGCAGGTATCAACCCGCGCCGTCTACCAGTCCTCGGCCAACGACTACAAGTACCGCAACCGCGACAAGAAGGAGAACATCTACGACGACGAGATGAACATCGTCGGGTCGTACTATCCCACCGAACGCAACAAGAGCGGCGCGTTCGACGACGTGCACGTGTTGCAGGAGGTCTACTACAACACCGGGAAAGGCGACCGCTTCGGGCTGAACGCCTGGTACATCAATTCCAACCGGGAACTGCCCCTGCTGACGACCGACTACGCCGACGACACGCAGTTCGAAAACCGCCAGCGCGAACACACCCTGCGCAGCGTCCTCTCGTGGGACCACTACCGCCGGAACTGGAAGGCGGCGGCGAAAGCCGGATACGTGCATTCGTGGACGGCCTACGACTACCGGCGCGACAAGGGCAACGGCATCCTGGAGGCCATGACCCGTTCGCGGAGCAGGATCAACACCCTCTACGGGCAGGCTGACGGAGAGTATTCCGTCGGCGGCAAATGGTTCTTCACGGCCGGGCTGTCGGCACACCAGCACTTCGTCGAAAGCGCCGACAAGAACATCATCCGCCAGCAGGGCGACAAGGCCGTCGTCGGCTATGACAAGGGACGCATCGAACTCGACGGCTCCCTGTCGGCCAAGTGGCGTCCCACGGAGCGGCTGGGCTTGTCGGTCGTCGTGCGCGAAGCCATGTACGGAACCTCCTGGTCGCCAGTCATCCCTGCCTTCTTCGCCGACTGCCTGCTTTCCAGGCGCGGCAACGTCGTGGCGAAGGCCTCCGTCTCGCGCAACTACCGCTTCCCGACGCTCAACGACCTCTACTTCCTGCCGGGCGGCAACCCCGGCCTGAACAGCGAAAAGGGCATCGCTTACGAAGCCGGACTGTCGTTCGCCGTGGGAAAGGAGGGCGCGTACACGCTGTCGGGGTCGGCGTCGTGGTACGACCAGCACATCGACGACTGGATTCTGTGGCTGCCGACGGCAAAGGGATTTTTCTCGCCGGTGAACATCAAAAAGGTCCACGCCTACGGCGTGGAGATCCGGGCCGACCTGGCCGCATCGCTCACCAGGGAACTGAAAATCAACCTGAACGGCACCTTCTCATGGGCGCCGTCGATCAACGAGGGGGAGCCGATGTCCCCGGCCGACCGGTCGGTCGGCAAACAGCTGCCCTACGAACCGGAATATTCGGCCACGGCGACCGGAAGGCTCTCCTGGCGCAGCTGGGGCCTGCTCTATCAGTTCTGCTATTACAGCGAACGCTACACCATGTCGAGCAACGACATCACGCTCACCGGACGCCTTACGCCCTATCTGATGAGCAACCTCTCGCTCGAAAAGGGTCTCTCGCTCCGGTGGGCGGACCTGACGCTCAAAGGCACGGTCAACAACCTGTTCAACGAGGAGTACCTCTCGGTGCTCTCCCGGCCCATGCCGCGCATGAACGCCGAATTCTTCATCGGCATAAAGCCCAAATGGGGGACGAAAAAGAGGTGATCCGGCGCGAAGGAGCCTTTCTCCGCGTCTTATTTCCCTTCGGGGACCAGCTGGCCGGCATCGTTCACAAAGAGGGACTTGCGCTGTTCAGAGGGTAGAAATCCCCCCCCCTCGCGGTTCTCTCCACCGGGGTCGATACCGATGGGATGCGCGAAGACGAAACGCGTGCCGCCCGTGTAAGCGGAATCGACCCAGATGCGGCCCCCGACGATCATGGCGATCTGGCGGCAGATGGCAAGGCCCAGCCCCGTGCCCTTCTTCTTGTTGCCGTCGAGCTTCTCGAAGCGGTTGAAAACCAGATCCTGCTTGTCGGGCGGAATGCCCGGTCCGGTGTCGGCCACCGAGAAAAGCACCTCGCCCCGCTCCTCGTCGATCTCCACCCCCAGCGTGATGCTGCCCTCGGAGGAGAACTTGCCGGCGTTGGTCAGCAGGTTGATCAGGATTTGCGAAAGACGGTGGGCGTCGGTGGTGAGCATGAACGATCCGACGGGACACGCGAAACGCCCCTCAACCCCTCTCTGCCGCGTATGGGCCGTGGTCATCATCACGTGCTGGCAAATCTGCACGATGTCCTCCGAAGCGTAGTTGAACCTGATCTTGCCGCACTCGAGCGACGAAATGTCGAGGATGTCGTTCAGCAGCGTGAGCAGCATCTCGGAGTTGCTGACCACGATGGCGCAGTACTCGGCGCGCTCCTCCTGCGAAAGCTCCTCGCTCTGCATCAGCGAAGAGAAGCCCACGATGGCGTTGAGCGGCGTGCGGATTTCGTGGCTCATGTTGGCCAGGAACGCCGACTTGAGCATGTCCGACTCCTCGGCCTTCTCCCGGGCGACGACCAGCTGGCCCTCGCGCTCCTCAAGCGTGAGCTTGAGCCGCCGCATGCGCAACAGCAGCCACGTCACGAAGAGCAGCAGCACCAGCAGCAGGATGCCCGCCACCAACAGTTCGATGTAGTGGGAGTATTTCGACAGCTTGGCCGCCATCGTATCCTCGATGACGCTGCCCTTGGGCAGGGCGTATTCAGCGATTTTCCACTCCTTGAGCTTGCGCGAATCGAACAGATAGAGACTTTTGCTCGTATGGAAATGAGCGTCTTCGATGTCGTCCGTGTCGTAATATTTCCGGATCTGGTTCGCAATGACCTCCGCGCCGTTCTCGTATTCGGGCACGTAACCGCCGATCGCCGTGTCGCCGATGCCCGTACCGGTCACCGAGAAGACCGGAACGCGGGGGTTGTTCTGCACCAGATCGTTCAGCGACCGCTGCATGAAGTATTCGCCGTCGCTGCCTACGCGCCACGTGCCGAGCATCACGGCCGAACGGGGCGGCAGCGTCGCATAGGTCCGGAACGCCGTCTCCTCCCCCTCGCGGCTGTCCACCAGCACGAGATTCAGGTCGGGGTAGTTCTCCCACTCCGCGCGCACGAGCGCCTGCAACGAAATGCCGCCGTAGGTATTGTCGGTCACCAGAGCGATGTTCTCCACCTGGGGATAAAGCGAACGGATCAGGTCGATGTTGCGCCGGATGTCGTAGCGGTTGAGCATGCCGCCCACCCTGTTCAGGCTGTCGCACATCACCCGGTAGTCGATCGCACGGGGTCTCCACGTCTGCAACGAATCGGGCGGCGCGGGCAGCATGACGCCGTTCTCGCTGGCGAAGCAGCTGAAGCACATCACCCCTTCGGGAATGCAGCCCTGCGATACGATCGGCTCCCATCTGTGCGAAAGGCTGCTCGCGGAAGGTAACGACATCATCTGCATCGACAACTATTTCACCGGTCACAAAAGCAACATCCGACACTTGTTGTCGCACCCCAATTTCGAGGTCATCCGCCACGACATCGTCTATCCCTACATGGCCGAGATCGAGGAGATCTACAACCTCGCCTGCCCCGCTTCGCCGATCTACTACCAGCACGACCCGATCAAAACCACCCAGACGTCGGTAATCGGCTCGATCAACATGTTGGGCATGGCCAAATACAACCGGGCGAAAATCCTCCAGGCCTCGACCTCGGAGGTCTACGGCGACCCGCTGATCCACCCCCAGCGCGAGGATTACTGGGGCCACGTCAACCCGCTGGGCATCCGCTCGTGCTACGACGAGGGCAAACGCTGCGCCGAGTCGCTCTTTATGAGCTACTACCGCGAACACGGCATTCCCGTGAAGATTATCCGCATATTCAACACCTACGGTCCGAAAATGGACATCAACGACGGCCGCGTGGTCTCGAATTTCATCGTCCAGGCGCTGCGGGGCGACAATATCACGATCTACGGCGACGGCGGACAGAGCCGTTCGTTCCAGTACATCGACGACCTGATCGAAGGCATGGTGCGCATGATGGACGACACGCCCGACGACTTCACCGGTCCGGTGAACATCGGCAACCCGAACGAATTCACCATCGCCGAACTGGCCCGCGAGGTGATCTCCCTGACGGGTTCGAAATCGAAGATCGTCCACCTGCCCCTGCCCGCCGACGATCCCCAGCAGCGGCAGCCCGACATCTCGCTCGCCCGCAACATGCTCGGCGGCTGGGAGCCGAAAATCCAGCTGCGGGACGGTCTCCTAAAAACCATCGCCTACTTCGAGGAGGTGCTTTCGCGGGGAGGAATCCGGCGGTGAGGCTCGACCGGCACGTGCAAAAACACGGCCACAACCTATAAGGAAAAAGCGGCAGACCGAATCATCGGTGCGGGATTAAAGTAATGTAACGACTTGATTTATATGGTAGTTACATTTTTGT
>ERZ1673743.885-NODE-885-length-38726-cov-16.075535_pt1 | contig 38726 bp, 31 predicted proteins | sample MGYA00580197_ERZ1673743 | MGnify/ENA primary metagenome ERZ1673743 (study PRJEB41218, sample SAMN15661795) | gut metagenome | host: Homo sapiens | place: Canada: London | collected 2015-08-20/2019-03-30 | study: EMG produced TPA metagenomics assembly of...
ATATGCGCAGGCTGGAAAGCCTGCTGTCCATATGCGCAGGCTCGGAGCGCCTGCTGTCCATATGCGCAGGCTGGAAAGCCTGCTGTCCATATGCGCAGGCTCGGAGCGCCTGCTTTCCATATGCGCAGGCTGGAAAGCCTGCTTTCCATATGCGCAGGCTCGGAGCGCCTGCTGTCCATAGGCGCAGGCTGGAAAGCCTGCTTTCCATAGGATTATTCGTTGACGGGGTTGAAGGTGGCGAGTTCGTGGGTGTCGTTGGCGATGCTTGCGATAGCGAGCATGGACTCAGCGAAGAAGCGGTTGATGAGCAGGATGAGGTAGCCAACAACCGGCCCTCCAATCGCGATCAGGAACGGGCAGCCAACATAGTCGCGCCAGCTGGAGAAGAGCCAGAAGATACCTGCGATGACGCCGACGTATACGCCGAAAATTGCGATAACGATGCCGGCAAACTCGCCGAAGCAGCGGATGATGTTGGCGACGGCGGGGATTGCGACGAAGCGGGCGCCTACGGCGGTGTCATGCGCCATGTCGTCGCCTCGCTTGATCCAGAAGAGGACGCTGAAAGCAGCGAGAGCGATCTGAAGAATTATTACCAATACGGCGACAACTACCATGGTGCCACCCAAATCAAAGAACTCGGCGGTCTTGGATATTGAGGCGAGCAGAGCTATGGCGAAGATGACGCCGAGGACGTAGTAGAGCCACTGTATGGGCTGGCGGAATAGTTTTCCGCTGTCGATGTAGTCGAACATCGGCTTGAGGATAGCTAAGATACTTGACATAAATATTGTTAATTAAGGTTGAATTGTGCAAATATAGTGATACTTTTTTAATTTGGAAACTTTTTTTGTAATTTTGTAGTCAAAATACGGAAATTAAAAAATCAACATAAAACCATTTGTATGAACTTGTTTGATAATCTTACGAAAAAGGCCAAGGGAAGCCGCCAGCACATAGTGCTCCCGGAGGGTACGGAGTCGCGGACGCTGACGGCGGCCGACCGCATCCTTGCCGAAGATATCGCCGACATCATCCTGATAGGCAACAACGACGAGATCAAGCGAATGGCCGTCGACATGAACCTGAAGAACATCGACAAGGCCACGATAGTAGATCCGCGCGACAAGGCGGTGATCGACCGCTATGCGCCGCTGCTCTATGAGCTCCGCAAATATAAGGGAATGACCGAGGAGCAGTCGCGGCTGACGGCGGCGAATCCGCTGTTTCTGGGCTGCCTGATGGTGAAGGCCGGTGACGCCGACGGCGAGGTAGCCGGCGCGCAGAACACGACCGGCAACGTGCTACGCGCGGCTTTCCAGGTGATCAAGACGCGTCCGGGCATCAGTGTGGTATCGGGAGCTTTCCTGATGTTGCTGCCCGAGGGCAGCAAATTCGGCGACGACGGGGTGCTGGTGTTCGCCGACTGCGCTGTGGTGCCTGATCCGAATGCGGAGGAACTGGCACAGATAGCCGTGTGCTCGGCCGAGACAGCTCGCAATCTTGTCGGAATCGAACCGCGCGTGGCCCTGCTGTCGTTCTCGACCAAGGGTTCGGCCAAGCATGAGCGTGTGGACAAGGTAGTGGAGGCTACCGCCCTGGCGCACAAGCTTGCCCCCAATCTCATAATCGACGGCGAGCTTCAGGCCGACGCAGCCATAGTACCGTCGGTAGCTCATAAGAAAGCCCCGGACAGCATACTGAACGGTAACGCGAACGTGCTGGTGTTCCCGTCGCTCGAGGTCGGCAACATCGCATACAAGCTGGTGCAGCGCATCGGGGGCGTGCAGGCCGTCGGTCCGATCCTGCAGGGGCTTGCAGCGCCGGTGAGCGACCTTTCGCGCGGGTGCTTCCCGGAAGATATCTACAAGACCATCATCCTAACGTGCTGCCAGGCTATCGGCGCCAAATCGAAGTAATCAAACACAAAGTATATGAAAATTCTCGTTCTCAACTCGGGCAGCAGCTCGGTGAAATACAAGCTGATCGACACCGACAGCGAAAAGACCCTGGCCGAAGGCGGCGTCGAAAAAATCGGGCTCGCCGACGGCTTCCTGAAATACAAGCGTCCCGACGGCACGAAGGCCATCATCGAACTGGGCCTGACTGACCATCAAGGAGCCATCAAGGCCATACTGAACCTTCTGACGGATCCGGAATGGGGCTGTCTGAAGTCGTTCGACGAAATCGACGCAGTAGGCCACCGCGTGGTGCACGGCGCAGAGACCTTCACGAAGAGCGTGCTGATCGACGGCGCGGTCAAGGAGAAGATCCGCGAGTGCTACGACCTGGCGCCGCTGCACAATCCGGCCAACATGACCGGTATCGAGGCAATCGACGCCCTGATGCCGGGCGTGCCGCAGGTGGCAGTGTTCGACACGGCCTTCCATCAGACGATGCCTGCGAAGTCGTACATGTACGCACTGCCCTACAAGTTCTACAAGGAAGACGGCGTGCGCCGCTACGGCTTCCACGGGACGAGCCACCGATACGTGTCGCAGCGCGTGTGCGAGTTCCTGGGCGTGGACATCACCAAGCAGAAGATAATCACCTGCCACATCGGCAACGGCGGATCGATCACGGCCGTGGAGTACGGCAAGAGCATCGATACCTCGATGGGCCTGACCCCGACCGAAGGCCTGATGATGGGCACGCGCGTGGGCGACGTCGATCCCGGCGTACTCACTTTCCTGATGCTCAAGCACGGCTATACGGCCGAGCAGCTGCAGAAGATCATCAACAAGGAGAGCGGCATGGCCGGCGTGACCGAAATATCGAGCGATATGCGCGAGATCGAAGCAGCCGTGAACGCCGGCAACGAACGCGCACAGCTGGGCCTGGACATGTACCAGCAGCGCATCATCAAATACATAGGCGCGTATGCGGCCGAGATGGGCGGTGTGGATATCATCGTATTCACCGGCGGCGTGGGCGAGAACCAGACCGGCCTGCGTGCCGACGTATGCAAGCCTCTGAAATTCATGGGCGTGGAGATCGACGCCGAAGCCAACAAGGTGCGCGGCGAAGAGGCCGTGATATCGTCGGCCGACTCGAAGGTGAAGGTGTGCGTCATTCCCACCGACGAGGAGCTGATGATCGCGCTCGACACGAAGGACATAGTGTCGAAACTCTGATTCGCCATACACATTAATAATATATATGCCTTCGGTCAAAAGCGGCCGAAGGCATTTTTTTTCTTGGCCGTTTTAGTTAAAATCGTTAACTTTGCAGCGGCTTTCCGGACGGCGGAGTCTTCCGGGGCCAAGAGTTCATTAACAACAGTTAGGGGTGCGCCCGGCAGCCGTAAGGCCGGGAGCTGAGATCATACCCTTTGAACCTGAACCGGTTAGTACCGGCGTAGAGAAAATTTAATGATGAAGAAACAACTTCTGAAAGGCGTGGTGGCCCTTGTGGCCGCTGTGCCGGCCACCGCGCATGCCGCCCAGTCGGAAGCGGCCGTGGCCGATTCCTCAGTGATTAATCTGAAAGACGTGGAAGTCGTGGCGAACCGCGCCAACGACCGCACTCCCGTGGCGTTCACGAACTTCACGGCCGCGGACATCGACGCCGCCAATGACGGGCGAGATATCCCGTTCATGATCGCCTCGACACCGTCGATCGTCGTGACGGGCGACGCGGGCGGCGGCATCGGCTATTCGTCGATCCGCGTGCGCGGCACAGACCCGACCCGCATCAACATCACGGCCAACGGCGTGCCAATCAACGACTCGGAGAGCGGGAACGTCTACTGGGTGAACATGCCCGACCTGGCATCGTCGCTGCGCGACATCCAGATCCAGCGCGGTGCCGGCACATCGACCAACGGCGCAGGCGCGTTCGGCGCAAGTATCAACATGATCACCGACGCACCCTCGTACCAACCCTCGGCCGAGGTCATCGCCTCGTACGGCTCGTATAACTCCAACCGCGAGACCGTCAAGGTCAACTCGGGCTTGTTCGGCGACCACTGGAGCGTTGACGCCCGCTTCTCGCACATCGGGTCGGACGGCTACATCGACCGCGCCTACTCCAAGCTGTGGAGCTACATGGGACAGTTGGCCTACATGGATACGAACACTATGATCCGCCTGGTGGCCTTCGGCGGCAAGGAGCAGACGTACATGGCCTGGGACTATGCGTCGAAGGAGCAGATGGAGGAATTCGGCCGCCGCTACAATCCGTGCGGCGAATACACGGCATCGGACGGCTCGACGGCCTACTACCGCGACCAGTTCGACCACTTCGTGCAGCACCACATACAGCTGATCGGCTCGCAGCGGCTGACCGACCGCTGGCGCCTGAACGTGACGCTGCATTACACCAAGGGCGACGGCTACTACAACCAGTACAAGACACGCCGCACGCTGACCGAATACGGTCTTGAACCGTTCTACAACGCCGAGGGTGAGCTGATAGAGAAGAGCGACCTCGTGCGTCTGAAATACAACGACAACGACTTCGGGGGCGGCATGTTCAACATCAACTACACAGGCGGCCGGCTGAACGCCGTGATCGGGGGAGCAGCCAACTGGCACCGCGGCAACCACTTCGGCCGCATCGCGTGGGTGCGCAACTACATCGGCGCCATCGACCCGCTGCAGGAATACTACTTCAACGTGGGCCGCAAATTCGACACCAACATCTACGGCCGCGCCGACGTAGAGATCTGCCGCGGTCTGTCGGGCTACGCCGACCTGCAGTTCCGCCACATCCGCTATTCGATCCGCGGCATCAGCGACAACTACGACTACAACATCGACGGCCCGGCACAGCTTGACGTGTTGCGCAACTACAACTTCTTCAACCCCAAGGCCGGCCTGACCTACACGTCGGGCGCCCACCGCGCGTTCGTGTCGTGGAGCGTGGCCCACAAGGAACCCGTGCGCGACAACTTCACCGACGGCGATCCGAACCACTATCCCACGGCCGAGCGCCTGTTCGACTACGAGGCAGGCTACTCGTGGGGCAACAATCTCGTGACCGTCGGCGCCAACCTCTACTACATGGACTACAAGGATCAGCTCGTAGTGACCGGCCAGCTTTCGGACACCGGCAACCCGCTGAGCGTGAACGTCCCCGACAGCTACCGCATGGGCATCGAGCTTCAGGGCACGCTGACGCCGCTGAGCTGGTTTGACTGGAGTGTGAACGCCACGCTGTCGCGCAACCGCATCAAGAACTTCACAGAGTATATCTACGAGGATGAATGGACCAACCCAATCTCGATCGACTGCGGCGACACCCCGATAGCCTTCTCGCCAGACTTCATTTTCAACAACGCCTTCAACTTCCACGTCGCCGACTTCTCGGCTTCGCTGAACACCCGCTACGTGTCGTCGCAGTACATGAACAACGCCCGCTCGGCTATCGCCAAGCTCGACGGCTACTGCGTATCGGACCTGCACCTGGGCTACAAGTTCACCAAGATCAAAGGCGTTAAGGCGCTGAACCTGTCGTTCTCGATCTACAATATTTTCAACAAAAAGTATTTCAACAACGGCTACACCGGCGCGGGCTACTCGGTAGGCGACGACGGCAAGCCCGAGATCTACCGCTACGCCGGCTTCGCCGCCCAGGCCACCTGCCACGTGATGGGCACAGTAGGCCTGACATTCTGATCGAGCTAAGAAATGTCATTCGACCTTTTCATCGAGATCCTCGGCTTCGTCATCGGAGTGATCTATCTGGTGCTTGAGTACTATGCCAAGCCGCAGGTGTGGATAGCTTCGGTAGTGATGCCGATGATCTCGATGTGGCTTTATTTCCGCAAGGGGCTGTACGCCGACTTCGCCATCAATATCTACTATGTGGTGATAGCGGTCTACGGCTACATAGCCTGGACAATGCGCAGCCGCAAGGATGCCGACCGGCCCGCGCTGCGGATCACGCATCTGCCCGCCTGGGTAGGCGGCTTCTGCCTGGCAGCCACGGGGCTGCTGTGGTGGCTGATATGGTATGTGCTGGCGCATTTCACGGACAGCACCGTGCCGGTGGCCGACGCCTTCACTACGGCGCTGAGCATCGTGGCGCTGTGGATGATGGCGCGCAAGTATGCCGAGCAGTGGCTGGCGTGGCTGATAGTGGACGCCGTGTGCGTCGGGCTCTACATCTACAAGGGCATCTACCTCTACGCCTCGCTCTATGCTGCCTACACGGTAATCGCCGTCTTCGGCTACCGCAAGTGGCTGCGGCTGATGAAGGAGCAGTAACCGGATATAAACAAAATGAAGCCGGGGCTTTCGCTGGAAATGCGGAAGCCCCGGTTTTGATTTCTGTCTGTGATTCGGATTACTGTCCGAGATAGGATTTAAGCAGACGGCTCTTCTGGCCTTTGAGACGGCGGATAGCCTTTTCCTTGATCTGACGTACGCGCTCGCGGGTGAGCTCGAACTTGGCGCCGATTTCCTCGAGTGTCATCTCCTGGCAACCGATGCCGAAGAACATCTTGAGGATCTCGCGCTCACGCTCGTGGAGCTGACGCAGGGCACGGTCGACTTCGTTGGAGAGCGACTCCTGATTGAGGGTGGCGTCGGCCATGGGCGAGTCCTCGTTGGTGAGGACGTCGAGGAGGCTGTTGTCTTCGCCCTCGACGAAGGGAGCGTCGACTGAGATGTGACGGCCCGACACCTTGAGCGTGTCGGCGATCTTTTCGACAGGCACGTCGAGGCTTTCGGCAAGTTCCTCGGGAGAAGGACGGCGCTCGTTTTCCTGCTCGAATTTGGAGAGGGCCTTGCTGATCTTGTTGAGCGACCCAACCTGATTGAGGGGCAGGCGAACGATGCGCGACTGCTCGGCGAGAGCCTGAAGGATAGACTGGCGAATCCACCAGACGGCGTAAGAGATGAACTTAAATCCGCGGGTTTCGTCAAACTTTCTTGCTGCCTTAATGAGGCCTACATTACCTTCGTTGATAAGGTCGGGTAGCGACAGGCCCTGATTCTGGTACTGCTTGGCTACCGAAACTACAAATCGAAGATTGGAACGGGTGAGTTTGTCGAGTGCCGCCTGATCACCTTGCTTGATGCGCTGTGCGAGCTCGACCTCTTCGTCGACGGAGATCAGTTCCTCACGGCCAATCTCCTGAAGGTATTTGTCGAGGGACGCGCTCTCGCGGTTGGTGATTGATTTTGTAATTTTTAGTTGTCTCATCTTTAATATACCGAATAGATGCTAATTCGTGCAAAGTTACAAAAAAATATCGAATTATGTATCCTCTCAAGAATAAAATTCTTAAGAATAACGTGTATATTCTGCGGATGTTGTGTTAAAAACGCTTTTTAACAGAATCTTACGGGCCGGGAGTTACAGATGCAGTGCAGGAGGGTCAGACCTCGGACAGGTCGTGGCCCATGCGGGTCTTCTTGGTGGCCATGTAGCGGCGGTTGTATTCGTTGGGTGAGACTTCGATGGGTACGTTTTCGACGACTTCGAGACCGAAGCCCTCGAGACCGCGGCGCTTGACGGGATTGTTTGTCATCAGGCGCATTTTCTTGATGCCGAGCAGGTTGAGGATCTGCGCTCCGACGCCGTAGTCGCGCTCGTCGGCGGCATGGCCCAAGTGGAGGTTAGCCTCGACGGTGTCGAGCCCCTCTTCCTGTAGCTTGTATGCCTTGATCTTGTCCATCAGTCCGATGCCTCGTCCCTCCTGGCTGAGGTAGACGACCGCTCCGCGGCCTTCCTTCTCGATCATCTGCATGGCTCGGTGGAGCTGTTCGCCGCAGTCGCAACGCTTGGAGGCGAAGATGTCGCCGGTGGCGCACGACGAGTGGACGCGCACCAGCACGGGGTCGCCGCCGCTGACGTCGCCCTTGATGATGGCGATGTGTTCGAGGCCGTTGTCCTTCTGGCGGAAAGGAATCAGTCTGAAATGCCCGTAGGCGGTGGGCATGTCGACTTCGACGCCCATCTCGACGAGCTGTTCGTTCTTGAGACGGTAGGCTATGAGGTCGCGGATGGAGATTAGACGCAGGCCCCATTCCTTGGAGCGCTTTTTCAGCTCGGGGAGGCGGGCCATTGAGCCGTCGTCGCTCATGATCTCCATGAGCGCGGCAGCGGGAGCGAGACCTGCCAGGCGGGCGAGGTCGACGGCTGCCTCGGTGTGGCCCGAGCGGCGGAGCACGCCCTGCGGCTGTGCGTAGAGGGGATTGATGTGACCGGGGCGGCCGAAGGTGGCGGCGGTGCTTGCCGGATCGGCCAGGGCGCGGATGGTGGCGCAGCGGTCGTGGATGCTGACGCCTGTGGAGCAGCCTTCGAGCTTGTCGACCGTGACGGTGAACGGGGTGCCGAGGACCGAGGTGTTGTTTTCGACCTGGTGGGGCAGGCCGAGTTCCTCGCAGCGGTCGACGGTGATGGGTGCGCACAGCACGCCGCGGGCGTTCTTGAGCATGAAGTTGACCTGTTCGGGTGTTATCTTCTCGGCGGCCACAATAAGGTCGCCTTCGTTCTCGCGGTCTTCGTCGTCAACGACGATCACCATTTTGCCTTCCTTGAAGTCGTGGATCGCGTCCTCGATTTTGTCGAGCTGTATCTTTTGTTCCATATCTTATTCGGTAGAGTTTTCCGGTTCGGTGTCATCTGTAAATAACGCGATAAGCCTGTCGGTGGTTTCGGCAACGGAGTCGAGATTCCGGCGCGTAGGCTCGAAAGGATATTTGTTGAGCAGGCTTATGACATGAATATCGGTCGAGTTAGACAGATATTCGACAATCGAATTAAGTGGGTCGCGCAGGGCCTTGAGCTCGCGCGGAGCCAGGATACGCGACAGCTGTCCGCGCCGCTTCACCGCAACGGCGGCCGCAGCGACCTGCGTGCGGAAGTCCCGGAGCATGCGCATGGCGGTGAGGGGATCGACCTCGTTCATGACGATCTCCTTCATCTCGAGCGAACGCTTGGGCTGCCGGCCGATGAGGCGGTTGAAGAAGAGCTTGTATGCGTCGGCGTTGAAGACGGCCGAGTCGTCGATGGCTTTCGAGGTGAAGAAGATGCCGAGCGGGAGCAGCACGGCAGTGCTGAGCCACATGCCCTCCCACACGTCGAGACGGCCGTCGCGGGCCATCTTGTAGCCCATATTGTCGAAGATGTAGTATATGATGAAGAGGAATACGGAGATCACCAGCGGCGTGCCGAGGCCGCCTTTCTTGATGATGGCGCCCAGGGGGGCGCCGATGAAGAAGAAGACCAGAACGGCGAACGACAGGGTGAACTTGCGCTGCATCTCGATATCGTGGCGGCGCATCAGCTTGGCCTGCTCGGTGAGCGTGAGGGCACGGTACTCGAATTCCTGACGCGAGCGCTGCGCGTCGGCCAGCGCCTGACTGAGGTAGGTCTTGGCATAGGCTGCGGACGGGGCGTTGAATACCGAATCGAGGTCAACAGGCCGCATTGACGAGACGGTCTTGCGCACGTTGCTGTCGACTTCGTTGGCGACGAGAGCGGCGCGGCCGAGGGAATCGTAAGTTATATGGTGAGAGGCTGTGCCGACGTAGGGTGTCGAAAGAAGGTCGTAGCTGTAGACGGTGCCGATGGAATCGACCTTGCGGCTGATAGAGTCGATGGAATGACGCAGCTGGCTGATATTCTGTCCGACGTACTGCGAGCGGATACCGCTCTCGTCCATGCGGTTGAAGTTAGCGTCGAAGGGAAAGTAGATCTGCTTGTTGCTGAAACCCTCGCGGCGGAAAGGCATATAGCCGGTGGTGCCGGAGCCGAGCGAGTTGTCGTTGAGGTTCTCGAACATCTCGCCGTGGTGCAGTTCGAGGAACAGGCGCGTCTTGTCCTCGGTGAAGCTGAATTTTCCGGAGTCGGCGAGAATGACGCGGGCGTTCTCGTTGCCCCGGGTGAGATCGTAGAGTATCATTCCGTAGAGCATGCCGGTCTCGGGATTCTTGCGATCGACGTATAGGTTCATGTTGGGAATCTCGTCGTAGAATGATTTTTCGGGGATCTCGACCTCGGGGGTCTTCTGGCGGACGGAGAACATCAGAGTCCACATACGAGACTGGGCAACGGGGAGCACATTGTTCTGGAAAAAGAAAGCACCGACGGCGATAAGGGCCATGAGAATGATCAGTGGCCGCATGATGCGGAACAGCGAGATGCCGGCGGCCTTGAGGGCTGTCAGCTCGAGTTTCTCGCCGAGGTTGCCGAATACCATGAGCGATGCGAGCAGCACAGCGAGCGGCAGCGCAGTCGGCACCATGGTGAGGGCGGCGTAGAAGAAAAGTTCGCTAAGGATGTCGAAGCTGAGTCCTTTGCCCACCAGGTCGTCGATCATGCGGAACAGGAACTGCATCAGCACGATGAACAGGCAGATAAAGAAAGTCATCACCAGCAGCGGGAGAAACCGCTGGAGCATGAACGTGTCGAGTCGCTTAATACCAAACATCGGTGCAAAGTTAGCAATTTATTCGGGCATAGCCATTGCCTACGGCCCGATTTTTTCATTTGCCCGATTATTTGTAACTTTGAAGCCGCTATGGAAGAAAAGATCAAAACCTTGCTTGACGAGACGGCCGCGCGACTGTCGGCCGGAGATCTCGAATCGGCTCTGCGCCTGTCGGCCGAGGCGCTGGCCACTGCAGATGCGGCACTCAAACGGCCGCAGGGCGACACTGCCGCCGTCGTGCCCGACGCGGCGGTAGACCGACTGCTGGAGGCGGCCGACACGCACGTACGCTGTCTTCTGATGGCATCAATGTCGGTGCAGGCGCTGTCGTGCGCGCTGCTGTCGCTGTGTACGGTCGACATCTGCGGCGTGGCGAAGCGTCCGGATTGCCGCGAACGGCTGGCGGCGCTGCTGCGGACTGTGATCGTGGCGGAAATGTCGGCCATCGACACTCTGCCGCTCAATGACGAGACTCACGACCTGGGCAAGGCCCTGCTGGGCCTGACGGGCTTTCTGCTGAACTCATACGGCCCGGCGGACGATCCGCTGCTCGCGCAGATCGCACAGATATGCGACGTGAGGTCCGAGCCGGTGATCGACGGAACGCCGACATCGGCCAGCGACCTCAAGCGCATACTTGCCGAGATGCTCGGCATAGCAGGCGCTCTGGGCATCCTCGAATTTGAATAGAAAAAGGCCGCCAATGAATGAAGTGACGCTGCAAGGCGTTCCTTAAAGCCAACGGCGTATTTGATCAGGATAGTTTTGTTGAACTTACTAATTTCAGGCACCGAAAACCTCAGCTTCAAGAGCGTAGCCAATATCGAGGATAAGCTCGGAATCTACTGCTTTGCCATGGCATAATAAATACTATTGTAATGCCGTCGCAATTTAACTCATATATCGATAATATTGACACCGACTTTTGGCAAAACCTTTGCAAAAGTCGCGGTCAACTTCGGCATTATGATAAAGGCGAGGTATTTATTACGGCAGGGGACGTCGGACGCTATATCGGATATGTCGAATCCGGCGTGCTGAAATATGTATGATTTTCGTCAGATGGGACTCCCCTTGTTGTAGGTCTTGAATTTGCAGGTCATTTCGTCTGCGATTTCCCAGGTTCTCTCTATCGGCAGAAGTCACGGTGCTCAATCATAGCTACCGTCCCTTGCGAAATCTATTGCATTCCGTCCGCTGAGGTTGCGGAACTGATGCGGTCAGACGAAAAAATCAGTCAAATAATTGAAACCTCCACACGCGAACTATTCTATACACTATACGATCGCTTCGTTGATATCTATTCCAAATCGCCACAGCAACGCTACGACGAATTACTACATCTCGACCCTAATCTGTTCCAACTCTTTTCGCTCAAAGACATCGCATCGCTGCTGAACATCACGCCGACGCACCTCAGCCGCCTCCGCAAAAAATAATTGCCTAAACCACACTTCTCAACATTTGTTGAGAGCAAAGTCGTTTTTTCTGCCGAACTTTGCTTAAATTTTAAGTAAAGAATATGTGGCAAAGATTATTCATTACTATTCTCTGTCTTGCGGTTTTCGTTTCTGCTATGGCGCAAGCAGTGATTTCGGGAGCCGTCAGGACTCCCGAGGGTAATGGTGTGGATTTTGCCAGTGTTGTAGCTTCACCGGCTAATGCGCCGAAAACGATACTTGCATCAGCTTTCACAGATGAAAACGGCAAATTCCAAATGTCGGTTAACAGCGAGTGCGACAGCCTTATTCTCAAAGCTTCGAGTGTAGAGATTGCACCGATGCAGATTATAGTTCCGAACCGTTCCGGCGAGTATGACATTATTGTGGAAAACCGCGCCGTCGAATTGAAAGAGGTTGTCGTAAGGGCTAAGAAAATCTACTCACAAGGCGATACAATCAACTATAATGTCGGCTCATTTCTTTCGCAGACAGACCAGTCCATTGCCGACGTATTGAAAAAGATGCCGGGAATTTCGGTGTCGGACGCCGGACAAATTTCATATCAAGGCAAGCCGATTAAAAACCTGTATATCGAGGGACTTGACCTTATGAAGGGTCATTACGGTATTGCCACAAACAACATCGACCCCAACAACATCGCTACCGTGCAGGTATTGGAAAACCATCAGGACATCAAGGCGCTCAAAGGGCTGCGCCCGGAGGAACAGGCATCAATCAACCTACGGCTAAAAGAGGGTGTCAAGGGTGTGTTCAATCTCATAGCCACACTCGGAGGAGGCTATGGCGATGAGGGATTATGGAATAACTCGGCAATCGCCACATATTTCCGACGTAACAGTCAGTTCCTCGCCACCTATAAGGACAACAATACCGGAGAAGATTTGTCGCAGGAACTTTATTCCTTCGACAACGATTATTCGCGCACAAGTAATATCTCGTCGATCTCAATGCCGTCAGCTCCAGGCATTGACAAACGGTTCTATTACTTCAATCGCTCCCACAACGCCACGTTCAACAACGTATATCGTGTAGGCAAGTCGGGCGAGTTCGGTATAAACGCCGCTTATCTTAACGACCGCGACACCCGTCGCAACAGTTCGTCAACCACAAATTTTCTCCCTGACGGCAGTCAGAACATTGTGGACGAGGTCATGCAAGCCACCCCCCGTAGGCAGAAGGCATACGGTGACCTTACATATCTGAACAACGGAGATGAGAATTATCTGAAAGAACAATTGAAATTCGACTGGAGCACGACCGACGCAGACAGCCGTATTCTTGCCGGAGACGAAGACATCGCGCAGATCGGGAAAACGGACACATACAGACTGCTCAATAAATTCCACATGACTCACCGTAATTCGGAGAACCGAGGTTTTGAGATTTCGTCACTCGTCAATGTGGAGAAACGGCCCCACAGCCTGTCCGTCTCACCGAATCTTTTCCCGGATATGATAACGGGCGATATGTTATATCAACACGTTGACTTCCGAAATATATCCACCGAAAACAGCGCGGGATTATTATCGGCTCTTAAAGTCGGCAACTTCACCGTGCATCCGTCAGCAATCGTCAACTATCATCACAACGCGCTCGAAAGTAGCCTTGATGCGATGCGCAATAATCTCACGCTTGATTATCTCGATGCCGGCCTCGGAGCCGAAATAATGTTTACTACCAGAAAGTTTAATGCCTCGCTCTATGTGCCGATGAGATATAGATTATTCCGGCTTGACAACAAATTAGGCGGTATCATCACCGACAAAAACCGCTTTAGGGTGGAACCATCATTAAACCTGACATATAAAGTCAACAGCAGTCATAATCTTAACGCTTCCGCCGCACTGAATTTTATGACTCCCTCCATTGAGACATTATATTCAGGCTATATCCTGACTTCTTACCGTCAACTGTCGGCTTATGATGTAGCCGGTCTATATGAAGGCATGAATCAGCACTATGCGCTGAAATATGATTTCAAAAATATTCTTTCAATGAGCTTTGCTGGAGCGGAACTCGCATGGTACAGGCAGTCGCCCGATGTCCTTTACGGTTCCTACTACGACGGTATCGTACAGCATACCATAAGCCGTCGCACATCGGAGAACAGCGATATGCTTTCCGCAAAGGTTCATGCGAGTCAGGGATTCGACTGGCGTCGTCTTAAAATCGGTGCCTCGTTCACATACTCCTATTATGACAGCCCTCTGCTTGTTCAGGATGCAGTGGTGCGATACACAGGTAACAGTCTTGGGGTCAACGCCGACATAAGCCTGACGCCGTTCAAATGGCTTTCGGTGTCGTATCAAGGCAATTATTCGCAGTCCGCGACCCAACAGAAAGGACAGGAACGCTTCCCGTGGCTGCGCACAGTAACCAACAAGGGCACTCTTGACTTTACAATTCCCGGATGTGTTACACTGACAACTTCGCTTTACCATTATTACAACAACTTCAACGACGGCGACCGTTCATTCCTTCTTCTCAATGCAGAAGCGAAATACACCATAAAGCGTTTCAGCTTCACGCTGTCATGCGACAATCTTCTCAACCGTAAGTCTTATGTATATTCCAGTCTGTCGGCTCTCACAGAGTCAAAGGCAATCTACAACATACGTCCACGAAGTGTGTTACTCAAAATCAGATTCAGAATATTCTAAAACCCACCGTTATGAAATATCTTATATCTCTAATTTTTGTTTTCCTGTGGATAACAGGTGCAGCTCAGGAAACCTTTTCCCGGATTATAGACCGGGCTACGCCTGTCGATACAGCACGATACAAGGTTACATATTCGTTAAAATATAAATTCCACCCTGACCAAAGAGATGCCTATAACGACACTCGGATTGTACAGATCGGAAAACGTAGTGTCAAAGATTATAGCGACATAATCAACTATTTCGATTCTTTGGCAACCGAACAGGTCCGACGTGGAGCAGAATCGTATTCCAATGTGTCTGGTAATCCGTGGCCATTGGAAATCATCAGACCCATTCGAGGCGGGAAAGCTGATTTGAAATATCGGCTGTCAATATCTGCTTTTTTTGTTTATCCTGATTCTGTTCCTTCTTTGGAGTGGAATTTCAGCCATGAAGAAACAGACTCAATTATGGGCTATGACTGTCGAAAAGCGACTGTTGAATTTGCCGGGCGCAGCTATACGGCATGGTTTACACCTGAAATTCCGTTGCCTTTCGGCCCTTACAAATTCGGAGGTCTGCCGGGGCTGATTCTAAAATTGGAAGATGCTGAACGGCAGTATATTTGGGAGGCGGTGGGATTTGAACGAGATAACGCTCCTATAATGGAATATACCTATCGTGACGGCAACGATAAACGATGCTCGGCAGACGATGTTGAAAAGACTCTTATCCGCTATTTCAAATCCCCCGTAGGTTTTATGATTTCTGAAATGGGCGGTGAGAGTGGCAAAGTTCGTATTGTAGGCAAAGACGGCAAAGTAATGAATAATGCTGATGCCTCCCAAATGTCAATACCATATAAACCCCTCGAAATAAAATGAAGGTATTTCTGATAATGGCTCTCACCCTTTTTATGTCGGGGTGTGCCAACGCACAATCAGCCTCTACTCCTGTCAAACTTGATGTTGTAGGTGAAACATTGCCGGCAATTAGACATATCAATGATATGAAGATGTCGGGAGATACCTTGTTCTTTGTCTATGAAGGCGAGGACGGTTACGGTCAGCGTTTGCTCCGCCGTGCTGTTGTTGATACTAAAAGTCATACACTGAGAGTAAGCACTGATATGGGGAAGAAAGATGACGGCTACTTCGTATCTTATATGCCGTATCCATTCATCGCAGATGGCGGCTCAGTCTGTGTGATCAGCCAAGATGATTGCGAACTATATACCTTAGAAAATGACACAACATTCATTAGAACAAAACATTATCTGATGAGTGGTGACAGCAAGGTACCTTTTCCCCTTTCTCAATTTGTTCAGGATGTTTTTATGACAGGTCCGGATAAATATGTTTTCATTGGTCGCGAACCAAATGGAGGACGTCAATACGCTATGAAAGCAGATTTGACTACCGCAAAAATCGACACTATTTGTCAAATAAACATTTCGCCGGAACTCCAGACATGGATGCCTAACACCGGGGAAATGGCTTACTCGGGTAAGCACCATAGTATTGCCTTTGCCTATAAACTCCATCCCTTTATCGAGATTTTCGACACATACGGCAATATAATCAATTTTGAAAGGATAGGCGAAGATACTTTCGACCCGAAGACTTTGGAAGAAGCCGACTTCGACGGCCTAAACAGTCTGCATACAGTTGATGTAACATATACAACAGATTATATCTATGTTATGTACTGGGGCTTCAAATATGCCGATTCACAGCAGTCCAAACCAACCATCATCAAACTTGATTGGGGTGGTAACATAATTGCACGTTACAGCGATTTATCAGGTCCGCTTTATCGTATCGCAGCTAAAGATGATTCAACCCTTATAGGCTGGAACGGAAAAGAATTTGTTCTTCTGACATTGTAAACAGCAACTCATACTATAAAGAAAAACCTCGGCAATGATGTCGGGGTTTTCTTATGGGAGTTGCGGCGCCGCCGCCTCTCTTTCGTGTCATCGATTTAGCGCTTCGCTCGCGAAGAATCGAGCCTAAAGTTTAGATCAGAAGGCTTCAACCTTTTCTTTTATTCGATGGGGGCTTTTGAGGCCGACATGGCTTTCCAGGCAAGGACGGCGAGGATTGCGCCTACGGCAGGGCCGACGAGCATGATCCAGAAGTCGCCCCAGGCGGTCGGGTCGAATACGGCGGGGCCGAACGAGCGGGCCGGATTGACAGAGCAGTTGTCGACGGGAATACCGACGATGTTAACCAGGCCGAGAGCGAGGCCGATTGCGAGGCCGCCGAATTTTGTGAATGATACGCGAGAGTCGGTAGCGCCGAGTACTACGAGTACGAAGAAGAATGTCAGCAGGCCTTCGGTGAGCAGTGCCATCATGGGTGTGGCGCCGGGCTGCAGTACGTTGGAGGCGAGGAAGCTGCCGGAAGCAGCTGTCGTGCCGCCGTAGTGGTATCCGATGCCCATCTCGGTGAGGCAGTAAAGGAATCCCGCGCCAATGGTCGCGCCGATGAGCTGCGAGACGATGTACCCTACGCACTCAGAGCCTTTCATTCGGCCGGAGAGGAACATGGCGAACGATACGGCGGGGTTGACGTGGCATCCCGAAATGCCGCCGATGCAGTAGCACAGACACAGGAGGACAAGTCCGAAGCACAGACCTATGCCGAGGACTCCGATCGAGGGTCCGGCGAGAACGGCGCTGCCGCATGCCAGGATCACGAGAAACATGGTGCCGATACCCTCGGCAAGATACTTTTTCATAACTGTGATTTTTTTTAATTTTTATAGAATGAAAACAAGCGGCGCACAGCGTTTGTTCGCTGTGCGCCGCCTCTTGACGTAAGAGCGCCCGCGGGCGGTTATTTTTTCTCTCTGGTGGCGTAACCGTAGCCGTACGTAGAATTCGAGCCGCGGTAGTAATGACCGTATTTGCGGTAGGAATACGATCCGGAATTAATATCCACGCCGTTAAGCACGATGTACGGGTCGCTGAGGCGGTTGTCGCGGATTGCCTGATGGAGAACTTTCAGGCAGCTTTTGGTTGAGTACGACGCGCGGGTCACATAAAGCTGAATGTCGGAGTAGGGGATGATCAGGAACGAGTCGGAGATCACGCCGATAGGAGCGGAGTCGAGGATCACGTAGTCGAAATCGTCGCGCAGCTGCTCCATCATGCGCCCCATGTTCTCGCTGAGCAGCAATTCGTTGGGATTGGGTGGAACGGGGCCGGCGGGCAGAATGTAGAGGTTGTCGCTCAGGTCGCTCTTGTGGAGGAGCGAATTAATGTCGGCAACCTGTCCTGAAAGAAATGTCGTGACACCCTGCTGGTTGTTGAGACCGAACTTGTGGGCCAGAACGGGACGGCGGATATCCATGCCGACAACAACGACTTTCTTGCCGGTCAGCGCGTAAGTGAGGGCGAGATTTGTGGCGACGAACGTCTTGCCTTCGCCGGAGATTGACGAAGTCACAAGAATGACTTTCTTGTTGGCACCGTTTTTGGTAAAACCGATATTGTTGCGAAGCAGACGGAAGAGCTCGGCGATAGGAGTCGACACGTTGGGACCGACGACGATGGCCTTATCATCCTTGGATGTGTCGGTCGAGATCTCGCCGATAATGGGCACGTTGGTCAGGCGCTGCAGCTCTTCCTGGTCCTTGTAGATCGGGAAGAAGAATCGCTTCAGGAAAATTATGGCCGCCGGGATGGCAAGACCGAGAATGAGTGCCAGGAAGTAGATGACCATTCGGCGCGGGCTTACGGGACCGGTCGAGCTGGGGTCGTCGATCAGACGGGCCGTCGGGGTGGCGAGGGTCTTCTGAAGTGCGATTTCCTCGCGCTTCTGCAGAAGGAAAGTGTAGATGTTGACCTTGACCTGCTGCTCGCGGAAGATCTCCTGGAGGCCCTTGTCGACGGGGGGCAGGGCGGACAGCTGGCTCTGGCTCTGGCCTTCGATGGCAGCCACATTGCGGCGGCGAGCCTGGATTCCGCGCTTGACCGAAGCGACGCTCTGCAGGATGTCGGCCTTGTCGCGTGTGAGTTCCTCCTGAAGCGTGCGCACCAGGGGATTGTCGGGCGTCGAGGTCTCGAGCATACGGGTCAGACGGCTGATCTTCTGGTTGTATTTGACGATCACCTGGTTGAGTGTCGCGTTGGTGGTGACGGCAGGCAGGGGATCGTAGTTGTTGGCCTTGCGGATGGTATTCTCGATGTCGTTGATGATAGTTGCCTCGGCCTCGATCTCGGCGAGCTGGTTCTGGGTCGACTTGGTCGTGGCGAGATTAGTGGTGACCTGCTGCTGGAGGTCAGAGATGTTGTGGGCCTGACGGTAGTCCTGGAGGCGCTGCTCTACGTCGCGCAGTTCGTCGTTGATCATCACGAGTCGGTCAAGGATGAAAGCTTCGGTCTGCAGGGCGGATGCGTTCTTGTCGGCGATGATCTGGCGGTTGTAGAAGTCGACCAGAGTATTGATGACGTCGGTGCCTTCACGCGGAATAGGCGTGTTGTAGCTGATGCGGACGATTGTTGGGGCTTTCTCGGCGAACTCGATATTGAGTGAGCTCGACAGCGTCTGTGCCACATCGCGCGGGTTGCGCACGATCACCTTCTGAGTGCCTTCGAGCTCGGGGACCTGCTCGACGCGGGTGACTGTCACGGAACCGCATGTCAGGTCGACGGTGCATGGGAGGTCGACGGCGTCGAGTTTCTTGTTTTCCTCGATCTCGTTGAAAACAGTGGTAGCCTCGATATCGTACTTGCCCTCTTTCGAACTGTTCGAGACGGTGATAGTAATCGGGTTCTCAAGATCGTTGAGCGCTATCGAATCCATTTCGGCGTCGATGGCACGGTCGTTGTACATCGGAATGTCGCGCAGGTTGCCGACACGCCAGTATGAGTATGCCATCTGGAGCGAGTCTACGATCTTGATCACGTTATTGCGTGATTTCAGGATTTCGAGCTCGGTCTCGTCGATGAAGTTCTTCATATTGAGAAGCGGGTTCTCGGGATTGAGTGCAAAGGCTTCTTTCGACTGAGTGCTTTCGTTGTTAAGGTAGATCGATGCATTGACCTGATAGGTCGGCACAATTGTGGCGATGTAGAAATAGGCTCCGATAGCGCAGAGAACGACACTCAGGACAAACCATTTCCAGTTCGCCAGGTAGTCGAGCAGGAGTCCCGTGGTGTCCATGACATCCTCGACGGGACCTTTGTTTTCGCCAACTCTTGATTTGAGTTCGTCTGACATAAGATTAATTCTGGGTAAGGTTTATGATGCCGATGACAAGCGATGCCAGCGACGAAATGCCGCCTACGAAAGTTATAGTTGCCGATACACCGGGATTGAGCTGCCATGCATTGGCCGCCATGGATTTGTTTGGCGCAACATAGATAATATCGTTCTGCTGGAGGCCGAAATAAGGCGAAAGCAGGAAGTTGCGGTCGTGGATGTCGATTTTGTGGACTTCGCGAGTGCCGTCGCTGTTTGTGCGGTATAGCAGGATGTTCTCGCGGTCGCCCTTTATGTCGAGGTCGCCTGCAAGGGCGATTGCCTCGAAGAAGTTCATTCGTTCGTTGTGGCTCTGATAAATGCCGGGGTTCTTCACGGCGCCGGTAACAACGACGCGGAAGTTCATCAGTCGGACCTCAACCTTGGGTTTCTCCTTAATATATTGAGGATATATGGCGTCGGTGATCTCCTGAGCGAGCTCGAGCTTGGTCTTGCCAGCGGCCTTGATGACGCCAATGATGGGGAAGTCGATGGTGCCGTCCTGGTTAATAAGATAATAGTCGGTCGAAACGTCGAGATTCTGAGAGTAGTTGCTGCTTGTCATCGAAGCCCGGCCGATGGTGCCGGTCTCAGTCAGATACATACCTTTGTTGAAAGGTACGACGGATTGCATATCGGTCGAAGTGACCTCGATATTCAGAAGGTCGCCCGGAGCGAGTACGGGGTCGTTGACATGAGAGCTTTCGGAAAGAACCTCGGCGGGAATTGCTTCGGCATCAACAAGATAAGGAACTTTTTTGGATGCACTGCAGCTCGCAAGTGAAATAATGCCAATGCCAATTAGCGCCCTGTATAAAATATTCATTGCTCAATATATGTTGAAAGGTATATGCATAATTCGGCTGCAAATTTAAGCATAAATATGTTAACAAGCAAATAAAATCCATAATGTCTGTAATTCTTGCATAAAATGGTCAAGCAGACAGTAGCCGCACTTGGATTCTGACAAAAAATCATTAACTTTGCGGTAATTAATCATTATCAACAATTATTCTTGCTATGACAAAACAAATGAAACAGCTGCTGAACGACCACGCCTGGGCCCGCTGGACGGCCTTGATACTGGTTGCTTCGATGATGTTCTTCGCCTACATGTTCGTAGACGTGATGTCGCCGCTGAAGTCTCTGCTGGAGACGAATCTCCACTGGGACAGCGGCACCTTCGGCACATACGCCGCTTCGGAGTATTTTCTGAATGTCTTCTTCTTTTTCCTGATATTCGCCGGAATCATTCTCGACAAGATGGGTATCCGCTTCACGGGAGTCCTGTCGGCGTCGATGATGGTGATCGGTGCGGGCATAAAGCTGATCGGCATCAGCGACTGGTTCCAGGGAACGGCCCTGTGCGGGTGGCTTGACAGCTGGTGGACGTCGTTTCCGGGTAGCGCCAAGATGGCCTCACTGGGCTTCATGATATTCGGCTGCGGCTGCGAGATGGCCGGCACGACGGTATCGAAAGCGATCGCCAAGTGGTTCAAGGGTAAGGAAATGGCGCTGGCGATGGGCGTCGAGATGTCGATAGCCCGTCTGGGCGTATTCGCCGTGATGTGGACTTCGCCGCTGCTGGCCAATATGTTTGATCAGTCAGTCGTGGCTCCGGTTGCATTCTGCACACTGCTGCTGCTCATCGGTCTGATATGCTATATCGTATTCACATTCATGGATGTCAAGCTCGACCGGGAACTTGCAGCAAGCGGAGAGAAATCGGAAACCACCGACGGGGAGGATGAGGAATTCCATATTTCCGATCTCGGCAAAATCCTGCGCAGCCAGATGTTCTGGCTGGTAGCTCTGCTCTGCGTGCTCTACTACAGCGGCATCTTTCCGTTCCAGCGCTTCGCTCCGAACTACATACAGGAGACGCTCGGAATCGATGCGGAGGCGGCAGCCCGTCTGTTCAGCGTGTTCCCGATACTTGCCATGGTGCTGACGCCGTTCTTAGGTGCGTTCCTCGACTATAAGGGGCGGGGTGCGACGATGCTGATCATCGGCGCGGTCATCATGACTCTATGCCATCTGGGATTCGCGTTCCTGCTGCCGGCGGTACCGCAGGTCTGGATCGCCGTGACGCTGATTCTGATTCTCGGCGTATCGTTCTCGCTGGTGCCGGCCGCCCTGTGGCCGTCGGTCCCCAAGATCATAGACGCCAACATCCTCGGCTCGGCCTACTGCCTGATCTTCTGGATCCAGAACATCGGTCTGTGCCTGGTGCCGCTGCTTATCGGCGAAACGCTTGACATCACCGGCGGCTACCGCGTGCCGATGATCATTTTCGCTTCGTTCGGTGTGCTGGCCATCTTCTTCGGGGTATGGCTCAAGATCCTGAATTCGAAACGTGGCTACGGACTTGAAGCGCCCAACGTGAAGAAGAACGTCGAGGCCGAGGAGGCCGAGAGCGAGGCTGTGGATGCGTGATAACGCTTATGCCATAAAAAATCCTCCTGACGATCAGATCGTCGGGAGGATTTTTTTGTAGGGGTAGATATATAAGTTTTGTAAGATATATAATTTTCTTCAGTCGTCGATGGCGTCGGGGGAGGCGGTCTTAGGCAGGGTAAAGTGGAGCCAAATGAATCCGATAATGCCAGAGACGAGTGAGCCGATAACGATTCCCAGCTTTGCGTGGTTCAGCAGGTCGAGATCGTGGGCGGTTCCGGAGGCGAAAGAGAGCGTCGCGATGAACAGCGAGACTGTGAATCCGATGCCGCCCAGCATCGAGATCGATGCGAGCATCGACCAGTCGGAGTGGGCGGGTTTAGGTGCGAGTCTGAGCAGGATCGTGAGCCACGAGAACAGGAAGATGCCGGTGAACTTGCCTATGACGAGGCCGAGGATAATAGCCAGTGAAATACCCTCGACGGCCGATGCCGGATCGAGGTCGAGCAGGAATATGCCGGCGTTGGCGAAGGCAAACAGCGGAATGATGAAATAATTGACAACAGGATGCAGCGTATCCTCGAGGTCCTGAAGAGGCGAGATAACCTTGTCGGAGGCGGATTCGACTTCCTTGAGCCAGTTGAGCTGCTCCTTGGAGAGGATTGTGCGCTCGGTAAGAGTGTCGTCTTCCTCGGCCTCGGCCTTGAAGTGGCTCATAGCCTTGCGAATCTTGCGGATATATTTGCGGGGCTCGAATACAGGTTTGGCCGGGACGCAGAAGGCTACAAGGACGCCGGCGATGGTGGGGTGTATACCGGAGTTGAGGAACAGGAACCATACGATGCCGCCGAGGACGAAGTAGAACATCTTGCTCTGGATCATCATGACGCCGCCAAGGGCGAGAACGCCGAGGATTATCAGGGCGATCAGCAGCAGGCTGATTTCTATGTGAGTGGAGTAGAAAGCGGCGATTACGATGATGCCGCCGATGTCGTCGACGACGGCGAGAGTGGTCAGGAAGATCTTGAGCGAAAGCGGGACGCGCTTGCCGAGCATAGCGAGCACGCCGAGCGAGAAAGCGATGTCGGTAGCCATCGGTATGGCCGCTCCACCGCTGTAGTCGGTGCCGCGGCTCATGAACCAGAATATGAGCACCGGCATGATCATACCGCCTATGGCGCCCATGATGGGGAGGAGCGCCTGCCGGAACGACGACAGCTCGCCAACGAGGATCTCGCGCTTGATCTCAAGGCCGATGCTGAAGAAGAAAATGGCCATGAGGGCGTCGTTGATGAAGCCGAGGAGGTCCATCGGCCGGCCGGAATGGCTGAAGATGTTGAAGTCGCCGACCTGTAGCCGGACTTCCTGTTCCCAGAAGTCGAAGTAGTAGCCGTTGATGGCCGGAATATTGGCTACGATCAGCGCCAGGACGGTGGCGGCGATCAGTATGTTGCCGCCGGACGCATAGCGTCGGAGCATCTGTTTGGCTGCATAATAGATGTTCGGAAATCCGCCCTCGGATTCCATGTGTATGGGCGGCATAAAATCTTTGTCGTGTGATGATTCCATAGACAACTAACAAAGTAATTAATATATGTGTTCAAAAAAATCGCCGCAACCTCCGAGGGCTGCGGCTGATTGTGTCAGTCAAGTTTGAGAACGGCCAGGAACGCCTTCTGCGGCACTTCGACCGAACCGATCTGCTTCATGCGTTTCTTGCCCTTCTTCTGCTTCTCGAGCAGTTTGCGCTTACGCGAGATGTCGCCGCCGTAGCATTTGGCGGTGACGTCCTTACGGACGGCCTTGATGGTCTCGCGGGCGATGATCTTGGCGCCGATGGCGGCCTGGATGGCGATGTCGAACTGCTGGCGCGGGATGAGCTCCTTGAGCTTCTCGCACATGCGTCGGCCGAAGGCCAGGGCGTTGTCGGCGTGGGTGAGAGTCGACAGGGCGTCTACGCTCTCGCCGTTGAGCAGGATGTCGAGCTTGACGAGTTTCGACTCGCGGAAGCCCTGCAGATGGTAGTCGAAGGAGGCGTATCCCTTGGAGATGCTCTTGAGCTTATCGTAGAAGTCGATGACGATTTCGCCCAGGGGCATGTCGAATGTCAGCTCCATGCGGTGGCCGCCCGATATGTAATCCTGGCGCACCAGCTCGCCGCGCTTGCTCAGACATAGCGTCATGATGGGGCCGATGAACTCGGGGGTTGTGATCACCGAAGCGCGGATGTACGGTTCTTCGATCTTGTCGATCAGGGTGATTTCGGGGAGGCCGGAGGGGTTGTGGACTTCGGTCATGTTGCCTTTCTTGTCGTAGACGCGGTATGAGACGTTGGGCACGGTGGTGATGACATCCATGTCGAACTCGCGGCCGAGACGCTCCTGGATGATCTCCATGTGGAGCAGGCCGAGGAAGCCACAGCGGAACCCGAAGCCGAGGGCGGCCGACGATTCGGGGGTGAAGGTGAGCGAGGCGTCGTTGAGCTGGAGCTTTTCGAGCGATGCGCGCAGGTTTTCGAAGTCCTCGGTCTCGATGGGGTAGACTCCGGCGAAGACCATCGGTTTCACTTCCTGGAAGCCGAGGATGGCCTTGTCGCACGGGCGGTCGACATGGGTGATGGTATCGCCTACCTTCACCTCGCGCGAGTTTTTGATGCCGGAGATGATGTAGCCGACATTGCCGGCCGACAGTTCCCGGCGGGGCGAGAGGTCGAGCTTGAGCACGCCGATTTCGTCGGCGTTGTATTCCTTGCCGGTGGCGACGAATTTGACGAGGTCGCCGGTGCGGATGGTGCCGTTCTCGATCTTGAAGTATGCGATGATGCCGCGGAAGGGGTTGAATACCGAGTCGAAGATGAGTGCCTGGAGAGGGGCCGCGGGGTCGCCGGTGGGGGCGGGTACGCGCTCGATGATGGCTTTCAGAATTTCGGGTACGCCGAGGCCGGTCTTGCCGCTGGCGTGGATTATATCGTCGTGGTCGCAGCCGAGCAGCTCTACGATCTGGTCCGACACCTCGTCGGGATTGGCCGACTCGAGGTCGCACTTGTTGAGCACGGGGATGATCTCGAGGTTGTTGTCGATGGCCATGTAGAGGTTCGAGATGGTCTGGGCCTGGATGCCCTGAGTGGCGTCGACGACGAGGAGCGCGCCCTCGCAGGCGGCAATGGAGCGAGACACTTCGTATGAGAAGTCGACGTGTCCGGGGGTGTCGATGAGGTTCAGGACGTATTTTTCTCCGCCGAGCTCGTATTCCATCTGTATGGCGTGGCTCTTGATGGTGATGCCGCGCTCGCGCTCGAGGTCCATGTCGTCGAGCACCTGCGCTTCCATGTCCTTGGGGGCCACGGTGCCGGTGAACTCGAGCAGGCGGTCGGCGAGTGTCGATTTGCCGTGGTCGATGTGGGCTATGATGCAGAAGTTGCGAATATTCTTCATTTTGACGGATTCAGTTTACGAGAGTTGTTCATTGTTTTGATGAAAACGCAGCCGAGAGCTTCGGGGCCATGGCAATGGCGCTCAGACGGTGTTCGAGCTCGGTGGACGACAGGCGGGGGGCGAGTTTTCCGCGGTAGGCGATGGATATGTTGCCGGTCTCCTCCGATACGATGACGGCGATGGCGTCGGTGGCCTGGGCAATGCCGAGGGCCGAGCGGTGGCGCAGGCCCATGTATCGGGGCACGTCGCTGTCGTGGCTGACAGGCAGGATGCATCCTGCGGCCTCAAGGCGCCCGTTGGCTATGATCAGGGCGCCGTCGTGGAGGGGTGAGTTCTTGAAGAAGATGTTCTCGATAAGCCGTGTGTTGACGTTGGCGTCGATCATGTCGCCCGTCTTGGCATAGTTGTCGAGCGGCATTGTCTGCTCGATGACGATCAGGGCACCGGTCTTCGACTTCGACATGTTCATGCAGGCGTATACGACGGGCATGACCCAGGCCGTCTGCTTGTTCTCTTCCTCGTCGCGGTGGTGGTGGAACAGCTTGGCCAGGAACCGCCAGCGGCGGTGTGATCCGAGCTCGACGAGGAAGCGCTTGATCTGGTCCTGGAAGAGGATCACGAGGATCAGCAGGCCGATGCTCATGAATTTGTCGAGGATGGTGCCGATCAGGCGCATGGCGAAGATTTCCGAAGCCAGGGCCCATACCACGATGAAAGCCATCACGCCGTAGAAGATGTTGAGCGTGCCGGATTCTTTCATGAGCCGGTAGATATAGTAGAGCAACAGCGCTACGAGTACTATATCAAGAATGTCTTTGATTCCAAGAACAGGCATGTGGGGAAGAGCGGGGTTTGTGAGTTCAGAAATTCGGTTTATCGGCGTAGCGGGCCACAGCCTGGTGAATCTTCACGCACTGCACGGCGGCCCGAACGTCGTGAACGCGCAGGATGTCGGCCGAGCGGTCGAGCGCCAGGGTGTTGAGGGCCGTGGTGGCCTCGAGGGCGTCGTCGGGGGTGATTCCGAGCAGGCCGGTGGCCATCGACTTGCGCGAAAGGCCTGCGAGGATGGGGCGGTGGAGGAGTTTCAGCAGGTCAAGGTGGGCCAGCAGCTCGTAGTTCTGGTCGATGTTCTTGGCGAAGCCGAAGCCGGGGTCGACGATAATGTCGTTGACGCCGAGCAGCGACAGCTGTCCGAGGCGTTCGCCGATTTCCGAGAGGACTTCGGCGGCGACATTGCCGTAAGTCGCATAATCCTGCATGTCCTCGGGCTTGCCGCGCATATGCTGCAGGATATATGGCACGTTGAGTTCGGCCACGGTCTCGAACATGGCTTCGTCGAGTGTTCCGCCGGATATGTCGTTGACGATGTCGGCGCCGAGCTCGGTGACGGCTCGGCGCGCCACATCGGCGCGGTAAGTGTCGACCGACACGGCGGCGCGGTCGCCGCAGACGGCCTTGACGGTGGGCAGCACGGCGGCCAGGCGGTCAAATTCCTCGGCGGGGGTCGGTGCGGCCGAGCCGGGTCGGGTGGAGCAGGCGCCCACGTCGATGAAGTCGGCGCCGTCGGCCACCATGGCGGCGGCTTTGGCGGCGGCATCGGCGGCAGTCACTGCGCGGGACGCGGCGAAGAATGAATCGGGTGTCGCGTTGATGATGCCCATCACTGCCGGGCGGTCGTAGGTCCGGAGCTGTCCGCGAATATTTAGGGTGAACATAGGCTGTCGGTCGGTTGTGCGGAGGTGATCAGTCGGAGTTGCGGTTGGCGCGTTTGCGTTCGAGCTCGTCGAGGATTATCTTGCGCAGGCGTATGTGGTGGGGCGTCACTTCGACGTATTCGTCCTCTTTGATGTATTCGAGGGCCTCCTCGAGCGAGAAGACCACCGGGGGCACGATGCGGGCCTTGTCGTCGGCGCCCGATGCGCGCATGTTGGTCAGCTTCTTCGATTTGGTGACGTTGACCACGATGTCGTTGTCCTTGGCGTTCTCGCCGACGACCTGGCCGGCGTAGACTTCCTCCTGGGGGAAGATGAAGAATCGGCCGCGGTCCTGGAGCTTGTCGATGGCGTAGGCGTAGGCTGTGCCGGCCTCGAGAGCTATGAGCGAGCCGTTGACGCGGCGCTCGATGTCGCCCTTCCAGGGCTGGTATTCAAGGAATCGGTGGGCCATGATGGCCTCGCCGGCCGATGCGGTCAGTACGTTGTTGCGCAGGCCGATGATGCCGCGCGAGGGAATCTGGAACTCCATGTGCACGCGGTCGCCCTGGCTGGCCATCGATATCATCTCGCCCTTGCGGCGGGTGACCATGTCGATGATTTTCGACGAATACTCCTCGGTGACGTTGACGGTGAGCAGCTCCACGGGCTCGCACTTGCGTCCGTCGATCTCCTTGACGATTACCTGGGGCTGGCCTACCTGCAGCTCGTAGCCCTCGCGGCGCATGGTCTCGATGAGGACCGACAGGTGCAGGACTCCCCGGCCGAAGACCGTCCATATGTCGCGCGCCGGGTCCTTGTGGACGCGCAGGGCCAGGTTGCGGTCGAGCTCGCGGGTGAGGCGGTCGCCGATGTGGCGCGAGGTGACGTACTTGCCGTCGCGGCCGAAGAAGGGCGAGTCGTTGATGGTGAACGTCATCGACATGGTGGGCTCGTCGATGGCGATTCGGGGCAGTGGCTCGGGGTTCTCGGCGGCGGCCACGGTGTCGCCGATCTCGAAGCCCTCGATGCCGATCAGGGCGCAGATGTCGCCGCTCGATACCTCGGCCACGCGCTTGCGGCCCATGCCCTCGAAGGTGTGGAGCTCCTTGATTTTCTGCTTTACGGCCGAACCGTCGCGGCGGCAGAGTGCGATCTCCTGGCCCTCGCGCAGGGTGCCGCGGTGGACGCGGCCCACGGCTATGCGGCCTACGTAGCTCGAATAGTCGAGCGAGGTGATCAGCATCTGCGCGTCGCCCTCGAGGGTCTTCGGGGCGGGGATGTGGTCGATGATGGCGTCGAGCAGGGGCACGATGTTGTCGGTCGGCTGCTGCCAGTCGGTGCTCATCCAGCCGTTCTTGGCCGAGCCGAATATGGTGGGGAAGTCGAGCTGGTCCTCGGTGGCGTTGAGGCTGAACATCAGGTCGAAGACCATGTCCTGGACCTCCGACGGCCGGCAGTTGGGCTTGTCGACCTTGTTTATGACCACCACGGGCTTGAGGCCGATCTCGATGGCTTTCTGCAGCACGAAGCGGGTCTGGGGCATGGGGCCCTCGAAGGCGTCGACCAGCAGGAGGCATCCGTCGGCCATGTTGAGCACGCGCTCCACCTCGCCGCCGAAGTCGGCGTGTCCGGGGGTGTCGATGATGTTGATCTTGGTGCCCTTATAGTTGATGGAGACGTTTTTCGACAGGATGGTAATGCCGCGCTCGCGCTCGAGGTCGTTGTTGTCGAGGATAAGCTCGCCCGCGTTCTGATTGTCGCGGAACAGGTGTCCGGCGAGCAGCATCTTGTCGACCAGCGTTGTCTTGCCGTGGTCGACGTGAGCGATGATGGCGATGTTTCTGATGTTCTGCATATACACTATTGGATATTCATTCAGGCTGCAAAGTTACAACAAATCCCGCTCTTATGAAAATTAATCTGCAACTTATTGACAGCTTGCTGACAGGGTGTCGGTAAAAATAAGTGGGGGGGGAGGGGTGCGGAACGGGAAATTTTGCTTAACTTTGCGGCATAAACGAGCAAAGCTGATGAATCACAGACTGAGAACGATAATGGCGGCGGCCGCTGCGGCGGTGCTTGCCGCAACGGGCGCGCAGGCGCTGGACCTGCCGGTGAAGACGATCAACGGGCGGCAGTACTACTACTACGCGGTGCGGCGGGGCGAGACGCTGCTGGAGGTGGCGCGGCGGCTGGGGGTGTCGCGCGACGACATAGTGAGATACAACACGTCGGCGGCCGACGCGCTGCGGCAGGGTACGACGCTGTACCTGCCGGTCGACGAGTTCAGCCGGGTAGAGTCGCCGCGGGCGGCGGAAGCGCCGGCGGCCGCGGCGGGGCGGACGACGCGGCCGATGGCCTACCGGGTGGAGCGGGGTGAGACGCTCTTCGGGGTGTGCCACCGCTTCGGGGTGACGACGGAGGCGGTCGTAGCGCTGAATCCGAGCGCCGACCAGGGCATCCGTGCGGGTCAGATACTGACGATACCGGCGGGGGCGCGGCTCGACGGGCAGGTGCCGGCGGAGGCACCTGCCGAAGCGGAGGCCCGGGCGGAGCAGCCGGCGCCTGCGGCTACGGCGGTGCCTGTGACCCCGGGGTCCCCGGCGGCTACGGCCGATGACGAGCTGGTGCCGGTGGATCCGACGGCGGAGAGCGGCGAGCGGTCGCTGCGGCCCGTGGCGGGGCCGAGTGTGGCCGTGGAGCCGGAGACGGACACGGTGCGTGCGTCGGTGGCGGTGATGCTGCCGCTGATGCTCGGGGGCGACGCGCAGGCGAAGCAGGCGCGGTCGGCCACGGAGTTTGTCAAGGGCTTCATGCTGGCGCTGGACGAGGGGCGCACGGATGCGTGGCCGATGGACGTGCGCATCTACGACACGGCCGGGCGGCCCGACACGGTGGCGGCGCTGCTGTCGCGGCCCGAGTGCGCGGATTTCAGCCTGATCGTGTCGCCCGACGACGGAGCGACGTTCAGCGCCATAGTCAATGCGCCGGACAGCCCGGCCGACGCGTGGCTTCTGAACCTGATGGCGGTGCAGGACACGTCGTACATGACCGACAGCCGAGTGATGCAGTACAACGTGCCGCACAACGTGATGTACGCCGAGGCGGCCGAATCGCTGATGTCGACGTTCGACGGCTACACGCCGGTGTTCCTGATCGCGAAGGGGGGCAAGAGCGAGAAGCTGCCGCTGACTGACTATCTGCGCTCGCAGTACGCCGAGCTGGGCATCGAGCCGATCGACATGGTGTTCGAGGGGATGCTGTCGGCGCAGGAGCTCGAATCGCTGTCGCCCGAAGGCCGCTACGTGTTCATCCCGGCGTCGGGGGCGCTGACGGAGTTCAACAAATTTGCCCGGACGCTGCTGACGTACAAGGAAAACGCGGCCGATCCGTCGCAGGTAGCGCTGTTCGGCTATCCGGACTGGACGACTTTCCGCAACGACGCCCTCGAGAACCTGCACAAGCTCGGGGCGGTGATCTACTCGCGCTTCTATGCCGACGCAGGCGATGAGCGAGTGAAGGCTTTCGGCGAGAAGTTCGCCGAGACGTACGGCGCACCGATGCTGGAGCTGGTGCCGTCGCAGGCCATGCTCGGCTACGATACGGGGTGCTATATCCTTGCGAATATCAAGGCCAATGGCGGCGACTTCGACGCCGAGTGGAGCGAGCCCTACCGCGGGCTGCAGTCGACGTTCATGTTCACCGATGCCGAGAGCGACCATGAGCTGGACGGCACGGCCAATTCGGCAGTATACATAATCACATTCCTACCGGGCGATGAAGTGTCTGTGCAGGTTCTTTAGTATTTTGCTCCTGGCGGCCGCGGCAGCGTCGCCGGCCGGGGCACAGACGCACTACAGATCGCATCTGTGGATCGGTGGCAGGGCGGGCGTGTCGCTCGGGCGCGTGGATTTCTCGCCGTCGGTGCCTCAGAAATGGATCATGGGCACGACGGGGGCCGTCACGTGCCGCTATTCGGAGGAGAAGCTCTTCGGCCTGGTGGCCGAGCTGGGCTGGAGCACGCGCGGCTGGAAGGAGGACTTCCAGGAGTCGCCGCTGAGCTACAGCCGGTCGCTGACGTACATCACCCTGCCGATCATGACGCAGATCATCTTCGGCGGGCGCCGCGCCAAGTGCTTCATCAACCTCGGGCCGGAATTCGGCTTCCAGCTGATGTCGTCGACCAAGGCGAATTTCGACTATACCGACCTCGGGAGCGTGACCGACTGGCCCGAACGGCAGCGTATGACCGAGCAGCTCGACATGGACATAGCCAACCGCTTCGACTACGGCATCACGGCCGGGATCGGCGGCGAGTTCTACGTCGCGCCCCGCCATTCAGTGACGCTCGAGGCCCGCTACTACTTCGGTCTGGGCAACATCTTCAAGTCGTCGAAAGCCGACACGTTCAGCGCCTCACGGTGCACGTCGATCGAAGTCACCGTAGGCTACTATTTCCGCATGATCTGATATGCAAGAACAGAAACCGTACAACAACCGGCCGCGCCAGCGCCAGGCCGACCCCATAGACCTCGCCGGGCGCAAGCCGCCGAGCGACGTCGCCACCGAAGCCGCCGTGCTCGGCGCCATACTCATAGCCAAGGACGCATATTCGCTCGTGTGCGACATACTGCGCCCCGAGAGCTTCTACGACCCGCGCCACCGCCTCATCTACGAGGCCGTGCAGACCCTGGGCGCCGCGCAGCAGCCCATCGACTTCATCACCGTCATCAACCAGCTCGAGAAGAACGAGACGCTCGACGAGGCCGGTGGCCGCGCCTACGTCGTGGGCCTGACGACCAACATCGGCTCGGCGGCGCACGTCGAGTACCACGCCCGCATCGTCATGCAGAAGTACCTGGCCCGCGAGCTCATCAACTTCGGAGCCAAGGTGCAGACCGAGGCCTTCGACGAGAGCAACGACATCGAGGAGGTGATGCAGGCCACCGAGGGCAGCCTCTTCGAGCTGTCCCAGCGCAATGTCAAGAAGGACGTCACGCAGATCGACCCCGTAATCATGCAGGCGGTGGCGCAGATGGAGGCGTCGGCCAACCGCGCCTCGGGCCTGTCGGGCCTCGAGAGCGGGTTCCGCGAGCTCGACCAGCTGACGTCGGGCTGGCAGAACTCCGACCTGATCATCATCGCCGCCCGTCCGGCCATGGGCAAGACCGCGTTCGTACTTTCGATGGCCAAGAACATGGCCGTCAACTTCAACATACCGGTGGCCGTGTTCTCGCTCGAGATGAGCAACCTGCAGCTCGTCAACCGTCTGATCTCGAATGTCTGCGAGCTCGACGGCGCCAAGATCAAGTCGGGCCAGCTGACGCCGCTCGAATGGCAGCAGACCCTCTCGCGCCTCAACGCCCTGTACGGCGCACCGCTGTATATCGACGACACGCCGTCGCTGTCGGTGTTCGAGCTGCGCACCAAGGCGCGCCGCCTCGTGCGCGAGAAGCAGATCAAGTTCATCATCATCGACTACCTGCAGCTGATGAACGCCTCGGGCATGAAGTACGGCTCGCGCGAGCAGGAGGTATCGATGATATCGCGTTCGCTCAAGCAGCTGGCCAAGGAGCTCAACATCCCCATCGTGGCCCTGTCGCAGCTCAACCGCTCCGTGGAGTCGCGCTCCGAGAGCAAGCGGCCGCAGCTGTCGGACCTGCGCGAGTCCGGTGCCATCGAGCAGGACGCCGACATGGTGTGCTTCATCCACCGCCCCGAGTACTATCTGCGCTCGGGCCAGGACGCCGAGGGCAACGATATCCGCGGCCTGGCCGAGTTTATCGTTGCCAAGCACCGCTCCGGCAAGGTCGACGACGTCAAGATGCGCTTCCGCTCGTCGTTCGCCCGCTTCGAGAACTGGGACGAGATTCCCGTCGGGAGTGGCTTCGGCGAATTCCGCTCGCAGAGCGTCGGCGGCGCGGCAGCGCTGCCCGCCGGCGGCGACGACCCCTTCGGCGGGGGCACGGCCGACATAACGGCGGCTCCGGGCGAGGGCGACGCCTTCTGACCGGATACTTGTCAAAGCTTGAATTTCTGTTGAGTATTTTCGAGGTTCAGCAGGAATTTTTTTGCGGGTAGGCCGCCGGCGTAGCCGGTGAGGGATCCGCCGGCGCCGATGACGCGGTGGCAGGGGATGAAGATGGCTATGGGGTTGGCCCGGCAGCTGGCTGCGGCGGCGCGGACGGCGGCGGGGCGGCCGATGCGTCGGGCAAGCTCTCCATAGGACAGCGTGGCGCCGTACGGAACGGAAAGCAGGGCTGCCCACACGGCCTGCTGAAACGGGGTGCCGGCCGGGAGGAGGGGTATGCCGTCGAAGCGGGGGCGGCGGCCGGCGAAGTAGGCGTCGAGCCAGGCTGCGGCGCGGTCGAGAACCGCCGAGGAGCCCCGGGCGAATGAGGCCGCGGGGATCCCGGGCAGGCGGCGCCGGGCGGCCTCCCACTCGCAGAGGCAGAGGCGACCCCCGAGCGACCCGAGCAGCAGGGTGCCGCAGGGCGAGGGGTAAGGCCGCAGGATTATCTCGTTCATAAGGCGCGCATGCTGTCGGCCACGGCGCGGGCGGTGTTGATGCCGTCGATGGCGGCGGAGACGATGCCGCCGGCGTAGCCGGCTCCCTCGCCGACGGGGTAGAGGCCCGGGACGGCGATGTGGGCGCGGGTAGCGGGGTCGCGCGGGATGCGCACGGGCGAGGATGTGCGCGTCTCGGGTCCGATGACTATCGCCTCGGGGGTGAGGAAACCGCGGGCGCGGCGGCCGAATTCGGCGAATCCGCGGGCCAGCCGCGAGGCTACGGGCGCGGGCAGCAGGCGGTCGACGCGGCCGGGGAAGACGCCCGGGGCGTAGGACGAGCGCGGGAGCGACGCGGAGTCGCGGGCGGCGACGAAGTCGGTCATACGCTGGGCCGGGGCCTGCTGACCGCCGCCGGCGGCGCGGGAGAACGCGGATTCGATGTCGTGCTGGTAGTGCATCATCTTAAGCGGCCCGTAGCGGTCGTAGTCGGGCAGATCGTCGGGGAGGACCTCGACGACCATGCCGCTGTTGGCCCAGCGGGAGCCGCGGCTCGACGACGACATGCCGTTGACGACCAGCTGCCCCGCAGCGGTGGCGGCGGGCACGATGACGCCCCCGGGGCACATGCAGAACGAGTAGACCGCCCGGCCGTCGACGCGGGTGAGCATCGAGTATTCGGCCGGGGGAAGGAAGGGCCCGCGGCCCTGGGCGGAGTGATACTGCAGGCAGTTGATAAGCGGCTGCGGGTGCTCCAGGCGCACGCCGACGGCTATGCCCTTGGGCTCGATGGCGATGCGGCGGGCGGCGAGCATGGCGTAGACGTCGCGGGCGGAGTGGCCGGTAGCAAGGATGACGGGGCCCGGGAAACGGCGCCCGTCGGCGGTGATGCAGCCGGTGACGCGGCCATCCTCGACCGAGAGGTCGCTGACGCGGGTACCGAAGTGTACCTCGCCGCCGTGGCTCAGGATGGTCTCGCGCATGGCCTTGATGATGACAGGCAGGCGGTCGGTGCCTATGTGGGGATGGGCGTCGCAGAGTATGGAGTCGTCGGCGCCGTGAGTATGGAAGATCTGCAGGACCTTGTCGACGGGGCCGCGCTTGGTGCTTCGGGTGTATAGCTTGCCGTCGGAGTAGGCGCCCGCGCCGCCCTCGCCGAAGCTGTAGTTCGAGTCGGGGTCGACGGTGCCGGTGCGGCTGATCTGAGCCAGGTCGCGGCGGCGCGAGTCGACGTCCTTGCCGCGTTCGAGTATAACGGGCTTTATGCCGGCCTCGATCAGTTCGAGCGCGGCGAAAAGTCCGGCGGGTCCGGCGCCGACTATGACGGCGGCCGGGGCGGTCGACACGTCGGGGTAGGCGACCGGCTCGTAGCGGCGCCACGATTCGTCGACAGCGTCGACATGTACGCCGACGGTGAGGTTGATCATGACCCGGCGCTGGCGGGCGTCGATCGAGCGCCGGAGTATGTCGAGCCGGGCTATCCGTGCGGGATTTATGCCGAGCGAGGCGGCTGCTTCGGCGCGAAGCAGCGGTTCGGTGGCAGCGGTGCGGGGGGTGACTCGGAGATTGACCTTTTCCATATCATTGCTTGTTTGATGCGTGGGCGCCCATTTCGCGGCGGAAGCGGCGGTTCATGATCAGCATGGTGCCGACGGCGAGCGCGAATGCCAGGAAGTCGCTCCCGGCCATCGATCCCCATACGCCGTCGATGCCGAAATGCCGCGGCAGCAGCCACAGCAGCGGGACAAGGAAGATGAGCTGACGGGTGAGCGAGAGAAAAATCGACAGTTTCGGATGGCCGATCGACTGAAAATAGTTCTGGATCACTATCTGGGCGCCTACGAGCGGATAGACGAGAAAATAGATGCGGAATCCTTCGCGGGCGATGGCGATCATGCTTTGGTCGGTGGTGAACAGCGAGCTGATCGTATCGGGGAACAGCTCGGTGGCGATCCAGCCGAGCGTGGTGACGGCCGCCCCGATCCAGATGCCCTTGCGCAGCGTCTCGGCCACACGCGGCCACTGCGACGCTCCGTAGTTGTAGCCCAGGATCGGCTGCATGCCCTGAGTGACGCCGAAGACGATCATCACGAAGAACATCGTCGTGCGGTTGATTATGCCGTACGACCCCACGGCGATGTTGCCGTAGTCGCCGGCTACGGCAAGAAGCGATTTGTTGATGAACACCACCACGAAGCAGGCCGTGGCGTTCATCAGCAGCGGCGACAGGCCTATGGCGTAGATGCGCCTGACGAGCGGCCACGACAGCCACCGGCCATGGCGGTCGAAATGCACGATGCTCTTCTTCGACAGAAAGTGTGCCATCACCCAGAAGAAAGCGCAGAACTGCCCGATGATTGTGGCGAGCGCCGCTCCGCGGATACCCCATTCGAACGAGAAGATGAACACCGGCGCCAGGATCACGTTCACGACCACCGACAGCAGCGCCGATATCATCGCTTTCTTGGGATAGCCCGTGGCGCGCATCAGGTTGTTGAGGCCGATGAACACGTAGGATATCGGTGTGCCGTAAAGTATTATCTTCATGAACTCGCGCGCGTAGGGTACCGTTTCGGCCGTGGCTCCGAAGAAATAGAGTATTTCGTCGAGAAACAGCAGCGACAGGCCGCCGAACACGACGGAGTGGATCAGGCACAGCACCAGCACGTTGTTGATCGTGTCGGTGGCGCGGCCGAGATTCTTCTGTCCCAGAAATATCGAGCTTACCGTCGCGCCGCCCGCGGCTACCAGCGTGCAGAAGCCGATGACCAGGTTCATCAGCGGGAAGGTGATGGCAAGGCCCGAAATGGCCATCGGTCCGACTCCTCGGCCGATGAATATGCTGTCGACGATGTTGTAGAGCGACGTGGCCACGGCCGCTATGATTGCCGGCACCGAGTACTGCAGCAGCAGTCGTCCGATGGGGTTGGTGCCTAAGGTCAGCTGCGATGTGGCTTTGCTGTCGGTCATTTCTCTTCCGTTTTATTGCCGGCGCGTCGGCGCGTCGCCCGTCCGCGAGTCATATAGTCGATGGCCGCCAGAAACGCCAGGCATATCAGCGCGCTCAGCGTCAGCCACGTGGCCACGCGGCCGTCGTCGTACACGGTCACGGCGTCCAGCGGCGAGGCCGCCTTCACGATGGCCGGGTCGATGGTCGCCAGCGAATTCTTCCACAGTATGCGTCCGTCGCGCACGGCCACCAGGGCCGCGTCGCCGCGGGCCAGCTCCTTCAGCGACGTGTCCGAGGCCGAATATACGTCGAAATCGGGCCGCGCCAGCTCGATCCACTGCTCCAGCGCGTCGCCCGACGCGGCCACCAGGCCGATCATCCGCCCGCCCCGGGCTTCGAGCGCCGCGTTGATTTCGTTCGTCAGCCGCGCGCGCGTCAGATATTCGATGCCGGGGTTGTTCACCACCAGGATCATCATGTCGCCGCGGGCGCCCTCGTCCAGCACCTCGTCCGTCACCTCCTCGTCGCCGTCGAACACCGCCAGCCCCTCGTGCTGCGCGGGCGCCGGCGCCGCCTGGCGCACGAACGTCCACGTCGAGTCGGGCAGCGAGTCCAGCGCGAACCGCTCCTCGCGGCCCCCCTTGCTGTAGACGTACTCCGGCACGTCGGCCCCGGCCGTGCTTTCCTCGCTGATCAGCTGCGAGCCCGCCGGATAGGGCCGGAAGTCAGCCGTCGGCTGGAACTGCCAGCCCAGCACCGCCAGCGTCAGCCCGTACACCCCCGCTATGGCCAGCGCCAGCCACTGCAGCGACGGCCGCACCAGCGGGCGCGCCGCTCCGTGCCACACCAGCAGCAGCGCCAGCGCCGCCGTCAGCGCTATGTTCTTCGCCAGCGTCGCCCCGTTCGATATTATCAGGAAGTCGCCGAAGCAGCCGCAGTCGGCCACCGGGTCGGCCGCGTAGATGTACACCGTCAGCGGCAGCATCACCGCCATCATCGCCAGCCCGCACACCGGCGTCGACCGCCGCAGCGACCCCGTCGCCAGCGCCACCCCCGTCACCAGCTCCAGCACCGACAGCGCCACCGCACCGACCAGCACCGCGTCGCGCGGCACGCCCTGCCAGCCCCACACCGCCAGGTACTCCTGTATCTTGATCACGAACCCCCACGGATCCGTGCACTTCGCCCAGCCCGACACGGCGAACGTCGCCCCCGTCGCCAGCCGCAGCAGCCACACCGCCGCCGTCCTCACTCCTGCGGGCATTCCGTCAGCTTGATTATGCCGAACACGGCGTACACCAGGATGTCGAAATAATTCGAGTCGATGCCCTCCGACACCCTGACCGCCCCGCCGTTGTCCTCGATCTCCTTCACACGCTCCGTCTTCGTCAGTATGAAGTCCGTGTACGACGATACCCGCATCCCGCGCCACGCCTCGTCGTAGTCGTGGTTCTTCCGCTCCAGCAGCGCCCGCGCCTCCGCGGCTATGCCGTCGTACAGCTCCACGGCCCGGTCCGCGTCCGTGTCGATCGTGTCCGAGTAGCCCTCGCGCAGCTGTATTATCCCGATTATCGCGTAGTTCACTATCGCCTTGAACTCCGGCAGTATCCCCTCGCCCACGGCCGTGCAGCCCTTCGTCTCGACCGACCGGATCCGCTTAGCCTTGATGAATATCTGGTCCGTCACGCTCCGCGGCCGCATGATCCGCCACGACGCCCCGTAGTCGGCCAGCTTCGCCGCGAATATCCCGCGGCACCCGGCCACCGCCCTGTCAAACTCGCTCATTGTATCCATTTTCGTCTCCTTTTTTCCGCAAAGTTACTAAATTATTTCCAAACTAAACAAAAATCTCACCCCACCCTGCGGCGGCGCGGCTCCCGTCCACGCGAAGCGGCGCGGGCAGGCCCCCGCGGCGGCGGGCATCCCCACGCGGGCGGGCGCTGCGGCAAAGGCCCCCTTTGAGGCTTCGCCTCAATAAAAAAGGCCCCCTCCCTTTGAGGCGAAGC
>ERZ1673743.890-NODE-890-length-38445-cov-12.206564_pt1 | contig 38445 bp, 30 predicted proteins | sample MGYA00580197_ERZ1673743 | MGnify/ENA primary metagenome ERZ1673743 (study PRJEB41218, sample SAMN15661795) | gut metagenome | host: Homo sapiens | place: Canada: London | collected 2015-08-20/2019-03-30 | study: EMG produced TPA metagenomics assembly of...
GCATCATGGCGCAGATCGCGTGGCAGGTGTTCTGCAACATCGCGGTCGTCACCAACACCCTGCCCAATACCGGCATTTCGCTGCCGTTCTTCTCTTCGGGCGGTACGAGCCTGATCCTGCTGCTGGCCGAGATGGGCGTTATGGTCAACATCGGCCGCAACGGCGAGCGCGCCCGCCTGGAGCGGGAAAACCTGCATCAGTTGCGGGAAGAGCAGCGGAAAGCCAAAACCATCGTGCTGAATACGGCACGCAATGCCCAGCCGGAACGGTAATGGGCCTATCAGGAGGGAAATTGTATGAAAGTTCTGATCGCTGCCGGCGGCACGGCCGGCCATATCAACCCGGCGCTGGCCATTGCGGGTGCCCTGAAAAAAGCCGACCCCACCGCTGAGATCCATTTTGCAGGCCGGAAAGAGGGCATGGAGTACCGCCTGGTCACCCAGGCGGGCTACCCGTTCCATCACATTGAGATCACGGGTTTCCAGCGCAAACTCTCGCTCAACAACATCCGGCGGAACATCATCACCCTGTGGAACCTGGCCCTCTCGGGGCCCACGGCGAAAAAGATGATGAAAGAGATCCAGCCGGACCTCGTCATCGGCTGCGGCGGCTATGTCTCCGGCCCGGTGGTGCGCTGCGCCGCCAAGCAGGGTATCAAGACCGCCCTGCATGAGCAGAACGCGTTCCCCGGCGTGACCAACAAATTGCTGGCCCCGGATGTGGACATCGTGTTCGCCGCCGTGCCCGCCGCCGTGGAGAAGCTGGGTGCCCCGGAAAAGACCATCGTGGTGGGCAACCCGGTCCGCCCGGAGGTGTTTGCGCAGGCCAAGAACCGTGACGCCATCCGTGCCGAGCTGGGCGCGGGCGACCGGACGATCATCCTGTCGTTCGGCGGCAGTCTGGGTGCCCGTCGTGTCAATGAAGTGGTGGCCGACCTCTGCGCCTGGGAACAGAAGAATGCAAAGCCGGTGCTCCACCTGCATGCCACCGGTCAGTACGGCGTGGAGCTGTTCCGAAATCTGGAAAAAGAAAAGGGCTTTGCCCCGGGCGAGAGCCTTGTGGTAAAAGAATACATCAACAACATGCCGGAGCTGCTGGCGGCTGCCGATCTCGTCATCAGCCGCGCCGGCGCGCTGACGCTGGCCGAGCTGGAGGCCGTGGGCCGCGCTGCAGTCCTCATCCCCAGCCCCAATGTGGCGGAGAACCACCAGTATTACAACGCCCTCGAGCTGCAGAAAGCCGGGGCCGCCGTGGTCATTGAGGAAAAAGACCTGACCGGGGAAAAGCTGGTGCAGACCGTTTCCGACATGCTGGCCCAGCCCGGCAAGCTGGCTGAAATGGGCCAGAACGCTCGGAAGCTCTCGGTGGACGACAGCCTGGACCGCATTGCAGACGCCCTGCTCAAGCTGGTCAAGACCCCGTAATTGCACCGGGAGACAACTTGTGATAAAATCAGACGGAAAGGAGGGGAGGCCCCATGGCACAGAACCGCAGGCGTGAGAATTCAAACCGGAACCAGAGCCGCCCGGCGCAGGAAAATACAGCCCGCCGCCGCAGCCGTTCCAACGCTTCCGGCCGCCGCCGGGTGTATGACCAGGCGCAGGACGCCCGCCGTGCCTCCTCTCAGCGCCGGGGCAGCCCGCAGGGCTACCAGGAGCAGACCATTGATTTTGCAAACGGCAGTGTGCGCTATGAGCAGCCCCGTCGGGCAGATAACAGCATCCAGTTCCCCCGGCAGGGAAGGCAGATGTCCGGCTCTGCCGGGCAGAACGGCGCGGGCCGCTCCCGGAGCGCCCAGGACCGTGCCCACAGCCGGAATGGGAACAGCAGCACCCGCCCGGCGAACGGAGCCTCCAGAGGCGCGAAAAACGGCCCCAGCGGGCGGATGCGCCCCACGGAGGCCAACCTCCGCAGCCCCAGCCGCCGGGAGAGCAAAAAGAAGCGGAAGCTGACCCGCGCGGCCATCCGGCGGCGCAGGATCATCCGCCGTCTGACCGCCTTTGCCCTGCTGCTCTGCGTCATTGCGGCGGGCGTTTACCTCACGGTCACCATGCTGTTCAAGATCAGCTCCATTCAGGTGCAGACGGCGGATGGCACGCAGGTGGCCGAGGCGGGCGGCTACGCCAGCGAGCAGATCTTGCAGGCGCTGGGCGTCCACACCGAAGAGAACATCTTCAGCTTTGACCCGGGCCAGAAATCCAAGGAGCTGGAAAAAGCGTTCCCCATGCTGGAGTTCATCCATGTGGAGCGGCAGTACCCCGGCACCGTGGTGGTCCAGGTGACAGAAGCCAAGCCCACCTACGCCATGCAGGTGGAGGGCGGCTGGCTGACCCTCTCGGCCAGCCTGAAGATCCTGTCCAAGGATGCCGCCCAGCCAGCGGGCCTTGCCACCCTTTACGGCGGGGAGCCGGTGTCTGCCACGCCCGGCGAACAGCTGGACTTTGCCGCGGCCCCCGCCGCCAGCAGTGCGGCCGCTTCAGAGAGTGCCGACAGCGCGGCTTCTTCGGAAACAGAGGCGGAGACCGACCAACGGCTGGAATCGCTCAACACGCTGATGTCCGCACTGGACAGCTACGGGATGCTGGGCGACGCCACCCGCATGGAGTTTGCGGACACCGAGGAAATGGCCTTTTTGTATCAGGACCGCATCAGCGTCCTGCTGGGCACGCTGAATGAGCTGGATTACAAGCTCAAGCTGGCCCAGTATGTCCTGCTCAACCAGGACGGCAAGGGCTGCGCCGCCACCGATACCGGTCTGCTGGACCTGAGCCACCTGAGCGCGTCCAGCACCCGGAAATTCCGCTTTGCGCAGGGCGAACCTACCCTGCCCTCGGGCTATCTCGTGCCGGAAGTTTCCACACCGGAGGAAACACCGGTGGAAAACCCGGACGCCGCTGAGGCGGATCCCCCGGCGGATGCTGAGCTCTCAGCGGAGACGTCGGCAGCGCCGGAGGCCGCCCCTGCGGCCGGAGCGGAAACTCCGCCGACGGAAGAAGCAGAAAATCAGGAAACCACCAATCAGGGATGAGGAGTGTGTTACTTATGAAACTGGAACAACTGATGGAGGATGTGCCCTTTACCCTCGTGCAGGGCACCCTGGAGACCGAAATCGAGGATATCATCTACGACAGCCGCAAAGCCGCGCCCGGCCTGCTGTTCGTCTGTATCGTGGGCACCCAGCGGGACAGCCATGATCTTGCCGCCGACTGCGTGGCAAAGGGCGTCAATACGCTGGTCATCCAGCACGATATCGACCTCTCGGCCATACCGGACGTCAATGTCATCAAGGTGGAGAGCAGCCGCTACGCCATGGCAAAAATGAGCGCCAATCTGTTCGGCAACCCCTCCCGCCAGATGACCATGATCGGCGTGACGGGCACCAAGGGCAAGACCACCACCACCCACATGATCAAGAGCGTGCTGGAAGCCGCGGGCCGCAAGGTGGGCATGATCGGCACCAACGGCATCTACTTCCTGGGCCACCACAAGGAGACGGCCAACACCACGCCCGAGAGCTATGAGCTGCAGAAGACGTTCCGCCAGTTCCTGGACGCGGGCTGTGATACGGCATTGATGGAAGTCTCCAGCCAGGGCCTGATGATGGACCGTGTGGCGGGCATCCACTTCCATGTGGGCGTCTTCACCAACCTTTCGCCGGACCATATCGGCCCCGGTGAGCACAAGACCTTTGAGGAATACCGCGGCTGGAAAGGCAAGCTGTTCCAGCGGTGCGATATCGGCGTGGTCAACATCGACGACGCCAACACCGAGGCCCTGCTGGAGGGCCACACCTGCCAGCTGGTGACCTATGGCCGCGGCGAGGCCGCTGATTACCGTGCAGGCGAGTATCAGCTGCTCCGCACCCACGATTTTCTGGGCGTGCAGTTCCATGTCTCCGGTAAGGACGATATGGACGTGAAAGTGAACATGCCCGGTGAGTTCAGCGTGTACAACGCCCTGGCCGCCCTGGCCGTGGGCAAGGTGCTGGGCCTGCCGGATGAGGCCATCCACGAGGGCCTGGGCAAGTGCGTGGTCAAGGGCCGCGTGGAGCTGGTGCCCATCAGCAAGCGGTTCACCATCCTGCTGGACTACGCCCACAACGAAGTCTCCACCGAGAGCCTCCTTACCACCCTGCGGGCCTACCACCCACACCGGCTGGTGGTGGTGTTTGGCTGCGGCGGCAACCGCTCCAAGCTGCGCCGCTACGGCATGGGCGAGATCTGCGCCAGGATGGCGGATTTCTCCATCGTCACCGAGGACAACAACCGCTTTGAGAAAGTGGAAGACATCATCGCGGACATTCGTGTGGGCATGGAAAAGGGCAACCCGGACGCCAAGTACATCGAGATCCCGGACCGGCTGGATGCCCTGCACTACGCGGTGGACCACGCCCAGGAGGGCGACCTGATCGCCGTCATCGGCAAGGGCCACGAGACTTACCGTGACCGCGAGGGCGTCAAGACCCCGTTCCTGGAGCGGGAACTGCTGGAAGAGTACGCCCGGCAGATCGGCCTGGAATAAATTTGCGAGCAATAAAAAATACCGCTGTGTCGTGTGACACGGCGGTATTTTTTGTAAATTCAGATTCAGGCGTTCAGCTGGGGCACGCTCTCCTCCTGCAGGAGGTTGGTCATGCTCTTGAGGCTGATGCCAATGGTGGACAGGTTGTGCAGCATGGCGCTGGTGGCCGGCTGCAGGATGCCCATGGCACCCAGCACGATGAGGGTGGAGTTGAAGCTCAGCACAAAGTGATAGTTTGCGCTCACCCGGCGCTGCAGCTGGTTGGCAATGGCCTTGAGGGCCACCAGCTCTTCCAGACTGTCGGCCTTGATGGTCACGTCCGCAATCTCGCGGGCAATGGCAGCGCCCGAATTGATGGCAATGCCGATGTCGGCGGCGGAGAGGGCAGGGGAGTCGTTGATGCCGTCGCCGATCATGACGACGGTGTGGCCCTCAGCCTTGGCTTTCTGGACAAAGGAAGCCTTATCCTCGGGCAGCACCTCGGCAAAGTACTGGTTCACGCCCACCTGTTTGGCGATGGCAGCAGCGGTGCGGTCGCTGTCGCCGGTCATCATCACGGTGTTGGAGATGCCCAGTTCGCGCAGCTGGCGCAGCACATGGGCGGCCTCGGGGCGGAGCGGGTCAGCGATGCAGATAACGCCCACCAGCTGGCCGGAGGCAGCCATGTAGAGGTGAGAATACTGCGGGTCAAGGTCGTTGAACTTGTCCATTTCGCCTGCGGGGACGGTGCAATGCTCATCCTCAAAAACGAAGTGGTGGCTGCCGATGACCACCCGCTCACCGCCCACGCGGCTGGCGATGCCGTGGGCCACGATGTACTCCACCTCGGAGTGCATCTCCTCGTGGGAGATGCCGCGCTCCCTGGCGGCACGGACCACGGCGTTGGCCATGGAGTGGGGGAAGTGCTCTTCCAGGCAGGCAGCCAGCTGGAGCACCTCACGCTCCTCACAGCCGGAGAACGGAACCACCTGCACCACCTGCGGGGTGGCGTGGGTCAGGGTACCTGTTTTATCAAACACGATGGTGTCGGCCTTGGCCAGGGCTTCCAGATATTTTCCGCCCTTGACGGTGATGTGGTAGTTGCCGCACTCGCGCATGGCGGAGAGGACGGCCAGCGGCATGGAGAGCTTGAGGGCGCAGGAGAAGTCCACCATCAGGATGGAGATGGCGCGGGTCACGTTGCGGGTCAGCGCGTAGGTGGCCACGGTACCGGCCAGGCACCAGGGCACCAGACGGTCGGCCAGCTGCAGGGCGCGGTTCTCCGTGCTGGACTTCAGCTTCTCGGACTCCTCGATCATGGAGACGATCTTGTCGTAACGGTTGGCGCCGCCCTCGGCCTTGGCGGTAAAGACGCATTCGCCCTCTTCCACCACAGTGCCGGCGTAAACGGTGGCACCGGAAGCCTTGCGCACCGGCATGGACTCGCCGGTCAGGGCGGCCTGGTTCACCATGGCCTCGCCCTCCAGAACGGTGCCGTCCAGCGGGATCATGTTGCCGGAGCGGACCACGATCTCGTCGCCCGGGTGGACTTTCGTCAGGGGCACCAGGACCTCGCCGCCCTCGGCACGCACCCAGACCTTATCCACGTTCAGGGCCATGCTGCGGGCCAGATCATCGAGGCTCTTCTTGCGGGTCCACTCTTCCAGCAGGGAGCCCAGGTTCAGCAGGAACATCACCGAGCTGGCGGTGTTGAAATCGCTGCGCAGGATGGAGGCGCTGATGCTCAGTGCATCCAGCACTTCCACCTCCAGCTTGCGCTGCAGCAGGCAGCGGATGCCTTTCCAGACGAACGCGATGGAGCGCCAGATGGTGTAGGCCGCCGCGATGGGAGCGGGCAGGAACAGCTTGCGGGCGTAGTGGCCGGCCACCAGGGTGAACATCTTATCCTGATATTCCCGGTTGATCTTCCGGCTGTCGTTGGAGGTGACCAGCACATCCAGCTCCGCGTTATCAAATTTATAACCGGCCAGCAGGGCAATGGCTTCCTTGCGGCTGCCGGTGTAGGTCAGCACCACGTCGCCTGTCCGCTCATACACGGTGGCGTGGTGGATGCTGTCCTGATGGTTCAGGTAAGCTTCCAGCACATCGGCACGGTGGAGGGTCATCCGCACAGCGTGGACATGCACCCGCATCCGGCCCCGGCTTTCATGTAAAATCGTACATTTCATCAGTAATAACCTCTTTTAGTGCAGATTCATGAAAAAGAGCCGCCCGAAGGCGGCTCCAGAAGCTGCGGGATTATTCCTCGGTCTTTGCTTCCGTCTCGGCAGCGTCCTCGATGACTTCCTGTGCAGCCTCGGCAGCGCGGGCCTCGTTGATGGCCTTTGCATCGGCCAGGATATCACCGGCCTGCTCCTGGACCTTATTGACAGTCTCCATGGTGGAGTCTTTCATGCGCAGGACGGCGGCAGTGGTCTGGGTGTAAACTTTCTTGGCATCCTTGCTTGCCAGCACTTTGAAACCGGCAGAACCAAACACGACACCACCAACAAACAGAGCAATCTTCTTCACGTCAACCATAGTTGTAAACCTCACTTATTTTTATTTCGGCATCTGGAATGCCTGTCTTGAGCCCCTGCGGCTGCCCTGCCTGCTTTCTCACCCGATGTCTACAGGCCGAATCCGGGCAGTGGAGGACCACTTCTGGCCATATTGTAGCACGGCTTTTCAAATTTTCAAGGGTTTTGAGCTAAATTAAGACGTGCTAACTTTTTACGAAAAGTAGTTAGAAAACGCTATCCCTACGTGTTTTTTATAACAAACCACGGTTTGTATGGATGAACAAACCACTCTTTGTAATACGCCGGGAACAAAAAAATCAACGAAATACGGCCCGGAGGGTTGCACTGGGGCAGCGCTTCATTGTACAATAAAGCGTAAGAGAGAAAAACGACCATCCAAAGGGCGGGCAACACTGCCCGGAAGTGAGGAAGATATGAGCGAGAAGAATATCCGGGTGCTGGCACTGGACTTGGACGGCACCCTGACCAATGACGAAAAGAAAGTGACTCCCCGCACCCGCGCGGCGCTGGATGCCGCCGTGGCAAAGGGCGTGACCATCGTGCTGGCCTCCGGCCGCCCCACGGCAGGCATCATGCCGCTGGCAAAGGATCTGGGGCTGGACAAAAAGGGCGGCTGCATCCTGGCCTACAATGGCGGTGCCATCATCGACTGCAAAACGGGGGAGACCCTTTACCAGAAGCGGCTGGACCCGGACATGGTGCCGAAGCTCTGCGCCTTTGCGGCGGAGCAGGACATTGCCATTCTTACTTACAATAAAGAGGGCGTTGTCACCGAGCGCCCGGAGGACGAGTGGGCGGCCCGGGAGGGCTTTACCTGCCACCTGCCCATGATCCAAGTGGAGAATCTGGCGGCTTATGTGGATTACCCCATCTGCAAAATGCTCATCACGCTGGACCCCGCCCGCCGCGACGAAGTCTGCGCCGAGGGGAAAAAGCGGTTTGAGGGGCAGATCGACCTGTACCCCTCCAGCCCGTTCTTCATCGAGGCCGTGCCGCTGGGCGTCGCCAAGGACGTCAGCCTGGGGGCTTTGCTGGAGAAGATGGGGCTGACCCGCGAAAATCTCATGGCCTGCGGCGACGGCCTGAATGACCGCTCCATGCTGGCCTTTGCCGGCACGGGCGTTGCCATGCGGAACGCTGAGGACGCCGTGAAAGCGGTGGCCAGCGATGTGACCACCGCCGACAACAACCACGACGGCGTGGCCGAAGCCATTGAGAAGTTTATTTTGGACTGAGAGGGACGACACAACAATGCCGCAGCGCAATCTGGTTTTATTCGATTTGGAGTGGAACATCGGCTACCAGCCGTATCCATTCAACTATCACGGGGTGCAGCAGACATTCCGGGGCGAGATCATTGAGATCGGCGCGGTGAAGATCGACGAGGACGCCAATGTCCTGGATACGTTCTCCATCCACCTCCGGCCCCGCATTTTCCGCAAATTACAGCACCACATCGCCAAGGTGACGGGCCTGACCCAGGCCGACCTGGACCGGGGCGAGCCCATCGTGCAGGGGCTGCGCCGCTTTATGAAGTGGTGCGGCCCGGATGCCGAGTTTGCGGAGTGGGGCATGGACGATGTGCCGGTGCTCAAGCAGAATCTTTTCCTGTGCAATCTGGATGAGAGCCGCCCGACCGTCTGGTATGATCTGCAGCAGGTCTTCCTGCGGGAGCACCCCCGCAAGGAGGGCGAGGGGATGACGCTGGAGAGTGTCGTCACCCGGATGGGCATTCCGATGGATCGCCCGTTCCACGATGCCCTGTCCGACACGCTCTACACCGCCGATGTCTGCCGCAAGCTGGACCTGCGGGCCGGGCTGGCGGCCTACCCCACCGAGGACGAGGCCCTGCACCAGAGCCTCTGCCCGGCCCCCGGCGATTACCGGGATTTCAAAGTCTTCCGCGGCTATGTGGAGCCATCTACCTGGCGCATGGATCCCGCCATCAGCGTGGCGCAGTGCCCGGTGTGCGGAGAAGATCTGACCCCGGACGAGATCTGGCTGAAAAAGGGCAGCAACAGCTGGTATACGCTGGCCCAGTGCCCCCGCTGCCAGGGCAGCGGCAACGAGGCAGGCAAGGGCGTCCTGCAGCGGTACAAGCTGGCCCGGCGGGACGGCCTGCACTGGAGCTTTGCCCGCTGCGTGCAGGTGCCGGACGACGCGGGCCTGGCCCGCTGGCACAAGCAGCGCACCCAGCAGATCGAGCGGATGCGTGCCCGGGCCGAAAAGCAGGCGGAAGAAGCCGCCAAAAACGCCGCGAAATAAGAAAAATTTTGAAGGAAAACCCACCGTTCTTCCGTAACAAAAGGAGAGGACGGGTGCAAAAAGGCAAAAACGCTCAAATTCTGTTCATAGCCCCGTCATAGAATTTGGATATACTAGCTGCATAGAATGTGCGAAACGGGAAAGGATGAACGCGTGATGGACTGGACATGGTTCCACCAGCTGGGGCAGCTGGAGTTCTGGGAGGGCCTGCTGGCCGGGTTTGAGGATCTGGGCCCGCTGGTGCCCATCCTGCTGGCAGCGGTGGAGTCGTTTTTCCCGCCGCTGCCGCTGGTGGCCATTGTGGCCCTCAATGTGGCGGCACACGGCGGGGTGCTGGGCTTTTTGTACAGCTGGATGGGGGTGGCCGCAGGCGGCACTATCATGTTCCTGCTCTGGCGGCGGGTGTTCAAGCGGTTCTTCTGGAAGCTGGCCAGCCGCTCCCGCAAGCTGGAACGGGCGCAGCAGTGGGTGAACCACTTTGATACGGCGTCCCTGTTTATGCTGGCCCTGCTGCCCTTTGCACCCACTTCATTCATGCACTTTGCCTTTGGCATGTCGGACATGGACGAGGGCCACTATCTGCGCACCGTGCTGCTGGGCAAAGGTGCCATGGTTGGCATGATGGCCGTGTTCGGACAATCGCTGCTGAGCAGCCTGCGCAACCCGGGGTATCTGGTGCTGGCCATTGCCATCTGGGGCGGAATGTACTGGGTGAGCAAGCAGTTCTGCAAGAAGCACGATATCAACTGAAAAGCGGCGCAGCCCAATGGAGCGATGGCTTACAGTGTTGTCGGATCTCCGGCAGAAAAGACTCCAATAGATCAGATGAGATAGAAGCGGACTGCTTCGGAAAAACATGAAAAAGACAGACTTTTTTCACGCAAGAATGAGCGAGCTGGGTCTGGACGATACCGATCTGCAGGTGCCCGCCGCCCATGACTGGGAGTGCTGGCAGCTGACCTTTGCAAATGCAGCAGAGAACTTCCTGTGGAAATAATTTCGGACAGAATAGAAAAAGCAAATGATAAAAAGGGGCTGTTGCGTTTTTTGCAACAGCCCCTTTTCAGGTCTGATCAATTCTCGGCCAGGTTGCCGGTGTAGAGCTGATAGTACTTGCCTTTCTTGGCGATCAGCTCATCATGGCTGCCGCGCTCAATGATGCGGCCCTGCTCCAGGACCACGATACAGTCTGCATTGCGGACCGTGGACAGGCGGTGGGCGATGACGAAGCTGGTGCGGCCGTACATCAGGCCGTCCATGCCGCGCTGGACCAGCGCCTCGGTGCGGGTATCAATGGAGGAGGTTGCCTCGTCCAGAATCAGCACCGGCGGGTCAGCGACCGCGGCACGGGCGATGGCCAGCAGCTGGCGCTGGCCCTGAGACAGGTTGGCACCGTCGCCGGTCAGCATGGTGTTGTAACCATCCGGCAGGCGCTGGATGAAGCCATTGGCGTTGGCCAGCTTGGCGGCCGCGATGCACTCCTCATCCGAGGCGTCCAGACGGCCATAGCGGATGTTCTCCATGACCGTGCCGGTAAACAGGTGGGTATCCTGCAGCACGATGCCCAGAGAGCGGCGCAGGTCGCTCTTCCGGATCTTCTGGATGTTGATGCCGTCGTAGCGGATCTTGCCGTCCGAGATGTCGTAGAAGCGGTTGATGAGGTTGGTGATGGTAGTCTTGCCGGCACCGGTGGAGCCGACAAAGGCAATCTTCTGGCCCGGGCGGCCATACAGGTTGATGTTGTGCAGGACGGTCTTCTCGGGCACATAGCCGAAATCAACACCCGTAAAGGTGATGTCACCGGCCAGCTTGTGGTAGGTGGTGGTGCCGTCGTGGTGGGGATGCTTCCAGGCCCAGATGCCCGTCCGCTCCTTGGTCTCCACGAGGTTGTCGTCCCGGTCGTACTTGGCGTTGACGAGGGTGACATAACCCTCATCGGCCTCGCTGGGCTCATCCATCATCTTGAAGATACGCTCGGCACCGGCCAGTGCCATGATGATGCTGTTGGCCTGCATGGACACCTGGCTGATGGGCATGTTGAAGCTCTTGTTCAGGGCCAGGAACGCCATGACAGTGCCCAGCGTCATGCCGCCCACATTGCCCACGGCCATGGCCGCGCCCACCAGAGCGCAGACGGCGTAGCTCACGTTGCCCAGCTGGGCCGTGACGGGCATGATGATGTTGGCGTAGCTGTTGGCCTGCTTGGCGCTGTCTTTCAGCTTATCGTTCAGCTCCCGGAAACCGGCCAGAGCTTTCTGCTCGTGGGTGAACACCTTGACGACTTTCTGGCCCTCCATCATTTCCTCGATGTAGCCGTTCAGCTTGCCGAGGTCACGCTGCTGGGCGATGAAGTATTTGCCGCTCTGGGAGGTGATCTTCTTGGTGGTGAAGAGCATCAGGGCTACCATCAGCATGGTGACGACGGTGAGACGGATGTCCAGCATACACATGCTGACAAAGACGGAAACGATGGTGATGGCGCTGGAGATGAGCTGCGGGATGCTCTGGCTGAGCATCTGGCGCAGGGTGTCCACATCGTTGGTGTAAACGGACATGATATCGCCGTGGGGGTGCTGGTCAAAATACTTGATGGGCAGGCTCTCCATGTGGGTGAAAAGCTGGACGCGCAGGTTGCGCAGGGTGCCCTGGGTCACGTTGACCATGATGCGGGAATTACACCAGGCGGCTATGATGCCCACCAGATAGATGCAGCCCACCTTGAGCAGAGCGCCCAGCAGGGGAGCAAAATCAGGGTTGGCCTGCTGGGTCATGGGGACGATGTAATCGTCCACCAGCGTCTGCAAAAACAGGCTGGCCTGCACATTTGCCATGGCACTTGCCACGATGCAGAACAGCACGATGATGCAGTGGGGCAGGTAGTGCTTGAATACCTCACCCATGATCCGCTTGAGCAGCTTGCCCGGGTTCTCTACTTTGGGGCGCGGGCCGCCGACGCCGCGGGGGCCGGGGCCGTGAACCACTTTTGCTTTTTCCTGTGCCATTACTGCTCACCTCCCTGCTTGTCGAAGTCGCCGCTGCCCTGGGTCTGGCTGTTGTAGACTTCCTGATAAATGGCGTTGGTCTTCAGCAGCTCCTCATGAGTGCCCAGGCCGTTGATCTGGCCGTTGTCCAGCACCAGGATGCGGTCAGCATCCTGCACCGAGGAGACGCGCTGTGCAATGATGATCTTGGTGGTGCCGGGGATCTCTTCCCGGAACGCCTTGCGGATCTTGGCGTCCGTGGCGGTATCCACGGCGCTGGTGGAGTCATCGAGGATCAGGACCTTGGGTTTGCGCAGCAGGGCGCGGGCAATGGTCAGGCGCTGCTTCTGGCCGCCGGAGACGTTGCTGCCGCCCTGCTCGATCCAGGTGTTGTACTGATCGGGGAAGCGCTCGATGAATTCATCGGCGCAGGCCAGCTTTGCCACCCGGATGCACTCTTCCTCGCTGGCGTTCTCGTTGCCCCAGCGCAGGTTATCCAGGATGGTGCCGGAGAACAGCACGTTCTTCTGCAGTACCATGGAGACCTCATGGCGGAGGACATCAAGGTTGTAATCTTTCACGTCCACGCCGCCGACCTTGACGGTGCCGGTCTCGGCGTCGTACAGGCGAGGAATGAGCTGGACCAAGCTGGATTTCGCACTGCCCGTGCCGCCGATGATGCCCAGCGTTTCGCCGGGTTTGACGGAGAACGTGATATCATTCAGCACCGGCTGGCCGGAGCCGTGCTGATACTGAAAGGAAACATGCTCAAACTCAATGGAGCCGTCGGCCACCTGCTGCACGGGGTTCTTGGCCGGGGGCAGGTCCGTCTTCTCGTCCAGCACTTCCACGATACGCTTGGCGGAAGAGGCGGACATGGAGATCATGACGAACGCCATGCTCAGCATCATCAGAGCCATGAGAACGTTCATGATGTAGCCGAACAGGGCGTTGAGCTGGCCGGTGGTGATGGCACCGTGCAGGACATACTTGGCGCCGAACCAGCTCAGGGCGATGTTGCAACCGTAAACGGCGGTGAGCATGGCGGGGTTATTGAAGCTCAGGCGGCTCTCCGCGTTGACGAACTGGTTGTACAGGCTCTCGCAGGCCTTGGTGTACTTCTCGTTTTCAAAGCCCTCGCGGACAAAGCTCTTGACCACGCGGATGGCCGAAACGTTCTCCTGCACGGAGGCGTTCAGGTTATCGTAGTTTTTGAACACGCGATCAAAAATTTTGAACGTGGGCACCATGATGGAAGCCAGCACCACCAGCAGGAATACCATCGCCACCACAAAGATCAGGGCCAGCGGGCCGCCGATCATGCAGGACATGAACAGGGCGAACACCAGATGCACGGGGGCGCGCACGCACATCCGCTCGATCATCTGGAACGCGTTCTGCACGTTGGTCACGTCGGTGGTCATACGGGTGACAAGGCCGGCGGTGGAGAATTTGTCGATGTTGGAGAACGAGTAATGCTGGATGCTCTCATACATGGCGTCGCGCAGATTGCCTGCAAAGCCCGTGGAAGCATCGGCGGCAAAGCGGCCCGCCAGCACACCCAGCAGCAGCGCGAAAGCGGCCACCAGGAACGTGAGCAGACCATATTTGAGGATGGCGTTCATATCGCTCTTCTCGATGCCCTGATCGATGATGAACGCCATGATGGTGGGAAGCAGGATATCCATGATCGCTTCCAGCGCGGAAAGAAGAGGCGTCACAATGGCAGAGCGTTTGTACTCGCCCAGATGTGACGCTAACTTTTTGATCATCTGTAGTTTCCTCCTGTGATTGATTTTGTTTGGTACAGAACAATTCTATACAGAACTTTTTGAATGTCAATGCAATTCAAAAAGGTTTCGGAAAAAGTTCATATTTGTGAATCATTCAGCCCGTTCTTGAGTTTGTTGAGCAGTCGGAGCAGCTCGGTGTTTTCTTCCTCTGTCAACAGCCCAGCTACAAATTCGTCGGTCTGATGGAGGGAGAGCATGGTCTTTTCGTGAAATTCCAGGCCTTTGGCCGTCAGCACCAGCATCTTGAGCCGGGCGTCCTGGGGGACGCTCTGGCGCTCAATGTAGCCTTTGCGCTCCATCAGCTGCAGAATGTTGGTCACGGTGGAGCGGGTAATGGAAAAATCCCGCTCGATGTCCCGCTGGAAGACCGGCTCACTCTGATGGGAGTAGAGATATTCCACGATCCACCCGTGCATGGGCGTTCCCTGTTCCAGCCCGTTTGCCCGGGAGAACGCGTTGATCTTGCGGAAGATGAGGTTGTTTACCCGGCGGATCTGGGCCGGGATGACCTGCGGCGGCTCCCAGGGCGGGTTGTCGTGGGGAGGGCAGCAGCCGGGATGCACTGTTTTAAAATCGGTCAACATAAGAATCACCCTTTGGATCGTTTTGAAACGGAACTGTTTCAAATAAAACTGTTTGATACAGTACAATTATAGGCGTGAGAAAGGAAATGTCAAGAGAAAAAGCTCCCCAGCGGGGAGCTTTTTCTCTGAAAATATCGTTATTGTGCTTTCTGGCCCTGCAAAATCGCCATGACGATCTCGGGTTTGTTGGTCACGATGATCTCCGGGTTCTGCTTGAGGACACTGCGCAGGTCCCGGCGGCTCTCGTCGCCCACGGGCCAGGGGGCCACATGGTAGCCCATCTCCACCGCGCGCTGGAGCAGGGTGGTGTCCCGGAAGCAGACGTGGTACTCCGGGCCGACATAGTCCAGCGGGAAATCAAACTGGGAGACATACTTGAGCATATCGGTCTGGTAATAGTACTGCTGTAAGATCTCCACCAGATTTTTGCCCGGGTAGTTGGAGGAGAGGGCGGTCAGGCGGTCATTGAGATAGCGCACCAGCAGGCCGTTCTCCTCGTCCACCGAGTCCGGATTCTCCACGATGGAGACGGCCTTTTCCAGCCCCTGCGGGCCGGAGAGCTCTTCCAGCAGCGGGTCGCCGTTGGTCAGGCCCAGATCTTCCCACAGGGCTGTGGGCGGGCAGAGGGAGGACTCCGTGTTCAGAAACAGGGCGGCGGTGCGGATCTCGGGCCGGATCTCCTTGATGCGGCCCAGCAGGCCGTACTGGAACGAGGTGAGGATGACTTTATCCTCCATGTGCGCATTGACCACCGCGTCGATGACCCGCTCCGGGAAATCGGCATCCCGGTCCAGATAGGGCTTGAGCTCAATGTGCATCATCTTCATGTCTTTGCCGATGTCCAGCACTTCCTCGATGGTGGGGATCTTCTCGCCCTCGTACTCGGGGCTCTTCCACTTGCCAAAGTCCAGCTGGCGCAGCTCGTCAAAGGTCATATCGTAGATATCCCCCTTGACGCCGGTGTGCGCATCGGTGAAGAAATCGTGGGCAATGACCAGCTTGTGGTCCTTGGTGAGCTGGACATCGCACTCGATGCCGTCGGCACCCAGTTCCTTGGCCAGCCGGAACGACGCCAGTGTGTTTTCCGGTGCCAGGTTGGAGGCACCGCGGTGTGCTATGATGAGGGGACGCATACAACTGCTCCTTATATTACAATGATTTGATCGCAATTCTAAAAATATCGTGTCACGAAACGACATCGTTGCGATAGGCAAACCAACGATGTTCCCAACGCGTTCAAAAGTTGGCTTGCCATACATTGTCTCATCATACACGTTTTTATGGGCGGCGTCAATCAACAAAATGTGAATTTTATTTGGTTTGCAAAACCGCGCTCAGGCCAGGTCCTCGCCGTCCGACGCGATGACCTTTTTGTACCAGTAAAAGCTGTCTTTCCGGCTCCGCTTGAGGGTGCCGCTGCCGTCGTTGTCCTTATCCACATAGATGAAGCCATAGCGCTTTTTCATCTCACCGGTGGAGGCGGAGACCAGGTCGATGGGGCCCCAGGTGGTGTAGCCCATCAGGGGCAGGCCGTCCTCATGGATGGCTTTTTCCATCTGCTCAATGTGGGCCCGCAGGTAGTCGATGCGGTAGCTGTCGTGGATGGAGCCGTCCGGCTCCACGGTGTCCACGGCACCCAGGCCGTTCTCCACCACAAAGAGCGGCTTCTGGTAGCGGTCGTACAGGCTGTTCATGGTGACGCGCAGGCCCACCGGGTCGATGGCCCAGCCCCACTCGCTGGCCTTGAGGTAGGGGTTGCGGGCAGCCCCGGTCACGGCGTTGCCGTCGGCATCGCCCAGCAGGGTCTTGTCCACCGTGATGCAGCGGCTGGAATAGTAGCTGAACGAGATGAAGTCCACCACGCCCTCTTTCAGCAGGGCCTCGTCGCCCGGCTCCATCCGGAGCTGGATGCCGGCCCGCTCCATCTTCTTTTTGGCCCAGACCGGGTATTCGCCCCGGGACTGGACATCAATGAAGAAATAATTGTCCCGGTCAGCGTCGGCCGCGGCCTGCACATCGGCGGGGGCACAGGTACGGGGGTAATACTGGCCTGCCGCCAGCATACAGCCCACCATGGCCCCGGGCATCAGCCTGTGGGCCAGCTGGACGGCTTTGGCGCTGGCCACCAGCTCATGGTGGGCGGCCTGGTATTTGGTCTGCAGCACGTTTTCGCCCGGCTCAAACAGCAGGCCGGCCCCCATAAAGGGCATGTGGAGCAGCATGTTGATTTCATTGAACGTCAGCCAGTATTTCACCTTGCCCGCAAAGCGGCGGAACAGCACCTCGCAGTAGTGGGTGTAGGCGTCCACCATCCGGCGGTCTTTCCAGCCGCCGTATTTTTGGATGAGTGCAATGGGGGTGTCGAAGTGGCAGAGAGTGACCAGCGGCTCGATGCCGTATTTGTGACACTCGTCAAAAAGGCTCTCGTAAAATTTCAGCCCCTCCTCGTTGGGCTCGGCATCGTCGCCGTGGGGCAGGATGCGGGTCCAGGCGATGGAGAGCCGGTAGCATTTGAAGCCCATCTCCGCAAAGAGGGCGATGTCCTCTTTATAATGGTGGTACATGTCGATGGCCTCATGGGAGGGGTAAAAATGCCCGGCGTCACAGTCCAGCATCTTCAGTGTGCCCATGGCCACGGGGAAGCGATCCGGGCCGAACGGTACCACATCCACGCTGGACAGGCCCCGCCCGCCCTCGTTGTATGCGCCCTCGCACTGGTTGGCGGCGGTGGCACCGCCCCATAAGAAATCCTTTGGAAATCTGCCCATAAAAATGCCCTCCTGTTTGTGAAAAATTCTTCTGCTACCACTATACCCCATATCCCGGCGGCGTGTCCAGTCACGCTTTGTACAAAAATCGGCCCGCGGTTTTGGCACTGCTGGCCGGGAAAACCGGGGGAAAGTACGACTTTTATCGTCGATACGACGAAAAACGAGGCTGATTTTTAGCAATTTTCACGAAGAAAACCGAAAAATGAGGGCATTTTCCTTGGATTCTGTTTCTTCCAAACGGACAGGTTCTGTGATAAGATATTGATGGAAGCTGAAAACAAAACCCCTCTGTCACCTGCGGTGACACCTCCCCTGACAGGGGTGACCCTGGCGTACCGCAAGGCTTTCTCTCTTTGCCAAAGGCTCTCCGGACAGGAGAACTGGCGCGAAGCGACGGAGAGGGTTACACAAGAAATAGGAGTGTTTTGCTATGACAGAGTTTAAGCCCATCAAGGAAGGCAAAGTCCGCGAAATTTACGACAATGGCGACAGCCTCATCATGGTTGCCACGGACCGCATCTCTGCGTTTGATTACATCCTGAAAAATAAGATCACCAACAAGGGCAAAGTGCTCACCCAGATGAGCAAGTTCTGGTTTGATTACACCCGTGACGTGGTGCCCAACCACCTCATCAGCGTGGACAATAAGGATATGCCGGAGTATTTCCAGCAGCCCGAGTTTGAGGGCAAGTGCACCATGTGCCGCAAGCTGACCATGCTGCCCATCGAGTGCATCGTGCGCGGCTACATCACCGGCAGCGGCTGGGCCAGCTATCAGGAGAACGGCACGGCCTGCGGCATCAAGCTGCCCGAGGGCCTGAAAGAGTCCCAGAAGCTGCCGGAGCCCATCTACACCCCCTCCACCAAGGCAGAGCTGGGCGACCACGATGAGAACATCACCTTTGAGCAGAGCATCACCGTGCTGGAAAAGCTCTTCCCCGGCAAGGGCGAGGAGTACGCCACCAAGCTGCGGGACAACACCATTGCCCTGTACAAGAAGTGCGCTGAGTATGCCCTGAGCCGCGGCATCATCATTGCCGACACCAAGTTTGAGTTCGGCCTGGATGAAGAGGGCAATGTGATCCTGGGCGACGAGATGCTCACCCCGGATTCCTCTCGCTTCTGGCCGCTGGAGGGCTACGAGGCAGGCCACGGACAGCCCTCGTTCGACAAGCAGTTTGTCCGCAACTGGCTCAAGGCCAACCCCGACAGCGATTTCAACCTGCCGCAGGACATCATTGACAAGACCATTGCCAAGTATGAGGAAGCCTATGAGATGCTCACGGGCAAGAAACTGTAAGAACTGCTGATTTTCAAAAACAAACTTTCAACCGCAAAGCACCCGCCCTGTGGAAAACGGAGCGGGTGCTTTTGGCGTAAAAAGTTTCGTTTTGCAGAAAAATCACTTCTTTTGTTGCGCGGCGGGGGGCGGCGTGCTACAATAGCCAAGGTGAAATGGGGCGTGCGGCAAAACACCCTGCAAAAAACGGTGAAACGAGGAGAACGCCCCGCCGGGGCGCTGAAAGGAAAAACGGTATGGAACACAATAAGCGGGAAAAGATCATGGCGTACGTCAGCCAGTACGCGATCATCACCCTGAGCATCACCATCATGAGCGTTGGTGTGTATTTCTTCAAATTCCCCAATAACTTCGTCTTTGGCGGTGTGACCGGTGCGGCAGCTCTGGTGGCAAAGCTGACCCCCCTCTCGGCCTCGGCGTTCTCGTCCTGGGCCAACATGATCCTGCTGGTGGTGGGCCTCATCTTCCTGGGCAAAAAATTTGCCATGACCACAGGCTATGCCTCGGTGGTCATGTCGGCGGAGCTGATGTTCCTGGAAAAGTTCTTCCCCATGCACGGCTCCCTCTCCAACCAGCCCATGCTGGACCTGCTGTTCGCCATCGCTCTGCCGGCCATTGCCTCGGCCCTGCTCTTCAATGTAGGTGCTTCCTCGGGCGGCACGGACGTCATTGCCCTCATCGTGGAAAAATACACCCACATCCACAGCATCGCCGTAGCCCTTTTCCTCACCGACCTGTTCATGGTGGTGGCGGCCTGCTTCGTCTTTAACCTGTACACGGCACTGTACTCGTTCGTGGGTCTGACCGTGAAATCGCTGGTCATCGACGCCGTGCTGGAGCGGATCAAGATGTGCAAGGCCATCCTCATCATCTGTGACGACAAAGATCCCATCTGTAATTTCGTCATGCGCAAGCTGGTGCGCGGCGCTACCTACACTCCCTGCTTTGGTGCCTACACCGATAAGCCCCATTATATGATCTACACCACCCTCACCAACCGGGAGGCCGGCCAGCTGCAGGAGTTTATCCATAAGGAAAACCTCAACGCGTTCATCTCCATGCTGAGTACCACCGAAGTGTTCGGCAAGGGTTTCAATCATGCATAATAAGAATTGAATACAATCTTTTTGATCTGGAAAATCCCCCTTGGCAAAGCTGCCGAGGGGGATTTTTTTGCGCCTTTTTAGGACGATAAAATAAATTTGAGAAGTAAATGGAATGGAAAGAAAGTCGAAACCGGAATGAAACCATTCTTTTTTTGAATCAAAAAGCATCAAAATAAACAATTTAACAAATGGTTTTCCATGGTGTATGATAAAACCATCACAAACGACGAGAACGACGGTGCAAGACCGATAAAATGTACTTTTGGGGATACAATGCCCCTGAGTGATAAAAATGGAGCGCAAGGGAGGGGACAACGGAAAAGCGGCTGTCAGATTGATCGAAAGTACATGAGTTTTGAAGAGGAGAACGTAAAATTATGGTAGCACTTATTGGCTTTGCAATGATCGTTGCAATTGTTTTTCTGCTGCTGAAAGGGAAGATGTCGCCCATCGTGGTGCTGACATTGATCCCCGCTATTGCAGCGCTGCTGCTGGGCTTTGGCCCCATTGAGATCGCCGATTTCATCAAGGACGGCATCAAGACCACCACAAGCAACGGCATTCTGTTCATTTTCTCGGTCATCTATTTTGGTGTCATGAGCGACACGGGCATGTTTGATGTCATTGTGCAAAAGCTGGTCAAGCTGGCGGGCAACAACGTCATCGCGGTCACGGTGGCAACGGCCCTCATCGCCACCATTGCCCACCTGGACGGCACCACCGCCACCACGGTGCTCATCACCATTCCCGCCCTGTACCCCGTGTACAAGAAGATGAAGATTGACACCCGCATTCTGCTCTGCCTGACGGGTGCCTGCATGGGCGTGATGAACCTGCTGCCCTGGGGCGGCCCGGTGGCCCGTGCGGCAACGGTCATCTCCATGGATGCCAACGATCTGTGGCATATCCTGATCCCCGTCCAGATCCTGGGCCTGATCGCCAATATTGCGGTAGCTGTTCTGCTGGGCATGTTTGCCATCAAGCATGGTGCAGGCCAGGGCAAGGGCGAGGAGATCACGGTGGACGAAAAAGCACAGCAGGAGGAAGAGGCGCTCCGCCGCCCGAAGCTGCTGATCTTCAACCTGGTTCTGACGGTTGCCCTGCTGGCGGTCCTGTCCACAGGTGTGGTTACCAGTTATGTTGCTTTCCTGGTTGCGCTGTCCATCGGTCTGGCCGTCAACTACCCGGACCTGAAGCTGCAGGACAAGCTGATCAAGAAGCACGCACCAGCAGCCCTCATTATTTCTGCCACTCTGTTCAGCGCAGGCGCGATGGTTGGCGTCTTTGACGGCACCGGAATGCTGACCGAGATGGCAAATGTCATCATCTCGTTTGTTCCCAGCTTTATGGGCCAGTACCTGCACATCATCTTTGGCATTCTGGCTCTGCCTCTGGGCCTGTGCATTGGCACCGATGCCTACTTCTACGGCATCATGCCGCTGGTCATTGAGGTGGGCAGCACCTATGGCATCGACCCCCTGAGCACGGCTTGCGCCATGATCGTTGGCAAGAATCTGGCCCTGATGGTCAGCCCGCTGGTCCCTGCTACCTATCTGGCAACTGGCCTGACCGATGTGGAGTTGAAAGATCACATGAAGTTCAGCATCCCCATTTACTGGGGCGTGTCCATCGTGATGCTGATCGTCGCTGTGTTCCTGGGCGTTGTGCCGCTGCACTGAGTCCTGCACAAAAGCATTCACCAGAACCAATGCAGAGAGCTGGAGCCGCGGGGCCCCGGCTCTTTGCTGCGTGATACCGCTGCTTGCCATCTTTATCCATTCTTTTCCGAAATGGATGGAGATTGAAAGACGCGATTTCACAAAACGAGGTTTTGGGCGCATAATAGAAGCAGAAAAAGCGGATTTCCCCGCTTTGTAAGCGATGTTTTTGTGGGAGCGGAAACGCGGACGGAAACCAGACATGAGAAAATGGAATATTTCTTGTGTACAAGCGAAATTTTTGCTGTTTCTTAACGAATATTAAGGCTGCGGCTATGATTTCTGTAAGGTTGTAAGGCTATCATAGAATCATCAAGGGCGGCCACTGGGCCGCAAGAACGGTATATTAGAAGGGAACACCCACCAAGGAGGAAAAAGCATGGAGATCAAGAAAGCAGCAACTGCTGGCACTCTGGAATCCAGCGATTGCATGGTGACGGTGGAGCCGGGCGAGGGCAAAGTTGATTTCTCCCTCGAGAGCTCTGTCATCAACCAGTACGGCAACCAGCTGCGCAAGGTCGCACTGGAGACGCTGAAGAACCTGGACATTGATAACGTCCGCATCACCATTGTGGACAAGGGCGCGCTGGACTGCACCCTGAAAGCCCGCATTGAGGGTGCGGTCTTCCGCTCCGTCGATCAGTATGAGAATCTGCCCTGGGGAGGTGCCATTCGATGAACAATCCCAACAAGAAGCGCCTGCGCCGCACGATGATGTTCCTCAATGCGCAGAAACCCGGCCTCATCAAGGACCCTTACATCTATAAGGCCGACTCCCTGATGCTGGATCTGGAGGACGCTGTGGCCGAAAACCAGAAAGATGTTGCCCGTTTCAGCCTGTATCACGCTCTGAAGACCGTGGATTACCGCGGTGCTGAGCGCGTGGTCCGTATCAACGGCCTGGACACTCCCTACTGGCGGGAAGACATCCGTGCCTGCGTGGCTGGCGGCTGCGATTCCATCCGCATCCCCAAGACCGAGCACGCCGAGGACGTCCGCCGCGTGGCTGCTGCCATCGCCGAGGACGAGAAGACCTATGGCCGTCCTGAGGGCGAAGTCCTCATCATCGCCGCTCTGGAGTCTGCCCGCGGCGTCATGAACGCCTTGGAGATCTGCGAGAGCGATGAGCGCTTGTTCGGCATCGCACTGTCCGGCGGCGACTACACCAAGGACCTACAGACCCACATCACCGGCACCGGCATCGAGCTGATGGGTGCCCGCCAGCAGATGATCATTGCAGCCCGCGCGGCCGGTGTGCAGTGCTTCGACACCGTCTACACCGACCTGAAGGATATGGACGGCTTCCGCAAGGACGTGGAGAACATCCACCTGATGGGCTTCGATGGCAAGTCCATCATCAATCCTCGCCAGATCCCCATTGTTCACGAGATCTTTACTCCCACCCAGAAAGACATCATCTTTGCGGAAAAGGTCGTCAAGGAGATCGATTCCAAGAAAGCTCTGGGCATCGGTGTCTTCACCGTGGACGGCAAGATGATCGACATCGCCTTCTACGATGGCGCAAAGCGCACCATTGATCTGGCCAAGGCTTCCGGCGTGTATAAGGGGGATTTGTAATTATGATCAACGCAGTCGGTAGAGAAATTCCCGAAGAGATCCTGGAGCGCACCGGCAAAGAGGTCTTCCAGGGCAACAATTATAAAGACGGCAAGGCTTTCCAGAAAGCCAGCCCGAAAGTGACTCCCGTGATGCGCAATGACCACGACAAGATGGTCAAAGACATCCACGAGGCGCTGGTCAAGTGCAACGCCCACGACGGCATGACTGTCTCGTTCCACCACCACTTCCGCGAGGGCGACCTCGTGGTCTGCATGGTCATGGAAGAGATCCACAAAATGGGCATCAAGAACGTCACCCTGAGCGCAAGCTCTCTGGGCAAGGCGCATGACGCTCTGGTCCCCATGATCGAGGACGGTACCATCCTGAACATTGAGTCCTCCGGTGTCCGCGGCAAGATCGGCGATGCCATCTCCCACGGCAAGCTCAAGGGTCTGGCTACCATGCGCAGCCACGGCGGCCGTGTCCGCGCCATTGAGACCGGCGAGACTCACGTGGATATCGCATTCATCGGCGCGCCCAGCTGCGACGAGTACGGCAACTGCTCCGGTATGGGCGGCAAGACCAACTGCGGCGTCCTGAGCTATGCTTACGTGGACGCTGAGATGGCGGACTATGTCGTCGCTGTCACCGATTGCCTCGTGGACTACCCCAACTACCCCGCAGAGATCAACCAGACCAAGGTGGATTACGTCTGCGTCGTGGACCAGATCGGCATCCCCGAGAAGATCGCTACCGGCGCTGCAAAGCCCACCACCGACCAGCGCAAGATCCTGATGGCAGAGTACTGCACTCAGGTCGTGGCAAACACCCCCTACTTCAAGGACGGCTTCTCTTATCAGACCGGTGTCGGCGGCGCATCCATCGCCTCCACCATCTCTCTGTCCAAGATCATGGAAGAGAAGAACATCCACATGGGTCTGGGCGTCGGCGGTCTGACCAAGCCCATGTGCGAGCTGCTGGACCGCGGTCTGGCCCGCAAGCTGGTGGATACCCAGGACTTTGACCTCGACGCGGTCAACAATGTCCGCACCAACCCCAACCACTTCCCCATCTCTGCTGGCGAGTACGCAAGCCCGATGAACAAGGGCGCTTTCGTCAACAAGCTGGATTACGTCATCCTGGCCTCTCTGGAGGTTGATACCCACTTCAACTGCAACGTCGTCGTCGGCTCCGATGGCATCATCACCGGCGCACAGGGCGGCCATCCCGATACCGCACAGGGTGCAAAGTGCACCATCGTCATCGCTCCGCTGCTGCAGGGCCGGATCCCCGCCATCTGCACCGATGTGACCACTGTCACCACCCCGGGCGAGAGCGTGGACATCGTTGTCACCGATTACGGCGTGGCGGTCAACCCTGCCCGCCCCGATCTGCTCAAGGCTCTGCAGGACGCTGACTGCGTGCCCCTGAAGACCATCGAGGAGCTGCGCGACATCGCTTACTCCATCGTCGGCGAGCCGGACAAGGTCCAGTTCGGTGACCGTGTGGTCGGTATCATTGAAGCACGCGACGGCACCATCATGGACGTCGTGCGCGAAGTCAAGCCTTTCTCTTTCCGCGAAGATTGAGTGTTCCCGCTCAGCGGTTCTTCTGCGGCCTGCCAACCGCAGCTTTCGGAATTGATTCACGGAAATTCCTTTCGCTCTTCTTCAACCCGCTGAGCAACTCAGACACACAATTTCATGCGATTCTCCTTTTAATGGTTTTGTGTTTTATACCGGCATAAAACCAAAAGCCCCCGGCTGCACCGCGCGCAGCCGGGGGCTTTCTATGTTGTGGATAAAAAATGCCGTGTTTACGGCACAAACCGATATCCGACGCCCCGGATGGTGATGATATGCTGCGGGGTACGGGCGTTGTCCTCGATCTTGCTGCGCAGGCGGTTGATGTACACCATGATGGCATTGTCGTCCACGGCGATCAGGTTGCCCCAGATCTGCTCGTAGATCATGTCTTTGGTAAACACCTGCTGCGGGTGGCGGACAAAGAGCAGCAGGAGGGAGCGCTCTTTCTCCGAGAGGTTGAGCTCCACATTGTTTTTGTAAAACCGCATGGTGGTGGTGTCGCAGAGGAACGGCCCGCAGCTGATCTGCTGGCTGTTCTCCTGAGAGAAGCTCTTGCTCCGGCGGATGAGGGCTTTGACCTTGGCCCCTAAGATCTGCGGGCGGAACGGCTTGGTGACATAATCGTCAGCACCCAGCGAGAGGCCGTACATGAAATCGTAATCCTCGTTGCGGCCGCTGATGATGATGACCGGGGTGGTGACGCCGTTGCGGCGGATGGTCTGGATGACATCAAAGCCCTCCATATCGCCCAGGGTGATGTCCATTAAGATCATATCCAGCGTGTTGCTCTGCCGCGCGATGAGGTCCAGCGCCGCCGCGCCGCTGTTCACCACAAGGGGCTCCATCTCGTTGCTGACCATTACTTTGGATAAAAGTTTGCAAATTGCCGGATCATCGTCTACAATAAGAACATGGTAAGACATGGTTGCTTCACCGTACTTCCTCTGACCAAAACCGTCGAAAATTGACACTTGAAATTGATACTTAATTAACAGTATAACATTTTTAGCCGGGAAGAGCAAGAACCTGCCCGGCTGAAAGGAGAAACCGCCATGAAACCGAACAAGCCGAACGCGCAGGAAAAGCGCTCCACCCTGAAAACGCTCCACACCCTCTGGGCGCCAATGGCTGTGGGAGCCGCTCTTCTGGTCATACTGGCCATTGTGGCAAATCTGGTCTGGAAAGATTACAGCACGGCCCTGATGGAAAGCCAGACCCGCCAGATGGAGCTGGTGGTGCAGAGCCTGGCCGACAGCATTGAGTTTTCGCTGGAGGAGTACCTCGACCGTCTGGACTCCGCGGTTGCCAAGGTGGAAGCAAACCCGGACTATAAGCCCACGCTGGCCCCCAGCGATACCCTGAGTGATCTCTGGCTGGAAGACAACGACGGCAATGTGATCTACCGCTGCTACGGGCTGACAGCAGTCGGCGATGTGCTGCTCACCCGGACGAGCGATATCTCCTATTGGCAGTACCACAGCGGGGATACCCATTACCTGGTGCTGAAAAAGGATGTGGGAGCGCAGAGCGTCTGCCTGGTGGTGAACTCCACCATGCTGTACCGCCAGCTGGTCTCCGACATCCGGGTGGGCACTAATGGCTATGTGGTGATCAAGAACGACAGGGACATGGTGGTCATGCACCCGGAAGCAGCCCAGTGGGGCATCCAGGTGGTGGATGGGCGTCAGAAACTGTACGCATACAAAGACCTGGACCTGACCAGCCTGAGTGAGCTGCTCAAGGCCCAGCGGACACAGGACTCCGGTATCCGGGATTATTACTCCTACTGGTGGACCGACCCCAAACTGCCCCGGGTGCATAAGATCAGCGCGTTCCGGCATCTGGATGTGGGGAGCAGCTTCTGGATCGTCAGCGCCGTGGTGGATTACGACGATCTCTACCAGCCGGTGCGGGACAGCTTTTTGAAGATGGCGCTCATGTTCAGCGCCGTTGCGGTGGTTCTGGTGCTGTTTACCGGGATGATATTCCGTCTGCAGTGGAAGAACCAGCGCAGCGTGACCAAGATCAACGACCTGCAGGAGGTCAACGAGGCGTTGGAAGAGCTGCAGAAGAGCCGGGAGTCTCTGGCGCACGACCAGCGGCTCCAGCTCATGGGCACCCTGACGGGCGGCATCGCCCACGAGTTCAACAACTTCCTCACCCCCATCACGGGCTATGCCGACCTCATTATGGCCGACGCCGACCCCGAGAGTGAAATTTATGACAACGCCCGGGAGATCAGCGAAGCTGCCGAAAAGGCCCGGGACGTGGTGAAGCAAATTTCTTCCATGAGCCGGAAGAACGTGGAAACGGTCTATGACGCGGTGCCCGTGGAAAGCCTCATCGAGCACACCTGCAAGCTGGTGGAGACCAACTGCCCCAAACAGGTGCGGCTGCGGCAGGAGCTGGAGCTGCACGGCGAAAACGTGCTGGGCAACAGCACCCAGCTGCAGCAGGTGCTGCTGAATATCTGCATCAACGGCATCCACGCCATCGGCGTGGGGGAGGGCAGCCTGACCCTGCGGGCAAAAGCTGTCCCCCGGGAGGAGCTGGCGGCCCGGATCCCCGAGGAAAAAATCTCGGACGACTGGCAGAGCTATGTCCGCGTCAGTGTCACGGACACCGGCTGCGGCATGGATAAAGACACGCTGGCCCGCATCTTTGAGCCGTTCTTCACCACCAAAAAGCAGGGCGAGGGCACCGGCCTGGGCTTGGCATTGGCGGAGCAGATCATCAGCACCCATCGGGGCCATATCCTGGCCGAGAGCACCCTTGGCCAGGGGACAACGTTCTATATCTACCTGCCCGTGCTGGAGCAGCAGCGCGCCCGGGAACAGGTGCAGTGGGGCGTGGACCACAAGCTGCGCATCCTGGCTGCGGACGACAACAAGAAAGTGCTCAATTTGCTGGAGAAAGATTTCGGCCGTTTTGGCTTGGAAGTGCTCACCTGCTCCCGCCGGGGCGAGGTACGCACCCTGCTGGAGACCCAGCCTTTTGACGCCCTGGCCATCGACGAGAGCCTGACCGGCGGCAGCGGCGTGGAGTTCTGCATGTCCATTCAGGGCAAGTACCCGGCTCTGACCCGCATCGTGATGACCAGCAGCCCCACCCGTGAGATCGTGGATGCCCGCCGCCATGGCGTGATCGACGGTTACACCCTGAAGCCGGTCTCCGCCGCCACCCTGCTGGAAGAAATTCGTGCCTGCAGGCGGAGCGAGAAGCAGAAATAATTGTATACAAGTAAGCATACGGACTCTTACAGGATATTAAGTCCTTTCTTAACAAACCGTAATGGACGGCACTTTGGCGTGTAAGTTTACAGGGCTATACTGGAACCATCGAAAGAGGGAATGGAAGTCCAGTAGCAACTGGAATGCTTTCCCACATACGGAAAAAGGAAAGGATGTTAACCAACATGAGTGATACGATCCTCGCTCTGCTCGGCTTTGCAACGGTGATTGCGGTCATCGTTCTGCTGCTGCGCAATGTCACGGTCCCTGCACTGGCTTTCGTCAGTGTCTCGACCATCACGGCTGCCATTCTGGTGGCAACCGGTGCGTTCACCCTCGATGAGATGGCAGGCTTTATCAAGGAAGGCGTGAAAGGCGTCCATGGTACCGCGATCCTGTTCATCTTCTCGGTCCTGTTCTTCGGCGTTATGACCGACGCCGGAATGTTCGACAAGATCATCGGCGCGCTGATGAAAAAGGTCGGCAACAATGTGATCGGCGTTGCCCTGATGACCTGCCTGATCGCCATCATCGGCCATCTGGACGGCGGCGGTGCATCCACGTTCCTCATCACCATCCCCGCCATGCTGCCGGTCTACAAGCGCCTGCACATGCGCCGTGAGACCCTGCTGCTGATCTGCGTTACGTCGATGGGTGTCATGAACCTGTTGCCCTGGGGCGGCCCGACCATGCGTGCCGCCAGTGTTCTGGGCGTTGAGCCCAATGACCTGTGGAGTCAGATCGTTCCGATGCAGGTCGTCGGCCTGGTCCTTGCCGTCGGCACTGCCATCTTCTGGGGCTTCCAGGAGAAGAAGCGCATTGCCAAGCTGGGCGACGCTGCCGTAGAGGATGCCGGCAAGTACGATGATTCGGAGAGCGAAGAGAAGAACAATGAGCTGGCTCGCCCGAAGAACTTTATCTTCAATGTGATCCTGACCCTGGCCGTCATCATCGTCCTGGTCATGGATATCTTCCCCTCTTACTATGTCTTCATGGTTGGCTGCGCTCTGGGCATTCTGGTCAACTACCGCGGCAAGAAGCTGCAGAACTCCATCATCAAGAGCCATGCGGCTTCCGGCCTGACCATGGCCTCCACCATTATGTGTGCCGGCGTCTTCCTCGGTGTCCTGAGCAAGAGCGGCATCATGGAGAAAATGGCCATCATGATGGCCGGCGTCATCCCGACGTCCATGGGCAAGTTCCTGCCGGTCATCATCGGCATCCTGAGCGTGCCTCTGGCTCTGCTGTTCGATACCGACTCTTACTTCTACGGTCTGCTGCCCGTCCTGATCAGTGTTGGCAACCAGTTCGGCGTCAACCCGGCTCACATTGCCATCGCCATGGTCGTCTGCCGCAACTGCGCCACCTTCATCAGCCCGGTGGCTCCCGCTACCTATCTGGGCATTGGTCTGGCCGGTGTCGAGATCAAGGATCACATCAAGTACTGCTTTGGCTGGCAGTGGGGCGTGTCCCTCATCTGCCTGGTCGCAGGCCTGATCCTCGGCGTCATCAACTTCTAAGTTCCCCATTCCGCCGCTCGGCCGCGTCCCGCAAGGGCAGCCCGGGCGGCTTTTTTGAAAAATCTCGATCCCCATTCTGAATCCCTCAAAGGAGGCTGCTGCAATGAACCAAACCCCTGTCTGCACCGCGGCAGACGCCATCTATCGTCTGGCGGCGGGCAACCTCAAATATCTCAATGCGGAAAGCGGTAACGGCGATATCTCCCGCCGCGTCCGGCTGGCCACCTGGACCAAAGGCCAGTCCCCCTATGCCATCATCGTCACCTGCTCGGACTCCCGGGTCATCCCGGAGAGCATCTTCTCAGCCGGCATCGGGGAGCTGTTCGTCATCCGGCTGGCGGGCAATGTGATTGACGACCACCAGCTGGGCAGCATCGAGTACGCGGCCGGGCACCTGGGCTGCCGGTTGGTGGTGGTGCTGGGCCACACCCACTGCGGCGCGGTGGATGCCGCCATCCACTACGAGCCGGAGGGGTATATCAAGTACATCACCGATGAGATCAAAAAAGCCATTGGCGATGAAAAAGACCCCTATAAGGCCAGCTGCAGGAACGTGCGGCACAGTGTGCAGGAGATCGAGAAGAGCCTGTGTATCCACCACATGAAAGAGGAAACCGGCCTGCGGGTCGTCGGTGCGATGTATCACATCGAGGACGGCAGTGTGGAATTCTTGTAAAATTTAGATCATTGCGGCAAAAACGGGCCATTTCCTGCGGGAAATGACCCGTTTTCTTTTGACAATGCCCGCTGGACAGGCTATACTAACTCTGAATGGAATCGAACGGAAACGGAGGAGATACAAGATGGTACAGGTAGACCTCATCACGGGCTTTCTGGGAGCGGGCAAGACAACATTCCTGCGGCGGTACGCGGCATATCTGGCCGGGCAGGGGGAACGTGTCTGCATCCTGGAAAACGATTTTGGCGCGGTGAATGTGGACGCCATGCTGGTACAGGACCTGCTGGAACTGGGGTGCGAGATCGAGACGATCAGCGGCGGGTGTGACTGTGACACCCACCAGCGCCGGATGCGCACCAAGCTCATCTCCATGGCCATGCGTGGTTTTACCCGGGTGTTGGTGGAGCCCAGCGGCATTTTTGATGTGGACGAGTTTTTTGACGTGCTGCGGGATGACCCGCTGGACCGCTGGTATCAGCTGGGGAATGTGATCGCCATTGTGGACGCCCTGCTGCCGGAACAGCTCTCGCCGCAGGCGGATTATGTCCTGGCCTCCGAGTGCGCCAACGCGGGCCTTGTGCTGCTGAGCCGCAGCCAGCTGGCCAAACCCGGCCAGTGTGAAGCTGCCGTGGCCCACCTGAAACGGGCACTGACGGCCTGCAAGTGCAGCCGGGTGTTCCAGCCGGAGGAGATTTTGGCGAAAGACTGGGCCGCCCTCACGGAAGCGGACATGGCCCGGATCGCCCGCTGCGGGATGCGGCAGGCCAGCTGTGAAAAGCTGCATTTTGAGGAGCACGAGGCCTTTTCCTCGGCGTATTTTCTGGAGCTGGGGCTGCCCCGTGCCCGGCTGGAACGGAACATCCCCGGCCTGTTCACCGACCCGGCCTGCGGGCGGGTGCTGCGGGTGAAAGGCTTTGTGGAGGAAAACGGCCAGTGGGTGGAGCTGAACGCTACCGCCGACGGCCTGACGGCAAGCCCGCTGGCACAGGGCCAGCAGGTGCTCATCGTGATTGGCGAGGGGCTGGACAAGGCAGCGATCGAGCAGAAACTGCGAAACTGAATTTTTTGCAGCGGACAGGCAAAGAAAGTGGGGAAAGAATTTGCTTCTTTGCGGTACCTGGCGTATAATGGAACCAACAAAACAAGGGAGGAAGACCCCCATGAATGGTACGCTCCTGCAAAAGCCCTCGGCCCGCCGGGTGATCGGGATGGTCGTCGGCATCGTCATCATTGGACTGGGCATCGCCCTGTTCAAGCAGTCACACCTCGGCAACGATTCCATCAGCGCTCTGAACATGCGTCTGGCAGAGCTCTTTGGCATCTCGCTGGGAGTGCAGAATATTGCCGCCAATCTCCTGATGTTCGCCATTGAGATCTGGGTGGGGCGGCAGTACATCGGCCTTGGCACATTCGTCAACGGCATCTGCATCGGTTTCATCGTCACCGCGTTCTATGACCCCATTGCAGCGTTTTTCGGCCCGGCAGCGTCTTTGCCGGAGCAGCTGCTCTGGGTGGCGGCAGCGGTCATCGTTACCGCGTTGGGGGCTTCGCTCTACCAGACGGCAGACCTTGGCATCGCCCCTTACGACGCGCTGGCGCTGGAGCTGCGGGACCACACGCCCGTGCCCTATTTTGGCTGCCGTGTCTTCACGGACGCGGTCTGCGCGCTGGCCTGCTGGATGCTGGGCGGCCTGGTAGGGCTGGGCACGCTGATCTGCGCGTTCTGCCTGGGGCCGGTCATCCAGTTTTTTAACGGGCATTTTTCGGAAAAAGTGCTGCGGTATCAGCCGCGGAAAACCTGAGCATCGGATCTGCACCGTCACGGGAATGAGGTGCAGGCGGCCCTGCGGCAGTGCGGGAAGACGCCGTAGGAGGACTCTCCCAAGGGGGAATAGCGAATGGCGGAAATGGAACATTACCCAAATTTTCAGAAAGACAATTACATCCACCCCAAAGCTGCATGAGATAAACTGCGGATGGCAGGCGCGCGGCGGCAGAATGTTTATCTTTACGCGGCCACGGGCTATGGCAAGACGGAGCTGCTCCACCGCTATCTGCGGCGGCGCAGGCATATCTGGCTCAGCGGCGAGGGCCTGACCGTGGAGACTTTACAGGAGATCGCGCTGCCGGCAGAAGCCACCATGGTCATCGACGACCTGGCCCGGGTGCTGGACCCGGCCGTCCGGCGGGAGATCGTGTCCATGCTGGATCAGCCGGGGTTGTGGCTCGTTCTGGCGGGCCGCTGCCCGCTGCCCCGCTGGCTGACAGGACCCTACGTCAATGGCCGTCTCAGTGTCATCCCGGAGGAAGACCTGAGGCTTTCCGAGAAGGAGATTGCCCAGCTGTACCTTTCGTGGGGCGTTCAGCTGCCCCGGAACCTGCTGGAAAAGCGGATCATCCCGCTGGTAGAGGGCAACCCGTTGGGGGCCCGGCTGCTGGCTGTGGAGATGAGCCAGGGCTCCAGCTATACGGAGGAGCTGATGAATGACCTGACCCGGAAGTTTTACGAGTACCTCAATCAGGCCATTTACAGCGAGTGGCCGGAAGAGATCCGGGAGATGATGATGTGGCTTTCGCTGCTGGAGCATTTTACCATCCAGCAGGCGGAAGAGATGACCGGGCGGAGCGATGTGAACCGCCTGCTGGCCCAGGCTGCCGAGATGGACAACCTGTTCAGCTTCAAAGACGGCGGTTACACCCTGCGGCCCGCCGTCATCAACAGCATGAAGCTGCGGATGGAGACGGTCTGCGATCGGGTGCGGGAAAATGAGCTGCTCCGCCGTGCAGGCACCATCTGCGAAAAAGAGGGCAACATCCCCCGGGCACTGAAGCTGTATCAGGACGGCCAGTGCGAGAAAGAGATCCACGCCCTCCTCATCGACAACGCCCGCCGCTACCCCGGCGGTGGCTATTACTATGAGCTGACGCCCGCCTATCTGGCCCTGCCGGAGGAGGAAGTGCGCTCCTCGCCCGACCTGATCGCGGCGTGGAGTATGCTCTACTCGTTGGCGCTGAACGCCACGGAGAGCGAGCGCTGGTATGCTGTGCTGCAGGAATATGCCGCGGACCACCCGGACCCGGAGGAGCACCGCCTGGCTGAGAGCTGGCTGGTCTATCTGGACATCAGCCTGCCCCACCGGGGCAGCACCAACCTCATCGAGGTACTGGACGAGGCTGCCCGGAAGATCAAAACCGAGCGTCTGGTGATGCCGGAGTTCTCGGTGACGGGCGGCCAGCCCTCCCTCATCAATGGCAGCAAGGACTTCTGCGATTGGACGCGGGATGATCAGACCATGGCGTTCCAGCTGGAAAAGCATGTGGGCGAGGTACTGGGCCCCTACTCCAAGGGGCTGGTGTCCATTGGCCTGGCGGAGAGCCTGTTTGAAAAGGGCGGCAACATCTACAAGGTGCTGGAGCTTGCCAACCGGGGCCTGATGGAGGCCATGAATGGCGGCAAGTTTGAGCTGGAGTTTGTGGGCGCGGCGCTGGTGGCCCGGGTGTATCTGGTCACCGGCCATCCGGGCGACTCGGTCAAGACACTGGAAGAGATAGAGACCCGCGCCCAGCAGCGTGGTGCCCGCCGCGTGGTGCGGAACGTGCGGGCCATGCAGAGCCGGATCAAGCTCTGGCAGGGCCGGGTAGAGGACGCGGTCCGCTGGATGGAGAACGAGCCCCAGAACGAGATCCATTTCAATGTGCTGGAACGGTACTGCTACAATACCTTTGTCCGGGTGTACATGGCGCAGCAGCGGTATGATAAAACCGCGCAGATCCTCATGCGGCTGCGCAGCTATGCCAATATGGAAAAGCGGCCCTGGCTCCAGATGGAGGGCGACCTGCTGGAATCCATCATCCGTTACCGCACCGGGAACCCGCTGTGGAAAACGGAGCTGACCCAGGTGCTCCGCCGGGCCGAAAGCTACCACTTTGTCCGGCTGTTCTGCCGGGAGGGCGCGGCGCTGCTGCCCCTGCTGCAGGAGCTTGGCTGCCCGGAGGGCGTGGACGAGGCCTACTGGCAGGAAGTGCTGGGCGAGACCCGCGCCATGGCCGAGGCTTATCCGCTCTACCTGAGCACCAATGCCCCGGCGGCACTGCCGGGCGCGGTGCAGCTGAGTGAGCGGGCCCTGCAGGTGCTGCGGCTACAGGATCGGGGCCTGACCCGGTCTGAGATCGCCCGGCAGCTCCAGCTCAGTGAGCGGAGCGTCAAATACCAGTGCGAGCAGGCCTACCACAAACTGGGGACCAGCAACAAGGTGGAAGCCCTTGCCGCCGCGCGGAAATTAAATCTCTTATAATGCCCTCTCAGTCTCGCTCCGCTCGACAGCTCCCCCAAAGGGGTGAGCCCTTGGCAAAGAGATGTTGTTTGTGGGGATTGCCAAAGCCTCTCACTTTGGGAGAGGTGGCATTGCGTAAGCAATGACGGAGAGGGCAAGGATGCTGCCCAAGAAAAATAAGCGCAGCGATGTGCTGACTCTGATAAACAGAGTGCATATCGCTGCGCTTTTGTGTTTTGTAAAGTGAACTTTACTTTTCAAATTTGAACAGGGGAGCGCCTGCGGCCACGATGCCGCCGCCCACGATCTGCATTTCGGGCAGATCGTCCGCGTTGGTCACGATGAGAGCCGTGGCCGTGGGGTGGCCCGCTGCACGGATGGCGTCCAGGTCGATCTTGAGCAGCGGGGTGCCGGCTTTGACTTTCTGGTCTACCTTGACCTGTGCCTCAAAGCTCTTGCCCTGCATCTCCACGGTGTCCATGCCCACATGGATGAGAACCTCAATGCCGTCATCGCTCATCAGGCCAACGGCGTGCAGGGTGTCTGCAATGGTGGTCACGGTGCCGTCAAAGGGGGCGTAGACCATATCGCCGGTGGGCTCCAGGCCGCAGCCGGGGCCCAGGATGGCAGTGGCAAACGTTTCATCGGGCAGCTGCTCCAGTGGGATCACCGTGCTGTCGATGGGGGCCAGAACGGTCATCTTCTGGCCGGAAAATTTGGTGGCAGCAGCCTTGCTGCCAAAGATCTTGTCAAAAAAGCCCATGGGTATCTTACCTTCCTTTCAAAATTCAAGATATCATACCAGGGGGGAAAATGCAAGCAACAACCTGCACAAAGACAGGCCGCTGTTTTTGGCAGTTACAGCAGGGCCAGCAGCTGCCGCACTTCCTCCATCCGGGTAGCCCAGCTGGTGGCGATCCGCATCACCGTGTGGGTGTCGTCGTATTTTTCCCAGAAGCCGAACTTTGCCTTGCCCTCCAGCGCTTCCAGCTGGGCGTTGGGGAAGACCACGAAGATCTGGTTGGTGGGGGAGTCCATGAAGAACTGGTAGCCTTTTTCCGCCAGACCCTTTTTCAGCACGGCGGCCGTCTCAATGGCGTTTTTGCTGATCTCGGTGTACAGGCCGTCGGTGAAGAGCACGTCGAACTGCAGACCCATCAGGCGGCCCTTGGCCAGCAGAGCGCCCTGCTGCTTGACCATGGTCATAAAGTGGGCGGGAGCGCCGTGGGGGAAGACGACGGCCTCGCCGCAGAGGGCACCTACCTTGGTGCCGCCGATGTAGAACACGTCGGTCAGGCGGGCAATGTCAGCCAGCGTGACATCGGTGCCCTCGCTGACCAGACCGTAGCCCAGCCGGGCACCGTCCATGAACAGGGGCATGTGGTAGGAGTGGCAGACGGCGGAAAGTGCTTCCAGCTCTGCCCTGGTGTACAGGGTGCCGTACTCCGAGGGGTGGGAGATGTAGACCATGCCGGGGAAGACGAGATGGTCCATGTTGGCGTCGGCGTAGAATGTTTTGCAGAAATTCTCCACATCCTTGGCGGCCACTTTGCCGTTGGTGTGGGGCAGGCTGAGCACCTTGTGGCCCGTGAACTCGATGGCACCGGCCTCATGGGCGGCTACATGGCCGGTGGTGGCAGCCAGCACGCCCTCCCAGCGGTGGAGCATGGAGCCGATGACCACGGCGTTGGCCTGAGTGCCGCCGGAGATGAAGAAGACATCCGCCTCCGGGCAGGCGCAGGCCGCACGGATCTTCTCTTTGGCGCTGGCACAATAGGGGTCGGTGCCGTAACCGGAAACTTTTTCAAAGTTGGTCTCTACCAATTTCTGCAAAATGGCCGGGTGGGCACCCTCACAGTAGTCGTTTTCAAAGTATAGCATCAGAGCTTTCCCTCCACAAATCAAGATAATCTAATAGTATCCCTAAATGAAAAAGGTGTCAAGCTAAGAAGATTTACTGCATCTTAAATGAGAATGTGGTATACTTTTCTGGTGAAGAAAACTCGGACGAGGAGGGACTGCGGGTGAAAGGGAAATTCCCATGGAAAGACATGCTCGTGTTGGGCGGTGCACTTGCGGCAGCGATTGCGGGCGTGGCGGCCATTCAGGCGGTCAGCGGCCGGATCGACGGCGTGGCATCCATGGTCTTTGTACTGGCTGCTTTTTTCGTCTCGATGTATACAGAGGGTTATCTCTGGGGCGTGGCGGCGTCGGTCATCGGAATGCTGGCGGTCAACTTTGCGTTCCGCTCGCCCTATTTTGCATTTAATTTCACTCTGCCGGAAAACCTGTTCTCGGGTGCCGTGATGCTGGTGGTGTCCATCATGACCAGCACCCTGACCACCCGCGTCAAAAAACAGGAGCAGCTGCGGATGGAGAGCGAGACGGAAAAGATGCGGGCGAACCTCTTGCGGGCCGTCTCCCACGACCTGCGCACCCCGCTGACGTCCATTTACGGGGCCTGCTCCACGGTGATCGAAAACTACGACTCCCTGGGCCGGGAGCAGAAGCTGAAGCTTCTGGGCGAGGTCTGCGAGGATGCCCAGTGGTTGAACCGGATGGTGGAGAATCTGCTGTCCGTCACCCGGATCGACAGCGAAAAGGTCTCGGTGAAAAAGACCCCCACGGTGCTGGAAGAACTCATTGACACCGTGCTGGTCAAATTCAAAAAGACGCACCCGGGGGTGAACATCCATGTGGAGCTGCCGGATGATTTCATCGTCATTCCCATGGACTCCATGCTCATCCGGCAGGTGCTGACCAATCTTTTGGAAAACGCTGTTCTCCACGCGGAGGGGATGACAAAGCTCACCCTCCGGGTGTTCACGCTGGGCAACCGGGCGGTGTTTGAGGTAGCGGACAACGGCTGCGGCATCCCGAAAGAGCGTCTGCGCACCCTGTTTACCGGGACGCTGCCCTCGGAGAGCGGGGCCGACAGCGGCAAGCATGGCATGGGCATTGGCCTTTCGGTCTGTGCTGCCATCATCAAGGCCCACGGCGGTGAGATCAAAGCCGAAAGCAAACCCGGTGAGGGCACGGCCATTCGGTTCTGGTTAGAGACAGAAGAAATCGAGACGGAGGAGACCGAAGATGAGCAATAATAAATTCAAGGTCCTTGTGGTGGAAGATGAGGCCAATATCTGCAGCTTCATTGAGACGCTGCTGGAGACCAACGGCTATCAGGCACTGGTGGCGCACACCTGCTCCATGGGCCTGACCCTGTTTGCCTCCCACAACCCCGACCTCGTGATCCTGGATCTGGGTCTGCCCGACCGGGACGGTCTGGAGCTGATCCGCACCGTGCGCCAGAAGTACATGACTCCGATCGTGGTGCTTTCGGCCCGCACCACGGAGCAGGATAAGATCGAGGCGCTGGACCTGGGGGCCAACGATTATGTTACCAAGCCCTTTGGCACCGGCGAGCTGATGGCACGTGTCCGGGCCGCCCTGCGGGTCAACCGCTACAGTACGGCGGGCAACCTGCCCACCGGGACGTTTACGGCACAGGACCTGGAGATCAACTATGAGCGCCGTAAGGTGTTTGTGGCCGGGCAGGAGATCAAGCTGACCCAGACCGAGTACAACATTGTGGCGTTCCTCTCCGAGCACGCGGGCCGTGTGATGACCTATGCCGCCATTGTCCGGGCCATCTGGGGCGATACGGACTGCGGAAGCACCAAGAAATTGCAGGTCAACATGGCCAACATTCGCAAAAAGTTGGGCAGCCGCCCGGGCAGCAACAATTATATCCTCAATGAGCTGGGCGTTGGCTACCGGATGATCGACGAAGACGGTGACAGCAAACCGCTGGACCTTGCCGCGGAAGAGCACTGAGGATCCATGGTGCACAAAAGAACGGAAAAGCAGAAATGAATGCTCCCCGCCGTGGCCGGAAATTCCGCCTGCGGCGGGGATTTTTGCCGCAGATACGCTGGATAAAAATAAGTAGAACTTTTTTGGAGAAAATGCTTGACATTTTTGGAATCCATGGTATAATTATCAACGTTCCGAGCCGAACAGCTCACGGACAAAAAC
>ERZ1673743.892-NODE-892-length-38364-cov-90.255841_pt1 | contig 38364 bp, 21 predicted proteins | sample MGYA00580197_ERZ1673743 | MGnify/ENA primary metagenome ERZ1673743 (study PRJEB41218, sample SAMN15661795) | gut metagenome | host: Homo sapiens | place: Canada: London | collected 2015-08-20/2019-03-30 | study: EMG produced TPA metagenomics assembly of...
GCTTTGTTTGAGCCTTTAAGTTCATCGTTTGAGTCCTGAAGCGCTTTGTTTGAGCTCATCAGTTCGTCATTGGAGTTCTGAAACGCTTTGTTTGAATTCGTTAGCTCATCGTTGGAGTCTTGAAGCGCTTTGTTTGAACTCATTAGTTCATCGTTAGAGTCCTGAAGTGCTTTGTTTGAGCCTTTAAGTTCATCGTTTGAGTCCTGAAGCGCTTTGTTTGAGCTCATCAGTTCGTCATTGGAGTTCTGAAACGCTTTGTTTGAATTCGTTAGTTCATCGTTGGAGTCTTGAAGTGCTTTGTTTGAACTCATTAGCTCATCGTTAGAGTCCTTGAGTGCTTTGTTTGAGCCCTTAAGTTCATCGTTTGAGTCTTGAAGTGCTTTGTTGTCCTTTAGCTGTTGTTTGTTGGTAGCGCTCAACTTTTCAGTCAAGGCTTTTAGTTTCTTCTCCGACAGTTTCAACACATCTTTTTTCCGGCTGACGTACACTACAGTTGCTGCAATGACAACCAACAGCACAAGTATGCATATTATCGTCACGTTTTTCCAGATGGCTTCCTTTTGGAGCTTTTCATTGTATGCTGACAATATTACATGCAGGTTGGCGTATAGCTCCACACGTTGCAGACGACTATTATATTCATGTGCGTCTTTCAATGTTTGATTGATATATTTCCGGGCTTTGTCAAGATCATTTTTGTTTTTATAAAGCAGCAGAGCAACATCCTGCAATGCCAGACTCTCATTGTTAGCCGACATTACATCGCTAATGGCAGCAAGCAGCAGATAACGCCTCTGCTGCTCCAATTGCTTATTCTTGCCGTAAGCCTTCGACAGAACGTATGCCGCCCTGCCGTACATGCGGTTTTCGGATCCGAACATTTGCATTGCCTTATTCAATGAAGCACTAATCTCATTGATACTCCTGCCTGAGAAAAAGAGATTTATACCCTTCAAATAATAATACATTGCGCTATTCTTCGGACAGTAGTATAGTGCCTTGCCAATATATTCATTGAACAGTTCGTTATAATGTTGGCTGAACTCCATTTTCTGACAACAGGCATTCAGATTGTAATAAAGTGAACTCTGGGCGCAGTAGAAAAGGAAATTTTGCTTTGGATCGGATTGTGATATCTCGATCTTGTCTAGACTTTCCTTCGCCTCAATATAGAAGCCTCGTTCAATCAGCAGACTTGCCTTTGTAATCAGGAATCGGTTGCAATAATCAGAATTGCCAGTCTGTTTGGCAAGGCTTATTCCCCTTTGGACATACACCATTGCCGAGTCGTAAACGTATGGACTATAGTCTTTGGCCAACTGCTCATATATGCGCAGCTTGTCTGCCGGGTTGGTCACGTATATAGCACCAAGCTTAATTTCTTTTAGTCTTTTTTCTTTGATAGAATCGTAAACAGCACTATGCGCTATTACCGAGTCTAAACGTTTGTACAGATTGTTGTTGTTTGCGTGGGCACAAATTGCACACACACAGATAATAAAGGCTACAATTAATGTTCTCATTGGAATTTCAAAATTAGACCTTATTTTATTTCCTGCAAAATTAACGATTTCTTATTGATTTACCATGCTTACTTCCTACTTTTTTTTATTGTTTTTTGAGTGATTCTTACTTTCCCCCCCCCCCCCCCCCCCCGTTTTGTAAATAACTGTATGTGTGATAGTTATGCTTTTATACACTTACTCTTACTTACCATATCATTACTCAATGAACTGAAGTCCTCAGAATCTATATACCTTTGCACCGAAAAATTTGATTGGTATAAATTTTAATGTAAAAAGGAAACAGTTTTATTCAAAGCTCAAAGAATGTCTAAAAAAAATATCAAGGGTATTTGTCTTGTTGCATCTCTCTTGCTTTTTACTATGTCAATGGATGCAGCAACCGCAAATGGTGTTGGCAAAAGCGAGAAGAAGGTTTGGCAGGATTCAGACCCTAACAAGGAGAATTATTTTAACAACCGTCGTGCACTTGTAGGACCCGGTTGTATGATCAACAGCCTTTTCGATGGCGTTGAAGTGGTATCAGGAACAAAAGACCTTCAGAACATTTCTAATGATGATTTGGATGATTATGCTACGATTCCTGCTCTTGTTGGAGCTACCGTAGTAGCAAGTCCTATTATCAGCGTGAAGGACAATCAGCATTATTATGCTGTTGGTACAGAGGCTGGTTTTGTCATTTGTGCAAAATCAGATGCAAGCATCCTTACTCTCGATTTAGCATAGTTCTACAAAATCCAGTTTCTCAAGGACGGCAAAGCGGTAGGCGAACTCCAGTCTATTTCTACAGGAAAATCTGTCACCGGACTCGGTTTGTCGCTGCTGACATTCCCTGGTTCAGATCAGGTAAACAAATTGTATATGGCTACTGCTCCTGGCAATTTTGATGAAATCAAGCTTGTTCAGTGTGGAGTTGACGCCAAGTTGCTCTCTGCTATAAATATCAAGTATGCATTTGTAGGCAAGGCTCGTGAGTATACTATTACCAACAACAAGGAGAATGGTATTGCGAAGTATTCTCAAGAACAGAAGCGCGGAACGTTTACATTGAGTACAAGTAAGTTGGGTGGTAAGATGATTGATGAGAATCTTACCAATGGCTATGCAGCTGTAGTAGGAGTGCTAGTTCCTGTATCAACTCCAGTTACTGTATACGCCAAGCCTTCTGATAATAAGGAGTCATTCCCTAAGGGAACGGAAGTGGGATTCAAGTTTAATGGTTTTAATCTCGCCAATCTTTCGGTAGGTTCAGGCATCGAACTCACACTTTTCAACAAAGAGAATAAAGAAATAGGCAAGTATGACATCTCTAATAAACTCCTGGGTCTTGGACTGATTGAGGATACCAAGGACGGTGAAGTCGTGATGAGAGCCCCTGCAGCCTTTTCTGCAGTAAAGATTTACTTCAAAGGAATCGGACTGACAGTTGGAGGCACCTCCGTCAACTACGCCTTTGTACGCATGGCTCCCGATGCTGCTTCCCATCATTGTCCAATCAATGCAACATCAAGCCGCGACGTATCTGGAAGTGTCAATCAGTTCCAGTTGCAGCACAACAAGGATGTTGATGTGACATGGACCGTCCAGAGCTATCCGGAGGGTGCCGCTGATGTTGAAGTGGTTGCCACAACAGGCTTGGTAAGCAATTTGTCTCTTCCCGGCAAATATGTTTTCCGTGCAACTGCTGCTGATGGTTGCTATGAAGAGACAACCCTCAACTATGCTCCTACATATATTCCGGAGGAACACGGAGTGGATATCCTTGTCAATAAGGAGGGTGAGGAGCCTAAATACGTGTTGAGCGATAAGTTTGGCGGTGGTTTGATACAGATTTTTGATAGAATGAAGAATAGAACTGCCATACTTACAACTTCACTCAACGACTTCGCATACCGTCAGCCGGGCGTTTCATTGGCAGCCAACACAGGTCTCATTGGCATCAAGACTGCTGATGGCTCTAACTTTGCTGATGGTTTGAATGGCAATACAAGAGCGTTCAATGGCAAGATGAAGGTTGGTTTTGTGGTATCTGTTAAGGCTACCGGACTCGATGCTAATGTGCTTAAGCTCTACAACATCAAGCTCTACAATAAAGGCAATGAAGTGACTGGAGATGTAACAACCCATTGGGATGCCATCTCAGCCGGACTTATCGGTAAAGAGGAAACACGTAAAATGTGTCTGAACGTTGATGTGCCTGCGGGCTGTGTGTTTGATGAGATTGTACTTTATAACACAGGCGTTCTTTCTGCCGACCTCTCACAGCTCAATATCTACTATGCGTATGTTGCCGATGCTGAGGCAGACAACGCTACTACCAATCCTATATATGGTGCTCAGGTGGTATCTACAAATAACACCAATGCATCCATCGACTTTGCTAACACCAAGATGTTCCATGTTGCCAACATTGGCAATGGCTACGACGAGTTGGGCAACTTGATTGACGAGTCGTTGGATACATACCTTACTCTTCCGTTGGGAGCAAACTTGGGTGGAGCCACAATCTCTGTCAATATGGGTAAAGTAGTTGATAAGGGACAGCAACTTGTTATGGTAACCCAGAATCTGGCTTTAGGATTGGGTGCAAGTCTGGGCGAAGGTCTTAAGTTGACCACCTATCTTGATGGTGAGGAGCAGGAAGAACTGACAAGCTGGAAGGTTCTTGGTGCTGATGTTATTGGCAGTAAAGGCGACAGCTATGCCGTGCTTAATCCTACCAAGTCGTTCGATCAGGTTCGTATCACACCTGTTAAGGCGCTCTCTGCTCTTGAGAATCTTCAGATTAAGGGCTTCGCTCTGCGTCCAGACATGAACGACGACGGAACCCTCAACGGATACGACGACCTTCTGGTTCTTGATGAGGACAAGACTCTTGCAGTTACTAAGTCATACACTGGAGCCAAGATGCTGTTGCACCGTACATTCACCAAGAATGCTACCAACGACAAGAAGGGATGGAACTCTATCATTCTTCCCGTCGATATGACAGCAGCTCAGGTGAAGGAAGCCTTCGGCGAGGGTGTACAGATGGCTGAGTTCGGCCGTTTGGAGAACAACTGGATAAAGTTCTCTACAATAAACGTAGCAGGTGATGATGTAGTGCTTCATAAGAACACTCCTTATATAATATATCCTACAAAGGAGCCGCTCGGCAACTATTCATACACTATCAACGGTGTTACGGAGACTCTCGACGGTCCTGTATATGTAGCCAATGGCATCAACTACGATGACCAGACATCCGAATTGACACACACGGTAAATGGCGGAGGCATGACCTACACTGGTTCGTACAGCAATCCGACTACGGTATCAGCGGATTCTTATATGTTCAGCAAGGGCGACTTGATTCACACTATTAAGCCGCACGATGTGAAAGCTTATCGTTGCTGGCTTAAGGAGGAAATGCACACGGGCAGAATATTGATGTTTTCGCTGGATGGAAACGGCATGGATGATACAACTGGCATCCATGTGATAGAGGAGAACAAGCAGAATGCAAACACCGGCATCTACAACCTTGGCGGTGTGCGTATGAACACCAGCAACGTCGATAAGTTGCCGAAGGGTGTGTATATTGTTAACAACAAGGTAGTGGTAAAGAAATAATATTATAACTGCATTATGAAAAAGAAGAAATACGTAGCTCCGGAGATTAGCGTTATCGTGATGGAGCCTTTACAGATAATGGCTGGAAGCATTGGAAGTGACCGTGGCTGGACTCCTGATGGTGACGAAAACAATGGATTCAGCGTTCAGGAAGAAGAGGAAAATGGAGAATATGAATTCTAAATTCTCTATAGATAATACATTATAATTTTTGATTGTCGTTGAGCGCCTTGCAGTTGCATTTGCATTGCAAGGCGCTTTCTTGTATGCTCGGCATGAGCTTATTCTAATGGGTGCAAGTCCCTAACGAGCCCTAATAGCGGGAATCGTATAGCCAATAGCAAGGGTGTCCACCGCGAGGTGGAATCTGAAAGAAGCTGGCGGCAAACATCTGACCTAACGTACAGAAACTTCATACAAGGCATATGACCATGGATGAGATTGCAAGACAAATCAAAGTCCCATAGCTATTCGGAATGGTTGGTGTAAATGAAGTGGGTATAAGATGGAAAGAATAAGCCCTTATCCGAGGAGGTCTCACGGACGCATGGGTGAAGATGAATCATTCGATGTACCATGACGGAGTAAAGCTTGCCGTGAGAAGTCAGCAGAGGTCATAGTACCCAAGGCACGTGTGCTTATAGGGAAGGACTGAATCGTGCAGTGCAATAGTAAATGAATGTTACCTTGTGAGACACCTCGTCAGATGTCCGAAAGGAACTCTCTCTCCAAGACGATAGGACGGAATCCGACAATAGGATAGAAGTGACGCTACTCATAGGGATAGCTGAAAACAACTTGCCACACATCGCAAGATGAGAAAGCACGAAACCGCCGTATGCGGAACCGCACGTACGGTGGTGTGGGAGGTCGGTAAATGTGGTCATAAGTTACCACCCAGCGCGGCCTTAAGCTATCACCAAATCAGGCTATCAGCAACCCTCGGCAAGGTCGCGCTGAAGCCCCCTCCTAACTGCCCCTAAAAATGAATATAACTTCATCGGCCTACGAAGTTAACTTCATTGGCCTACGAAGTTATATTCATAGGGCTACGAAGTTAACTTCATTTTTTACCCCACTTTTGAGCCCAATCTGCGTGCGATTACTAAGTCGCTTCTCTTGCATGAGAAATCCACTTGTCCGCGTGCCGCTTTCCATCCCGAAGCCATCCCGAGACCATCCCGAAGGAATGGCGCAGGCTTTTGGGCCTTCCCCGGAAAGGGTAGGCGAGGCTTTGTATGCTCGGCATGAGCATTGTCTAACGGGTGGAAGTCCCGAGTAAGCCCTAATAGCGGGAATTACATAGCCAAAGGCAAGGGTGTCCATCGTGAGTTGGAATCTGAAAGAAGCCGGCGGCAAATATCTGACCTAACGAACAGGAACTTCATATAAGGCATTTAACCATGGATAAGATTGCAAAGCAAATCAAAGTCCCATAGCTATTCGGAATGGTTGGTGTAAATGAAGTGGGTATAAGATGAAAAGATAATGCCCTTATCCGAGGAGGTCTCACGGACGCTTCAAATAGTTTTTTTACGAAAGAAGCGGAGTAAAGCTTGCCGTGAGAAGTCAGCAGATGCCATAGTAGTGCAATACTCGATAACGTTGCACGAAGGGCTGAACCTAACAATTAAACGATAGTAATTGAAACATACCTCATGAAGGAAAGAATGCAGAAAACATTATCCCAAGTTAATGGCTGCCCCCAAAGAAATAGGTCGGAAACCGAATGGTATGGGGGAGTGCAGACCTTTATGTGGATGTGTGAAGACAACATCGTGGAAGTACCATTCGACAAGGAACACCTTTTCGAGCAAATCCTCAGTCCTTCAAATCTCAGCCGAGCCTACAAGGCAGTGATGAGAAACAAGGGCTGTGGTGGTATCGACAAGATGTCGTGCGAGCAGCTGCTCCCATGGCTCTTGCCCAATAAGGATGAACTCATCCGTTCCTTGATGGACGGTTCTTACCGTCCGAACCCAGTGAAAAGGGTAGAAATCCCCAAGGACAATGGCAAGATGCGCCTGTTGGGAATACCTACAGTAGTAGACCGTCTGGTGCAACAAGCCATAAACCAAGTATTGACTCCCATCTATGAGAACCAATTCTCCAAGACGAGCTACGGCTTCCGACCGAGAAGAGGATGCCATGACGCACTACGAGGAGCGCAAAGGATAATCAACGAAGGCCACATATATGTAGTGGACCTTGACCTTGAACGCTTCTTCGATACGGTGAGCCATAGCAAACTCATAGAAATCCTCAGCCGTACGATAAAAGACGGCAGAGTGGTCAGTCTTATACACAAATCTTATTAAATGTGGTATCAATAAATACCAAGCATACGAATGGGGTAATACTCGCAAGGGCTATTGGCGTATAGCAGACAGCTACATACTGCATAGAGCTATAACAAATGAGCATCTATGTAGGGCAGGGTATGCTACTTTAATGGATGCGTATCTCGAATGGTATCCAAAATAGGAACCGCCGTATGCGGAACCGCACGTACGGTGGTGTGAGAGGTCGGAAACGAAAGTAGGAAGAAAACTGCTTCGTTTTCCTCCTACTCAATTGAGTGGTTAGGCTACTCGGCTGTGGGCCTTACTTCTTAATCTTTTGGAATCCCAGGCCATAGACACCGCTGACGGGAGCCTGCGAGACGAAGGCGTGCGGGTCGATTCGGTTGACGACCTGCATCACCTCGCGGCTCTTGCGTCCGTGGACGATGATGAAGAGCATGCCCTTTTGGGCGCCCGTGTAGAGGCCGCGCGCCTCGATGACGGTGCAGCCGCAGTTGGCCTCCTCGTTCATGGCGTGGCCCATCTCCTCCCATTTGTCGGAGATGATGAAGAACTGCACGCTCGAGCGCATACCGTTGATGACGTAATCGACCGACCACGACATCACACAGAGCGTGATATAGCCGTAGATGACCTTTTCCCAGGATTCGAGGACGAGGTAGCTGGAGGTGATCACACAGAGGTCGCACATCAGGATGACGCGTCCCAGCGAGATGTCGCGATACTTATTGACGATGGCGGCGATCACGTCTGATCCTCCCGTCGATGCGTTGTATTGCAGGGCGACGCCCATCGTCACGCCCATGATGACGCCTCCGACCACGCAGGCCAGGAAAGTCTGGCCGGCAAACGGGACTTGTCCCTCGAACACCTTCTGGAAGAAACCGACACAGAAGGAGAACACCGTGACGGCAAAGATCGTTCGGACGCAGAATCGCCATCCGAGGAGTTTCAGGGCTGCGATCATCAAGATGCCGTTGACCACGGCGTAGGTGTAGGGAATAGGGATGCCCGTGCCCCAAAACAGGACGGAGGAGATACCTCCCAGGCCACCGATCGTGATTTGGTGGGGAAGCAGGAAGGCGCACCATCCCAGACTTCCGAGAATCATTGACACGGCAATGATGCAGAATTCTTTGATTTCTTTTGTCTTATTCATTCTGTTTGAAGTGTTGTTTCGCTGTCGTCAGTAGTTATTGACTTGCTGTCGTCAGTAGATACGACTTGCTGTCGTTTGTCGCTGCTCTCCGCGCGCTCGCGCAGCCTCTGTAGCGATGCTTTTGGCTCGACGGTGTGCGTTTTTCGTGATGCCGACCGTCTGCTTTTTGCAAATTCGGTGCAAAATTACAAAGAAAAAACGAGACTTCGGCGGTCTCGTCGTTTCATTTTGCTCTCAACGGTCAAAAGCCCCTCGGTTTGAGGGCTTGAGCTGGTGCCAATACGTCCTGCTGAGTTAGGGAAGACAACAAATACAAGTTGTCTTCTATGTGTCCACGTCGAATCACCGTGTCCACGTCGAATCACCCCATTTCCCGGAAGAACCAGTTAGAAGGGCAGTCCCACGGCGAAGTGGAGCGTCTGCGCATCCTTGAAGTGGCCGATGTTGAAGAATCCGCTCTTGCCCGTGTCGTAGGGCAGGTGGAGGCCGAGACCCCAATCAACGCGGAGGATGAAGAAGCCCACGTCGTAGCGCAGTCCCACACCCGTGCCGAAGGCCACGTCTTTGAAGATCCGCTTGAGCTGGAACGTCGTCTGCTCCATCTCGTCGTGCTTCTTGAGCGTCCACACGTTGCCCATGTCGAGGAAGGCCGCGCCATAGAGCGATCCCACAAGATGCGGGCGGTATTCCAGGTTGGCCACAAACTTCAAGTCGCCCGTCTGTTCCACATAGGAGAAGAGGGGAGAGACGCTGCGGTATCTTCCCGGTCCTATCTCGCGGGCGTTGAAGGCGCGGATACTGTTGGCGCCACCCACGAAAAACTGTTCCGTATAGGGCGCATAGGTGCTGTTGCCATAACTGAAGATGCCGCCTGCGCCGACGTGTGCCACTAGGGTGGATTTCTCGCCCGTGCTCCACTGCTTGGTGAAGTTGGTCTCAAACTTCACAAACTGTGCGTAGGGATTCTTGAACATCAGTTTGCCCTTCTCGTCCCACTTTTTTCCAGCCACCATGTAGCCCAGCGACAGGAGGTTGGAAGCCTCCGATAGCGTCGTCCACCACTTGATGGGGTTGGGCGTCCCCGCCTTGCTCTGGTATGTGTAGCTAAACTCCAGTTTCGGTATAAACTGGTCCGAGAAACTCATGGCGAGGTAGGGCAGTTCCTCCGTCATCTGGTCAAACCGTTCCGTATGGCTCGGCATGTACTCATAGGTCAGCAGCAAGGGCGAAAACTTATATTCGCTCCGCTCCGTCGGCTTCCAGTTGTACGTCAGTTCTCCCGACACCACATGGCGCTTGAAGTAGGCCTTGCGGTTGATGACGCTCGTCGAGGCGCGCAGCGTGGTCATCGGCGTCTCGTAATAGACCTTGCGGCGCCGGCGCACGGTGGCCGGGTCCTCGCCCCTTGCGATGGCCTCCTGTATCCTGCGTCGTGCCTTCTCATGGCGCTGCTTCGCCGTGCCCCGGAAGGGGATGAGCAGTCGCGGCAACTGGAGGCTCACCTCGCCACCATACTCGTAGCTGCTCATGCCCGAGCTCTCTTGGTTGTCTGATCGTCCCCAGGTCCATTCAAACGCGCCGTTGACGCGGAAGTTGAGGAGTTCGCCACCCCGAAAGGCGTTGCGCTTGGTTAGACCCATTATCAGCTCCGGCCCAAACTTGCCGCTCGTCTTTCCCTTGCCGTAGGCTTCGATGAAGAAGTCGTAGGGCTTGTCAAAGACGCAGTCGGCCACGACGTCGAGCTGGCTGCATTGCTCCGTGCTGTCGATGGGTACGAACGAGAGGCGCGTCTGCGAGAAGATGCCCGTGGCGTTGAGCCGCTGCTGCGTCTCCTCCTGCAGGCTCGCGCTGTAGAGGTCGCCCCGCTTCAGTTTGATTTGGTTGCTCAGCACGCGGCGGCGCAAGGGCGAGTGGGTGCCGTTGTAGTGTACGCGTAGGGAACGTCCGTGGCTCGTCGTGTCGATCTTCTCAAAGAGGCTGCGCCGCAGGTTGACGTTGATGTTGCGGATGGTCCAGGTCCTCAGGGCGCGCCCATCGATGGAGTCGAGGAGCTGGAGGTTCACCGCCACCGTTCCCGGTCGCGAGACCGAGTCGGCCAGATAGCTTGCCATTCCCTTCTCATAGTAGAAGTAGCCATTGTCGCGAAACAACTGTGTGATGCGCTGGCGCTCGCTTTCGAGCGTCGAGATATCAAAGGGCGCGCCGCTTCTCGTCATCGCCTCGTCGGCATGGGCGCTGATGAGGCTGTCCTGGCCCGGCGTGAATCCGACGTAGTCGAGCGTGTCGATCGTCCAAAGCTGGCCCATGCGGACGGCGTATTGCAACTTCATCTTCTTCGGGTTCTTCTGCGGTACGAGACTGTAGCTGATGTCGCCATTGAAGTAGCCGCGCTTCTTGAGCAGGTTTCTGCCCACCGTGGTGTGGAGGTCAGGGTTGGCATAGCTCATCAGCACCGGCTGCGTGCCAAACGCCTTCACCATCCATTTGTCAAAGGACGTGGTCCCCTGAGAAAAAGCGTTCCATATCCATAGACCGATCCTCAGCGGCGACTGTAGGGTAGGGCTTCCGAAGAGCGAACCGTTGGGCTTGGTGGCGAGCACCACGTCGAGCTCCTCGCGCACCGAGGTGGCGTGCTCCGACTTGTCAGCATCCACATACTCCGTGGGCTTCATGCCCGTATAGAGCTGCTCGCCGTCGGGTATGGCGCTTGTCGAACTGCAGCCCGTCGAGAGGAGGACCACGCCGATGGCGGCCCATAGGAAGAGGTATATCTGTTTCATGGGAGTTTTCGTTGTGTGGAGTCAGTACGGATGACGGGGATGACGGCGTCGTCGTCAGACTTCAGTTTGAAGATATCCTTGAAATGGCGCAGCTTCCGACGCCAGGAGAAACCACCTCCGAAGACGCTGATGTTGCCTTCGAGCCAGTCGTAGGCCTCCCGCTCGTAGTAGAGCTTGAGATATTGCGTCTCCTTCTGGTTGAGTCTGTACTCCAGCGAGAAGTTGTCGAAGTAGGCGCCGTTGTCGTCCGCCGCCGAGGCTCCTGTCGAGACGCATCCGCCCATGCTGATGCGCAGTCGGTTGTTGAGGATGCGTTTCGAGAATTTGAACGTATAGTCTGTGTGGAGCGCTCCTGTCGCGTCCGCCGTGCTCTCGAGGTTGGCCGTCAGGTCCAGTCCCATCGACCGGAAAGCGCTGCCCGTGATCTTGTTCACCTCCGTCTGCAGGAAGCTCGCCAGCGCCGAGTTCATGGCAAAGTTGCCCACGTTGCTGTCCAGGTACATTCCCGAGGCCAGCATGGAGACGGCCAGTTTCGACCGCTCCTCCGCGCTCTTCATGTTGAGCTCGTTGCGCATCTGCGCGTCCTCCGGCGCGTCGATGACAAACTCTACGCCCATGTCGGGGAACGTCTTCGACAGTCTCACGCCGCAGTCGAAATCCACGATGCGTCCCTGTGAGTTGTCCGACGATGCCACGGCCGTCTTCACGTCCTCCGTGGCCGTGATGTTGAGCGTCGGCTTCATCGGGTCCCCCGTCCATTGTATATAGCTGCCATCCTGTATCTGGAAGGTGCGCAGCGGGATGATGGGCAGCGAGTATTTCATCTCGCCGTTGCTCAGCGTGTAGCGTCCGCGCAGCTGCAGTTCGTTGGTCGGATCGTAGGTGAGGAAGAGCGTTCCTCCTCCGATCAGGTCGATGTAGTTGGAGTGGTCCGCCGTGAGGTAGCAGACGATGCGTGCCTGCTCGTCCACGTTGACGTTGAGGTTCATGTTCAGACCCGTGATGTCGGGGCGGTTGAGCGTCTCGGGGATGGTGTCGCTGAAGTTGCTAAACTGCACGAGGTTGTCCAGTTCGGAGTCGGATGTCAGTTGCGCGTCCCTCATGACGTAGGCCATGTCCGTGGCTCCCAGCACGTCGATCTTTCCCCCCAGCCATAGGTTGTTCAGCGGTCCCCGCATGAGGCCCCTGAAGTTGACGAACGCCTTGCCATAGGCCTCCGATCGCGCGTTCTCCTTGGCGTCGATGATCTGGAAGTTGTCCGCCCTCATTCTCACGTTGAGATACATCTTGTTGAAGTCGCTGAAGTCGAGATAACCCTGTATGTTGAGTGGTCGGTCGTTGTTGGCAAACATCTCGAAGTTCTCAAACTTCAGTCGGCTGTGCTCGATCGTCACGGGGTCGTCTGCGAAGCGCATGGAGACGCCGTAGGGCACGCTGACCAGGCGTGTGGAGTCGAGGTAGAGTTCGCCGTTGATGTCCAGCTGGTCCAGGGGTCCGTGCAGCGAGAGCGTTCCCTCTCCGGCTCCCTGCAGTCCTACGATCTGATCGGGCACGAAACCGTTGACGAAGTGGAGCGGGAATTGGTTCATCGCCAGTTCCGCGTCGAGCAGTCCCTTGCCCTCGTCCTTGTAGGTACCCGTGAGCGTCCCCACCTCGTCGTCGTCTTTGCGGATGATGGCATCGACGTAGTGCGAACCGTCCTCCTTCGGCATATAGACCACCTCGGCCCCCACGTTGCCCATGGGCGCGTTCTCGTAGATGAAGTTGTGGATCGTCATGTCGCCCGAGACGGTGAGGTCGCTCTCCGTCTGTACGACGTGGTAGTCTCCGTTGAGCGTGCCCGAGATCTTGGGTGCGAAGGGCAGCACCGCCAGCACCTTGTCCAGTTCAAACTGGTGCATGGCGAGGGTGACATCCTGCAGCACCGTCGTGTCGGCGTCGTTGGAGTAGAGCTGCACACCCGTTCCGTCGCTGGCGCGCAGGATCATCTTGGCCGATACGCGGCTGTCCTGTCCCAGATAGACGTAGTTGTCCTTGTTCACGTCGAAAGCCTTGTAGCCGAGGATCGCCGTTGGCGAGGTGATGTCGAGTTTCACGCCGTTGCCCTCCATGGCCGCGCGCAGTCCCAGGTCCAGTCCCGTCTTTCCCTCCTTGTCCTTGACGACGGCATGGGTGACGAGTCCCTTCTCGAAGAACGATCCGTTGATTTGTCCGCTATACGGATAGCTATTGGACGGCAAATTGCTCACCGCCATGTCGTAGTTGAGCGTACTGCCGTCGCTCTGCAGGTTGATGTTGAGCATGTCGATCGTCACGTTGTCCTGATAGACCAGCGAATCGACGCTCACAAACCCGTTGATACCCGTCTCCGGCGACGACGTGATGTCCGCCTGCGCAGCCCGGAAAGCGTAGCCGCTCTGCCGCAGCAGTTGACTGATGAAGTTGCTCGTGCCCGTATTGAGGATGAAGTGGCCGTTGGGCAACTGGCTCAGCAGCGCCTTTTGGTCTATCACGCGCTCCTCCGTCTGCCGCTTGATGGTCTCGGCGATGCGCGTTCCCACCTCGGCCAGATGGCTGTAGCTGCCCTCGAAGTCGGCGTCGAGCTGGAAGTCTCCCCCCGTGATGTCGGCGTGGGTCGTGTCGCGTCGGCTCAGCACGTCGAGCGAGAGGTCGCCCGGTGCCAGCGTCCGGTCTTTCTCATGCAGCAGCAGGTTGCCCACCAGTCCCTTCACCATCAGTTCGTCCTTCTGGTCCGTGAACACCTGTAGGTTCGCGCGGGTGGAGAGGGCCAGCGGCTGCTCCGTCAGTCCCAGTTGGTAGAGATCCGCCACCGACACGTTGGCCCCTACGCGTCCCTCCACGGTCTTGCCCCTCGTGCCCCCGTCGAGCGAGAAGTCGCCCGCCAGCAGGCGCACCAGCGCCGTGTCGCGCCGTTCGGTGAGCAGCAGCCGGTCTATCGATCCCCTCACGCTATGTGTGCTTCCGAGGTTGGACCTCACGCTGATGTCCGTCTCCGCCTGCAGATTATACGCCTTGTCCACCAGGCCCAGCCCCTTGAGGTCCGCCTTCTCCAGTTGTCCTTTCAGTTGCGCCTCCAGCTGGTTTCCCTTCAGCTGCGCCATCACGTCAAACGAACCGTTGAGCAGTTCGTGGGGCGCGTGTTTTTCCCTGCTGGTCAGCCGCAGGTGGGAGACGGGTCCTTGGATGTAGTGAGTATTCTTGAGGTTGGAGCCGACTTCCACGTCCGCATAGCCCGAGAGCACAAACGGATAGTCCTTCACGCCCAGGCGCGCCAAGTCCGCGTGCGCTATCTGTCCGCGGAAATGGCCGTTGATGCGTTTCCCATCGACGCGTCCGGAGAAACCGAATTTGCCACCCACCATCGGGTTGCGACTGTCCACCTTGGCCGTCATCCGCCCTTTGTGCAACTGCAGGTCCGCCCGGATGCCGTCGAGCGTATAGTTGCCGTAGCTCATCTGTCGTATGTCCGCCCTGACGAGTGCTGTCGCGCGGGGGCTGAGCACGTCCGTGCCTCGTCCTTCCGCCGTCAGGTGGCCCGTCAGCACGCCCAGTTCCATGGTCGGAAGGAAATGGCTCAGGTCGAAGCGCGTGGCCTCCAGGCGGGCGTCGTAGTGCGCTGTGGTCGCATGGTAAGCTCCGTCGATATGCAGCCATCCGCTGCCCTCCGTCACCCTCAGGTCTGCCGTATAGGCCGAGGGCGTGATTCCCACGGATCCGTTGAAGCCGATGCCCTTTGGCAGACGCACCATCTCCCTCACCTCGCGTGGCAGGAAGTGGTAGGCGAAGTCCAGATCCTCCGTCCGTCCCTTCAGCCGCAGGTCAGCCCGCAGCCGATTCGTCGCCGTGAGGTTCTCCACCCGTCCCGTCGCGGTCAGGTCGAAGTGGCGGTCCATGCGGAGGTGGATATTTTGAAGCGTGGCCCGCTGCAGGTTGCCCGTCAACTGGCCCTTCACCGTGATGCGCGACTTCGGCAGTGCCCGCAGTACGTCGGCGGGCAGGGACGCCAGGAAGGGCTGCAGGTCGCCGAGGGCCGTATGGCCCGCCAGTCTCGCCAGCATCTGTCCCGGGTGACGATCGGCGAAGGCGTTCATGTCCATGCGGAAAGTCCCCTTCAGGTCGGTCTCCGGCATGGTGAGGTGGAAGTCCTCCAGGGCGAGGCGCGTGCTGTCGGTGTGGAAAGTTCCCTTGAGCGTGTTTACGCGCATTCCGCTTTGCTCTGCGAAATGGGCCGCGCGGATGCGCAGGTCGATGGTATTGGCGGCATAGCAAAACGAGTCGATGCCGAGATGCAGGTCGCTGAGGCTGATATGGGCGGCGTCGAAACCCCTTTTGGCGCGGGGCACGAAGTTTTGGTCGTAGGCCAAAGCACCGTCGTGCCAGTCGAGCGCCCCTACCTTGTACGTGTTGTCTTTCAGTTGGAGAACCGCCCGCCGCGCCGTGGCCTCGCCGAAGTGGGCCTTCACGCTCATCGTGTCGCCCGGCAGGTGTAGTCTAAAGTCGGTGTGGGCCAACTGGAGCCGGTCCACGTCTATCTTCCATAGTACCTCCTTCTTGGCCGTGTCCTTTGGCATGGTGTCGCCCAGGGCCACGTCGATGTAGCCTCCCCTGATGTCGGCGAGATTCACCTTTGCCCGCTCCTCGCCGAGGCTCACGCCGTGGCTCACGAGGTGGAGTCGCTCCAGGTCGGCCTTGATGCGCAGGTCGCCGATGAGCTGGTCCGTGTTCATGCGCAATCCCTTGAAGGTCAGCCAGTCCACCTCTACGCGCCCGCTGAGTAGCGGCAGCATCTGCACATGGGTTGTCAGGCTCCTCACGTCGGCGATGGTGTCCGTCTTTCCGGGCAACGAGTCGTTGGGCTGCAAGGCTTTCAGGCCCTGCAACCGAAGGTCCAGCGGAAAACTGAGGCGCAGCTGCTCGACCGTAATCCTCATCCCCGTCTTCTCCGACGCCACCTGGGCCGCCTTCTCCACCGCCCACTTTTGCACGGGTGGGCAGTAGAGGAGCAAAGTGAGTATCAGAAACAGTGCGATGGGCGTGATGACAACAGCCAAAAGCACTTTTAGCGTTTTCTTCATGTGCGGAATCTCTGAACGACTATGCGATGATTGCTTCAAAGTGCAAAGTAACGAAAAAAAAATGAGATGTGCAAAAAATACCCGTACATATCCTTGTACACTGTCTAAATAACACCGAATGGGCACAAAAACAAAAAAAAATCGAAGAAAAGATTTTTCTATTCGATATATTTTTGATACCTTTGCCGTAGTGATTCAATCACCCATGCCTGGAGTTTTCAGACGTTAAACAAATTAATAACCAAAAAAATAGGAGAGAAAGCTTATGAAGAAGACATTACTTTCAATGGTGGCATTGCTCGTAGCAGGCCATGCAGCAATGGCTCAGAACGGTTTGACTGAAATCCCCGATCCGGATGGTTCGCAGTTTATGTGTACGGTACTGTCGCCGAACGGCAAGTATATCGGCGGCGTGTGCTATGGCGAGAACGCGGGATTCATTTTTGACGTCCGGGAACAGAAGATGGTGAAATACGCAGCTCCCGATCCCGATACCGACGTACAGTTGAAGGCCATCGCCGACAATGGCGTTGCTGTGGGATGGAACGGTCCTGCTGCCATCTTCGATTTCGCCAGCGAGAAATGCACCACCTACGGCGAAGCCGAACAGTATCTCTTCACGGGCATCAGCCCGAACGGAAAACTCATCGTGGGTGCGCGCTACGACGGTACCGACGACGAGGGCACCCCATGCCTCTTCAACGAGGGCGTGCCGACAGACCTGCCGCAGCCTTCCAACAAGTTCTTGGGTGCCGAGAGCGCGGGTGCCTCTGCCCTTTCCGTGTCCAACGATTCCATCATCAGCGGCTATTGGGTTGACGCTATGGCCACCCGTCCCGCACTCCTGTGGGCACCCAACCGCGACGGTGAGACCTTCTCGGCCTATCCGTTCTCGCGCGGCTATTTCGCTTCCTCTTATGAGTCAACCATGCCCTACAGCATATTCAGCTGCGACCAGACCATCATGAGCGCCAACGGAAAATACGTCGTGCTCAATGTGGAGAAGCTTCTCGACGATGGAAGCTCCGAGTTTGGTGTAGCGCGCTACAATACGGAGAACGACCTCGTCGAATACTTCATGGCAAGCCAACTTGAGGGCATGGAGGATAGTGAGCTGTACGGCTTTGCCGTTTCCGACGACGGTACCATCGTAGGCTGCTGCGGCAGTCTCTATTCCGGCCGCACGGGCTTCATCTGGAAGAAGGGCGAGACGCTTCAAACGCTCGCTGAGGCCTTCCCCAAGGTTGCGAAATTCGCCGAATACGACGCTGGCGGTATGAACTCTCCTTGCGGCATCTCTGCCGACGGTCGCTATATTGCCGGATTCGCCTTTGTCGATAGCGAGACTGCCGATGAAGATTCCGAGGAAACTGGTGGCATGACGACCTGGCTCTTCGACACGCTCTACGAGACCAACGACGTGGCCGCAGCACCGGCATCCGAGGGAGCCGGCAAGGTAGTTGCCCGTTTCTCTGCCGATGGCAAGCGTCTGAATGCTGATTCCAAGGTGCGCGGCTTCAACATGCTGCTGATGAAGAACGGCAAGACCATGAAGACTTTCAACAAGTAGGGCGCGCAGGCTCTATGAAGCCATCATCTCATCCGAGATAAAAGACGATCATCTCATCCGAGATATAAGAAGAAGGAGTACACCGGTTCTTTGCTGGGCGTGCTCCTTCTTTTTTGCTTCTCCACTTTCCGAATGTGGTAATATCTCTCCGTGCGTCTATTCGGGTGAGGCGGAGTAGGGAAGTTGTCTGGGCGGATGGCCTACCGCTTCACGAGGTGGCCGAACTGCGTGAGGTGGATGTGAAATCCTTAATGTAACATGTAACATGTAACAATGTAACAATGTAACAATGGTGGCTGCATCTCCCCATGGTGAGATTTCTTATAAACCCCGCTTTCGAACCTCTAACCCCCGCTTTCTTGCTCATATTGCTTAAATCCGCAATGTCATAATACTCCAAAAGTTTCTTCATTCTATTCTCCACAAGAACTTTTAGACATAGTAAAGGTAGACAGTCTTTGTTTTACAGCTACAGATGGGGGAATTACATTTGGAGGTGGTGAACCTTTACTTTATTAGGACATGGGAATCTAAGCCTATCAATCTGATACCAATTTCTAGGTATAAAAAATGTGAAAAATCACAATTTCTCGGTATTGTGCAATTTCTAAATACCCCCTACCTTTGCACCCCGATAAAAGGAATAGATATGAAAAAAAAATTAGGAATAATTAGAAAGATTAAAAAGAAACACATCTTTCTGGCCTTATTGGCCGTGATTGTTCTGGGAGGTTTGGCGAAGGCTTACTCTGCCTGGGTGGGTACTACTCGCATCGCTTTCCTCAACTATCAGGCTATTGCGCTGGGACAGATTTCGCATGCCAACGACAATGCGATGATTATACTGAGTGAAATCACAACCGATGATTTCGATCATCTGGATGATTACGATATGATTATCGTGAATGGTATGGGTCTCCGAATCGACGAGAACCAGCGCAAGCAGTTGGAAGAGGCTTCCTACAAGGTGCCGACCCTGACTCATGCTGCTACCAACCCGGCTAACAATATCGTATCAGTAGATAACTTCGATGCCGATTATCTGATGCAGTACATCGAGAACGGCGGTAAGAAGAATTATCACAGTATGCTCGCTTACATCCGTAAGTTTATCGACGGTAAGAAGTTCATGGCTCCAGAGCCGGAACGTGTAAATGAGCGACCAGACTATCTCCTGACTCATTTCGACCCGAAGGATGAAAAGGGCGATGAACTGGGCTTCAACAGCATCCGCGAGTACAATGCCTTCCTGGCAAAGAACGGATTATATAAGAAAGGTGCTCCTACCATCATGCTTACTGGGTTTATGGGTGCGGCTCCTGATATGGAAAAAGCTTTCGAGAAGAAGGGATTCATGGTGTATCGCATCAATAAGCTGCAGAGCTTTATCGCCGGTCATCATGCCGACAGTATTCAGGCGAATGCCGTAGTAAATATGGCGCATGGCAGGCTGGGCGATTACTTCGTAGAGTTTATGAAGCAGAAGAATATTCCACTATTCTCACCTCTTAATATCAACCGTTTGACCACCGAGTGGGAGAGCGACAAGCAGGGAATGAACGGCGGCTTCATGTCGCAGAGCATCGTGACTCCGGAGATTGATGGTGCCATCCGTCCATACGTGGTTTTCGGACAGCGCATCAACAAGGAGGGCTTGCAGGAGGTTTACGGCATCCCTGACAGAATGGAGAGTTTCGTGGAGAGCGTGCAGGGCTATGTGAATCTGAAGAACAAAAAGAACAGCAGCAAGCGTATCGCCATCTTCTACTTCAAGGGTCCTGGTCAAAATGCACTTACCGCTTCGGGAATGGAAGTGGTTCCGTCGCTCTACAATCTCCTGGTTCGCTTGAAGAATGAGGGATACAATGTAGGCAAGTTGCCAGCCAATCCTCAGGAACTGGCAAAGATGATCCAGGCTCAGGGTGCCGTCTTCGGAACCTATGCCGAGGGTGCCTATACCCAATTCCTCCAGTCGGGACATCCTGCCCTGGTAACCGCCCAGCAGTTTGCCGGATGGACCCAGAAGGCTTTGTCTAAGAAGATGATCAAGGAGATGAATCAGCTCTATGGTTCCTTCCCTGGCAAATATATGGCTACCGATGACGGTAAGTTGGCAGTGGCAAGACTGCAGTTCGGTAATGTGGCTCTGCTTCCACAGGTGATGGCAGGCGTGGGAGGCGACTCCTTCAAGATTGTGCATGGCACCGACCAGGCACCTCCTTACACCTATGTTGCCTCTTATCTCTGGGCTCGTTATGGTTTCAGTGCCGATGCGCTCATCCATTTCGGAACTCACGGATCGCTGGAATATACTCCGAGAAAGCAGGTGGCACTCGGCAGCGACGACTGGAGTGACCGATTGATTGGTGTGGTTCCACATCTTTATATATATACCATCGGCAATGTGGGCGAGGCGATGATTGCCAAGCGCCGCACCTATGCCCAGACCCAGAGCTATCTCACTCCTCCTTTCAAGGAGAGTAAACTGCGACAGACCTACAAACAGTTGAGCGATGCCATCCAGTCATACGAGAAGAAGGCATCTGCCGAACAGTCGCTCAAGGTGAAGGCGCTGACCGTGAAGATGGGAATCGCCCGTGAACTGGGTCTCGATGCCAAGCAGATGAACAAGCCATATTCTGCAGATGAAATCGCGAGAGTAGAGAACTTTGCGGAAGAGTTGGCTAATGAGAAGATAACCGGCAAACTCTATACTCTGGGTGTGCCATACGATAACGATGATGTCCGTACCAGTGTCTATGCGATGGCTACAGATCCTATTGCCTACGGAATGCTGGCAGTAGATAAGTTGAAAGGTCGTGCTCAGGAGGGTGTGGAGAAGCATAAGCAGCTTTTCGACCGTCTCTATCTGAGCAAGGCACGCAATACCGTGACCCAGCTTCTGGGTTCAGCCTCGGTTTCTGATGAATACATCTGCCGTTATGTAGGAATCACTCCTGCCGAACTCCAGATGGCCCGTAAGGTAGAGGCGATGCAGGCTGCTCCGGATCCTATCCAGATGATGATGCAGATGGCAGACCAGATGGGTGGAGCGAAGGAAGCGAAACCGAAGAAGGTAGATCACCGTACGGTAAGCGAACTCCGTGCTGCCAAGGTTTCTCATAAGAAGAAGATTCCGCAGATGAGTCGTGAGGCTTTTGAGAAGATGGAGCAGACCGGTCGCTTCCCTGACAAGATGATGGAAGCCATCAAGAAGGGACAGAAATGGTATCAGGAGGATTTGAAGAAGGCGAAGATGGCGAAAGCCGGCAAGGGCAAAGCATCTCAGAAATCTTCTAAAGATAAGGGTATGATGATGTCGAAAGCACCTAAATATACCCGTCAGCAGATTCATCTGGCTCAGGCGATTACTACCGTAGAGCATGCCTTGCAGAATGTGGGCAAGTATTCGGAGGCGCTCCGTCAGAGTCCGTTCAACGAGATGTCTTCTCTGATGAATGCCCTGAATGGCGGCTTTACCGCTCCATCTCCTGGTGGTGATCTGATTGTGAATCCGAACACTCTGCCTACCGGTAGAAATATCTTCTCCATCAATGTGGAGAATACGCCATCGGAGGATGCCTGGGAGAAGGCAAAGGAACTTTGCGACAATACCATCAAGATGTATTGCGAGCGACATAAGGGTGAATATCCTCGTAAGGTGAGCTACACACTCTGGAGCAGCGAGTTTATCGAAACAGAGGGTGCTACCATCGCTCAGATTCTCTATATGCTCGGTGTAGAACCGGTAAGAGATGCCTTCGGTCGTGTTACCGATCTGCGTCTCATCCCATCCAAGCAGTTGGGCCGTCCTCGCATCGATGTCGTGGTTCAGACTTCCGGTCAGCTCCGCGACCTGGCAGCATCCCGTCTCTTCCTCATCAACAAGGCGATAGAGATGGCGGCAAATGCCAAGGGGGATAAGTATGACAATCTGGTGAAAGCCGGTGTTACCGAATCCGAAAGAGTGCTCGTAGAGAAGGGTATGTCGCCAAAGGAGGCACGCGAGGTAAGTATGTATCGAGTGTTTGGAGGCGTAAATGGCAACTATGGTACCGGTATTCAGGAGATGGTAACCGCAGGCGACCGCTGGGATAAGGAGAGTCAGATTGCCGAGGTCTATATGAACAATATGGGTGCCTACTACGGTGATGAGAAGAACTGGGAGACCGTTCGCAAGGCTGCTTTCGAGGCAGCGCTGACCCGTACTGATGTGGTAGTTCAGCCACGACAGAGCAATACTTGGGGGGCTTTGAGTCTCGACCACGTATATGAATTCATGGGAGGTATGAACCTTGCAGTGCGCAACGTAACCGGAAAGGATCCGGATGCTTATCTCGCCGACTATCGCAACCATAGCAATATGAGAATGCAGGAGGTGAAGGAGGCTATCGGCATCGAGGGCAGAACCACCATCTTCAATCCAGCCTATATCAAGGAGAAGATGAAGGGTGGAGCCAGCAGTGCCAGCACATTCGCAGAAATCGTAACCAATACCTACGGCTGGAATGTGATGAAGTCAAAGGCGATCGATAAGGAGATGTGGGACGAGATATATAATGTATATGTCAAGGACAAGTACAATCTCGGAACCAAGGAGTTCTTCGACAAGCAGAATCCGGCTGCGCTGATGGAGATGACCGCCGTGATGATGGAGAGTGCCCGCAAGGGAATGTGGAAGGCTACTCCTCAGCAGCTCAAGGACATCGCCAAACTTCATACCGAGACCGTGAACAAGTATAAGCCTTCATGCTCCGGTTTTGTCTGCGACAATGCCAAGCTGCGCAACTATATCGCCAGCAAGACCGATGCTGCTTCTGCCAAGGAATATCAGCAGAATGTAGAGCAGATCCGCGATGCTGAGGCTGCGAAGAACAGCAGCGACAAGGGTATGGTGATGAAGAAAGAGACGCTGAATGAGGAAGCTCAGAAGACCACCACAGTGGTGAGCGGCATCGTAGTAGGTGTCATCGTCATCGTAGCATTCGTGATGTTGGCGATTCTGATTCGCAGAAGGAGAAAGAATATGGTTGAATAGAAATGGAGACATTAGTTTTAGTAATGATGATATTGGTTTGCTTCAGTTTTGTGCTGAAGCAGACCTTCCACGGAGTGAAGGAGATTATGATCATCTCGGTGCTCGTAGCCTTTTTCGTGGGAATGAGCTGGCCATTCGCCATCGAACAGTCGAAGACGCAGATTGCGGCCTGGATAGCCGACCAGAAGCTGATGCTCGATATGGCGGTGCTGCTGAGTATCGACGTGGCACTCACGATGCTTTTCTGTGTGCACCACGTAGATCTGAAGACTTCGGAACATGTGAGTCGCCGCAAATGGGTGTTCTTCATCTTCCTGAAGTATTTCCCGAGTTTGCTGGTTTTCCCAGTGCTTTTCAGCGTTTTGGTGATGACCATCTTCCTGCTTCCCGGCGTATCGTTCCAGGTTGTGGCATGGGTGCTTGCCGTAGTGCTGCTGGTCTTGACGCCGGTATTCACCTACGGTTTGAGATGGCTCTTGCCGGAGCGGCCAATCCGCTTGGAACTGCTTTTCCTGGTAGAGGTGCTGCTCGGATTGATGGGCATCATCGGTACGGTGAATGGCAGGACAGCGGTGGCAGGATTCAACAGTTTCGATGCCCTCTCGCTTCTCGGCGTCATCGCCATCGTCATCGTGGGAATGGCGATAGGATGGGCAATTTACAATTATCAAATTAAAAAATATAGAGTATAATGAATTACATATCAGACGTATTGTTTTGGATTTCCACAGGCATGCTGGTTCCTGTGATTATTTTGTTGATTTTCTTCTTCCTCAGAGCCTTGTTGCTCCTTGGAGGTTTCTTCGGACAGTATCTTGTAAAGCGCAAGTCGGGTGCGGAGATTCGTGAACAGATGAACACCCTGACACTCGATAACATCGATACCCTGGGCGATCGCTTGCCAAAGAACAAGCAGGCTGTCATCGTTTCCTATATGAAGAAACTCGTGGACAACCGTCAGAGCAAGGCGCAGGTGAACCGCATTCTCGACCAGTATGCCCAGTTTGTTGAGAAGGATCTTTCTCTTCCTTCTACACTCCTGAAGATGGGTCCGATGCTCGGTTTGATGGGTACCTTGATTCCGATGGGTCCTGCCCTGGTAGGTCTTTCTACCGGCGATATTGCTTCGATGGCTTACAACATGCAGGTGGCTTTCGCTACCACCGTAGTGGGCCTGTTCTCTGCTGCCATCGGTTTCGTAACCAAGCAGACCAAGAACCGCTGGTATACCGAGGATATGAGCAATCTCGAGTTTATGGCAGACCTTGTAAGTGAAGAGTGAAGAACGAAGAGTGAAGGATTCAATAGTAATAATTTATGAGACAAAGACGTAGAAGTCGTCTCTCGCATGATGGCGAGGATGATGATCCGATGAGCGTAGTGGGCAACCTCTTCGATGTGGCGATGGTATTTGCCCTCGCCCTGATGGTAGCCCTCGTTTCGCGCTATAATATGACGGAAATGTTCAGCAAGGATAACTTCACGATGGTGAAGAACCCTGGCAAGGAGAATATGGAAATCATTACCAAGGATGGACAGAAGATCAATCGCTATACTCCTTCTGAAGACCAGAGCAATAAATCTGGCAACAAAGGAAAGAAGGTGGGCATCGCTTACCAGCTGGAGAATGGTGAAATCATCTATGTTCCGGAAGATAAATAAACGTGGATTGCAAATCCCCTCAAACAGAAAATATTATTGTAACTAAATAAAAAAAAGAAAAGAAAAATGAAAAAGTTTAAGACAATGATGGCCATGATGTTGGCTTTGGTTTCTATGTGTGTAGTATTCAGCTCTTGCAGCAGCGATGATGATGAAACAGTGGCAGCTGCCAAGGAGATTGCCGGTTCATACACCAGCTCTCTGGATATGACCGTAATGGGCGAGACTTCTACATACGATCATGTTACTATGAAGATTGAGGCTGTTGATGATGCTACCGTCAAGGTTACCTTACCTGCTTGTGGCGAGGGCATGATGGCTCTTCCTGCCCTGGTGGTTCCTGCTGTGAAGGTTTCTGGTTCCAATGGCGCTTATGCATTCGCTCAGGAAAATTATGCTGGTACTGTTACCGTGAAAGGTGCAGAGAAGAACTACACTGTAACCTTGCAGGGTACTTTGAAGGACAAGACTCTGACCGTCAACTATTCTATTCAGTATGGCAAGATGCCTATGCCGATGATTGCTAAGTTTGTTTGTACAAAATAAAAGGATTGTTTCTGGATAATCTTTGATATAATTTGATGAAACAAAAGATATTCGCACTATTCCTGATCCTTTGCGGATTGTGCCTGAATCTGAAAGCCGAAACCCAGGGCGATGTCGTGGGTAGGGTGCTCGATGATTCGGGCGCACCGCTGGCGGGTGCTACCGTCCAAATTTTGCATGCAAAGGGTGGGGTGATAACTGATGAAGACGGATATTTCCGCATTCCTTACAGCAAGGATGGAGCGGTGAGAGTGAAGGTGAGCTTTGTGGGCTATCAGACTCAGACTTTCGTACTGAAAGCGGATGAGAGAAAAGGTGAGCAGCATGTGCTTCGCCTTCAACCGGATGCTACTGCCCTCGATCAGGTGGTAGTTACCGCAACCCGAACTCCGAAGGCGCTGAAGGATGCTCCTGTGGTAACCCGTCTGATTACCGCCAATGATATCAAGATTGCCGATGCTACCAATATCCAGGACCTCCTCACAGAGCAGATGCCGGGTCTGGAATTCGGCTATGCCATGAATCAGGAGACTTCGCTCAACATGAATGGTTTCGGTGGAAACGCCGTGCTCTTCCTCGTAGATGGCGAGCGATTGGCTGGTGAAACCATGGATAATGTAGATTATAGTCGTCTGAATCTGGATAATGTAGGACGTATCGAGATAGTAAAGGGTGCAGCTTCGGCGCTCTATGGTGCCAATGCCGTAGCCGGAGTCATCAACATCATCTCCCGTGAAAACAGCGAGCCTTGGACTGCCAATGTCAATACCCGCTACAACAACTTCAACAAGGAGTGGCGCCACGGTGGAAGCTTCAGCTTCAATGCCGGAAAATGGAATTCGCAGACCAGCATCCAGCGCACCACATCAGATGAGGTGCAGCTCACCAGTCCTTTCGATACAGAATCCAACATCCTCCATATTTATGGTGGCGAGACCTTCAATGTGAAGGAGCGACTTACCTACAAGCTCTCTGACAAGGTGAAGCTGATAGGTCGTGGTGGCTATTTCGCCCGTGTCAGCAATCGCGGCAACTACGATGACCACTATAAGGATTATTCTGCCGGACTGAAGACCGTGATGAATCTTTCGGAGAATGATAATCTGGAGATTTCTTACGGCTTCGACCAGTATGACAAGGCTCGATATGTGAATGATGAGCGCACTCACGACCACGATTATACCAATCGTCAGAACACCGTCCGTGCCCTCTATTCCCATATCTTCGGCAAGAATACATTGACGGCAGGTGCTGATTTCCTGAACGATTATCTCACCACCTATCAGTTTGTCAACAATGGCTCCAAGACTCAGAATTCATACGATGCCTTCGCCCAGTTCGATTACAATCCTTTGCAGTGGTTGAACATCCTGGCAAGTCTTCGCCATGATTACTTCTCAGCATCCAGCCAGCATGCCACCACCGGTCGTCTGGCTCTGATGACCAAGTGGAAGGGCTTTTCCATCCGTGCCAACTATGCCGGTGGATTCCGTGCCCCAACCCTCAAGGAGATGTATATGAACTTTGATATGGCGGGTATGCAGATGATTTATGGCAATCCGGATCTGAAGCCGGAGAAGAGCAACAACTTCAACCTGGCGCTGGAGCATACTGGCAGAGTGAAGAATGCAGGCTTCTTGACCGGTCAGTATAGTCTTACCCTCATGGGCTATTATAATAAGTATGATAAGCGCATCACTACCGAGGATTATGCCGATTATACCCCGGGAACCGGTCAGCCGGATGTGGCTTCCCGTTATTGCAACGATGATGGAGTAGAGGTGAGCGGCATCGACTTCAGTGCCCAGTACCGTTCGGATATGGGGTTAGGTGTGAAACTCGACTACAGCTATCTCCATGTGGGTGGCAGAAGCGTAGATTCCCAGTTCTCCCAGCCTCGTCCTCATACCGCCACCTGGCGTCTCGACTACGATCGCCAGCTCTGTTCGTTCTATCGTATCAATGCCGCTCTGTCAGGTAGATACCTGTCCTCTCCAGATACGGACATCGAGAAGCATGACCAGGCATATCAGTTGTGGAAGTTCACGCTTCAGCAGCGATTCCTGGATGCCGTCAATCTGAATTTCACGGTAGATAATCTTTTCGATTATACACCTGAGAAGTATTATTGGAGTTCGGCGATGACCACCGGTCGCACCTTCTCTGTGGGACTTTCGGTTGACATCGACCGCATCGTGAATCTCTTCTAGAAACCGCCATCTGGCAGTCGCCAGACCCCCAAATAGGTTAAAAAGCCATAGTGAAGGATACTTTTCTTCAAATGATGCCGTACTTTCGGTGTAAAATCGTGATTTTGTAGTGATTTAAAACTATTCGTTCAAAATTATGATACGAAGAATCATTCTAACTATGGCTTTTTTTGGCTAGCCTTTCATTATCAGCCAAGGATGTGAACATGGGCAGTTGGAGTAGGGAAGTTGTCTGGGCGGATGGCCTACCGCTTCACGAGGTGGCCGAACTGCGTGAGGTGGATGTGAAATCCTTAATGTAACATGTAACATGTAACAATGTAACAATGGTGGTTGCATCTCCCCATGGTGAGATTTCTTATAAACCCCGCTTTCGAACCTCTGCCCCCCGCTTTCGAACCTCCCGTCCATTGGGTTCTAATCTCGATGCTTGTCGTCTGCCGCAAAGGCGCCAACGGTATCGCTCTCATTTGCACTTTGAATTTCAGTAATATCTTGCGTCTTTTTCCATTCTATGTGCATCATTCGGTTTCTCAGGTCATGTTCCTCACCAAGCAACATACTACGGAAAAAGTTTACCAAATAGATGGTTGTCTCTGTAATACCTTGAGTCAAGTCGCTGTAGTTTGCACGAACCAAAGCATTACGAAAGTACCATGAGTTGTCGAAGTTCACTTTAATCAGGTATAAGCGAAATACGCTTTTTCTAATATGTCTGCCACAATGCCTATTACTGCAATATGACACGGCAAAGATACTTTAAAAAACTGAGACGAAATAATATTTTGGGTTAAATTAGTGTGCTTGGGAGCTTTTTGTGTAAAATATATCACGTAAACCTAGTTTTAATACCCTCTAGGGCGTACTCTATCAGTTCGTAGCAATGGCTCCATGTCAATTTTGTGGACATTGTCTCCAAAATTGGAAAAGCCAAATTGGGTTGTTTTGCTCGCCTCATTAATGAGGTGAGCAAACTGTAACTTAAACTCTTTCAGAGTTTTACCATTACATAAAACATGTCCGTTCTTGGCGGCGGAACGTACCGAGCCAGTCGAGCGTCTATTAGGCAGGTGTGTAGATAGCGCGTGAAACATTCAGTTGATGGTGTTTTGTAAAATTGCCCAGAGATAGCGAAAACGCACGACTGGGCGGCGGAAATGTGCCGAGCCAGTCGTGCGTCTATTAGGATGAGGCGGAGTAGGGGACTTGTCTGAGCTGGCGGCCTACCGCTTCACGAGGTGGCCGATCACCTGCTGGCGGTTGCGGCCCGCGCCCCGGTAGCCGACGTGGATCCAGCAGGCCTTGCCCCCAGAGGCGGTCTCCCAGATGAGCTGGTCAAACTCGAGGTTGTCCATCATCCAGGCGAACCACTCGCGGCCCGTCTTGGCGTCAGGAATAAAAATGTCGGCGGCGCAGCCGCGCGTGTGGTCCGAGGTTTTCACACCCCCTACGGCGGCGTTGAGCCTTGGCGAGCGGTAGCCGCTGTTGATGCGGACGGCGTGGCCGAGGTGGGCCCGCAGCGGCTCCAGGACGTGGAGGCAGAGCTGCTGGAGGTTGCCGACCGCCGAGAGCGGCGGCGTGTTGTCTATGCGCCGCGTGGCGGCGACGAGGGAGGTGGTAAACTCCGTGAGGCAGAAGTGTTCTGATAAGATTATTGACATGTTCTTGATCATTTTTTTGATGTTTGTTTTTGATGTTTGATTGACAGGGCAAGCCCCAAGTAGGGATGCGCGAAGTCTTAACGTAAGAACGTAAGAATGTGAGAATGTGAGAATGTGAGGATGTGAGAACGGATTTACAACACAACAGCTCGCTGAGTCTTCCTATACACTCCCTTGTCGAGTCTTTCAACCATTCCTTGTTTTTCCCACCGATAGAGCATCGTAAACACCCTTCCTTTCGTTACCTCGAAGCCCCTCACGCTAATGGAAGTGTCATAGGCTTCCTCTGTGGTAAACCTGTCGGCCAACTGCTCGTAGATGGTGTCGTTTTTGGTTCGGCGGGAGCGAGGCTTCCCCGACGGCACGTAGTCGGGTGAATGAAATGCCGACTCGATGCGGTTGCGGAAGAAGAAGATCGTATTGTCGATCATGTAGTCGGCGACCACGTCGAAGGCTTCGAGCATCTGTGGCGTCTGCTGGCGCCTAAGCAGTTTCTGCCATAGCGTGGGCTCGGTCTTCAGTCGCTTTTCCGCCCCCTGCATTCCGTAGCTCCGGATGAGCTGCTCGGCCACGCGGCAGAGCATCAGACAGGTCGTCATGCGCATGGCCGTGGGACAGGTGCGGAAGCGCTGGCGTGCCAAGGTCTTGTCGTCGTTCTTGATGCCCTCCAGTCGTATCTGCTCCAGCCACTGACGGCCTCTCTTCTCCAGCTCGGGCAGCTCCACGTCGCCACTCATCAGCGGCAGAAGGTGGGCCACTTGTATGATTTTCCCCTCCTGCTCCGGCGTCAGACGATAGAGGCTTTCCGATAGCGGCGTAAAGGTGTTGTCGGGTGTGCGGGCCAGGGCCATTCGGCTCAGAAAACCGTCCGTGTAGTTGGTCACGACGCGGTAGAGGGCGTCGGGCGTGCCACACATCACGACGTTCCACAACAACTTCTCTATGTGGACGTTGACGGCGTCTGCCGATTTCGCCTCGCGGTCGTAGGGCGTGCCGTCGTAGGCCTGGCGCAGCATCACGGAGAAGTCGCACATCGCCGTGCGCCACTTCTGCGCCACGGTGTCGGCCTCGGGCGTGAAGGAGAAGGCGTGCTTGCCCCGGGTGTTGGCCAGTCGGTCGGCGAGGTTGGCGACGGTGTTGTTCAGGGTCAGGCAACGCACGGGGTACTTGGGGTCTTCCGGCTGCTCCTTCTTGTTTTTGGCCGCCCGCTTTTGCGCGCGCCACTCCTCCTCTTGCAGCAGATAGCCCTTGTCGACCGCCTTTACCTCCGAGAGCCAGGCCGCTACTACGGGGTCGATACTGCCCTTGCCCGAGGCGTAGTCGCCAGCGATGTAGCTGATGAGGTTGAGCTGCGAGGGTTTGCCGTGGATATCGACGCGTACGCCCGTGGCGAGCATGCCGATGGCCGGCGCAATGGCGAAGATGACGGGCATGGCGAGGTGCGGCCCCACGGCGTTGATGCTCTCCCTCACGCCTTGCGGCATCATGGGCAGCGCGTTATAATAGAAGAGGTCGTCCTGCTCCATAGCCTCGTCGATGGAGTCCACCTCCCTGCCCTCGACGATCATGTCCTGGCGCACGGCCTCGATCACGTCCTTCAGCCGTTTCGGCATCTGCGTCTTTCTCTCGCCCAGGGCCGAGTCGATGCAGGAGAGCTTCTCGGCCTCGGCAAATCCGTCGTAGCAGGGGATGACGCGGTCGAGCACGGATCGGTCGAAGCCGCAGATGTGGCGGAGGTTGACGGCCAGCTCGAAAGTCAGCGTGTTGCGGTTGGACCGTATGGGGTGCTCGCCGTCGTTGTAGAAGGTCCACCATTTCTCGATGATGCGGTCGTAGGGAATGCCCTTGTAGCGCAGAAGCTTCTCTTTTCCTGTTTCTCCCTCGCTCGTCTTGCCTTCCTCCGTCTTCGTCTCCACGGCGTCCTGCTCAGTCGTTTCAGAGGCCGTCTCAGAGGCCGCAGAAGCCGTCTCTGAGGCCATGGAAATCGTTTGGCCACCATCTGTCCGCTCGGTCCTCTGCTTTGCCTCAGAAGCCGTTGCAGCCGCTTCTGTGGTCGTCATCGAAGTGGTCTTTGTACTGGACGTTGTGGCAGGTTTCGTGGCCGTAGCAGAACCCGTAGCCGCCCCGCACTCTGTATTGTCAAAGAGGTCCTCATGGAGGTAGAGCAGGTCCTCGCTGGTGGTGGCAAAGAAGACGCGGGTTATGTCCTTCGCCCCAGCATCATACTCCACGCCCAGCAAGTCGGAAGCCCAGCGCAGGTTGGCCTCCTGGTCCATCTCGGGATGGCGGCGGAAGACGACGTGGAGGCCGCCTCCGCGGGCGCTGCGCTCCAGCATGAGCAGGCCCAGTTCGTCCTTCTTCTCAATGGCCGTGGCGGCGACCAGATTCACCTCGTCGGCGCTCAGGTGGTCGATGTCCATGCCGACCGACTTGCTCAGCCGCTTCGCCCCTTTGAGGCAACCGTCCTCCGTGGGCAAGCAGGAGTAGTTGAACTGCACCAGCTTGCGCTTCGCTGCCGAGACGTCGGTCTCGGGCTTCGGATGGCGAATCGTTTCCACCCAGCGCTGCTGCGCCTGGCTGTCGCGATAGCGGCGGTAAGCCTCCTCCGTCGCCACGGCCTCCATCATCTTGTGGCCCTGCTGATAAAATATTACATGTACGCTCATGATCTACTTCCTCTTTTCTTTTACTTCGTCAGTTGCTCATTGAGCAGGGCATCGATGGCGTCCTGCGCCTCGTCCATAATCGCCTGGGCGATGACCACGTTCTCCGTGCGGAAAAACTTCAACGTCAGTTGCACGGCGTCGTCCTGCGTCCTGCTGATGCGTCCGTGGGCGAGTTTGCGAATCAGCACGCTGCGGCTCTTCGTCCGTGGCTGCGGCACGAAGTCGAACGTCCCGTCAGACATCTGCTGGCCCACGCCCGCCTTGCGAAAGCTCTCCACGGTCTGCGGCACGGGAGCGTCGGGCGAAAAAAGAAAATACTTGCGGTCGTCGTAGTAAGCCTGTCCGCCGATCTGTACGTGCTGGCAATGGTCGCCATGGTTCTGATTGTCAACCTGATTGTTGACTTGATTGTTCTTGTTCATTGTTGCTGAGTTTTTGCGAGAAGATACGTGGATTGTTGCGCGCTTTACCATGGAATATCCTCCTCGTACTCAACTCAGATCTTTACTATTTTTACTTCCCTGTTCTCAAAATTGGCCCTTGGGCCAATCCTATTAATGACCGATTAATGTTCCGATTAACGATGATTAATGTTAAAATAAAATCGCCGATTTATGTTTCGATGAACGATGATTCATGTTAAAAAAATCACCGATTCAACCGATGGATGTCCGCCACGAGGATGTCCTGATAGTGGCGGCCCTCATACTCGTTGACCGTGAAGCGGAGGCTGACGGCCACCAGTTCGTCCCGGGAGAAGCGGCAGGTGGCCGCGTTGCCCAGCATCGTGCAGGCATACTGGTCGGCATACTTCCCGCCGAGCTCCTGCAGCAGGATGTTGCACTTCTTCACCTGTCCCGTCTCGCTCTTCTGACTCTGCACAGCGAAGGCCTCGCCCTGCTGCACCACTCTCATGATTTTTGCTTCCATAACGCTCTCCTTACTTTTCCTTTTTGCTGCAACTCATACTGAGGCTAAACAAAAACCTCCAAACTGTGAAACTGAAATACATACTCATAACTCTCGTTTTACGTCGCGCCTTCTCGCGACCTTTTGTTATTAATTTGTTAGCTTGCCATCGCCGGCCTCGCATGCCTCGAACTGACGGTGCAAAGGTAGAAAGGGGCGAGGAGCCGCACAATCTTTTTACCAACATTTCCCGAAAAACCCCCTGTTTTTGGTAAAAAATGGCCTTTTTTTGGTAAAAGCAAGGTGGATGATGAAAATAACAGAAAAAACAGTAAAAAGTATTTACCTTTTAGGGTACAAAATAGCGAAAATTACCAAGATTTTACCAAGCGTTGGTAAAACCTTGGTAAAACTCCCGAAACGCTGCTATCTACGGTAGCGATCTTTCAATTTCAATTTTCGAAAAAGACTTTCCGCTATAGGATAATCCGGATCAGTGTCTTTAAACCACTTGGAAAAGTGCTTGTTATGGTTCAATTTGTTCTCCTGTCGCCTAAACGAATTTACCACACACTTTACTTCTACGTCCTTGAACATGCTTTCCATGCGTTCTGCGAAATCGTTTTTATCCTGATTTTCCCGTATCATGTCGAACGAATATTTCATCAAACACCATACTATATACCATTGCTCTTGTTTTTTGACATTTACCATTATCCAGGGTTTTAGAAACTCCTCCACCTTGCTGGGATCCAGCCAGGGAGCAAAGAACGAATCGCTGTGGTTCTCGTAGGCGTTTCGCTTGCAGATTTTCTCGGTCAGCATGCGGTGCTCGGCCTGGTACATGAAAAGCCTCTCAAAGTCTTCTTTCCCAAACGCGCGGCAGCTCAGTTCGTGGGCAAAAGCCTCTGTTTCCTCCTCTTGCGGATAGCCCCAGTCGGCCCATAGCTTGCAGATAGGGTAGCGCTCGTATTCTTCCTCCGTGCGGTCCAGCAGGCGTTGCAGCATGCTCATGTCGGCCTCCGCCTTTCGGTCGTCCAAATAATGCCAGTGGCGCTTCTCCACCCGTGCGAGGTGGCCCTTTTGTTGGGTTTCCTCATATTCCTTTTGGAGGTAGCGGTAGATGATGGCCTCCTCGGGCGCGCTACGAACCTTCCGTGTGCGACACAAATCCGTGATCCACATCTCTATCTCCTCGGCAATGCTGATCACAAAACGTATGCTCTCCGTCATCCGCTCCACGGCCAGGCTTTTGAGGCCCTCGTAGTCGGCGGGCATCATGCTGAGCTCTTCCTGTGGGTCGCTTGCTCTCACAATCTTCTTAAAGACGGAGGCAGGGCAGGACTCGACCAAGTCCGTGAGGCTTTTCAGAATCTTCTCCCCAAAGGTCAGAAGCTCCGTAAGCGTGGGGCTTAGTTGATGCCACAGTTGCTCCATCTGCGCGTCGTAGATATTGTAGAGGGTGACGTAGGCCCTGGTGCGAAAATCCTTGACCTGATTGCGGTAATTCACTAGCCGCATCCTCAAGATGCAATTGGTGTGGTGGAGAACTTTGAAAAAAGTCCCTGGCTCTCCTGTGTCCCATTGGGTCTCGTCGATGGCCCGTTTCGCTACCTCGCGCACGTGAATGGTCTCCGTCTCAAAGCGCCGAAAGTCTTCGGGGGTGAATGGACGGTAAAATTTCTCACCTGTGTTCGCGTCGAGCGTGAGCAAGTCTTCTTCCAAGGCGATTTTCACGTCGCCAGTAGTAGTCATTTTTTTCTTCATGGCTGCTTAGATAGTTGTTTGGAGTTATTTTAAACGAGTTACAGGCCTACACTTGCAGCGCTAAGATTCCGCCGCCTGCAAGCGCCAAAAGGATAGGGCAAATACAAGAGCGACTTGACACTGAGGTGCGGACGCCTTGGCTGAAAAACCCAAAGATAAAACAATTTTTAGAAAAAGCAACAGAAATGCGTGGCTTTTTATGGTTTTAATAGGGCAGAAAATGCTGCAAAGCGAAATGCATTCGATTGCTCGCCAAAATGATGTTAGGACAAAATATGAAACATTCTGTCCTGACATCTCTATTTTTAGGTTTATTTGGAAAAAGAGTGGCACGACGTGGACACATAGACGACAAATTGAGCAATCGGAGTAAGGGACATTGGCAAAAAACGAGCCACCAACTTACCGCTTATACGATGAAAGGGTGCAATTTTGTCGCCTATAGGCGACAAAATTGACTCCAACTGTGTATCAATGGCATAGTATTACGCTCTTTGAGGGAGCTCATGTCTATCATTTTGAAAATGTAAAATGCGGTTTTTTATCTATCCATTCTCTCAAAGGAACCTGGTGCCCTTCGGCGAATTTGCAACAGATTCTTAGCCACGCTTCATACATGTCGCTATCCTTGAGTAGAATCGGATTGAAGTCTTTTATCATCAACAAAAGCTCATTAGAGGGGTGACGAAGCAATGCTTTAATTTCGTCAGAATAGTCTACAATGATATTGAAAACCTGGGCTACAGAGTTCTTTTATTTTTTGCCGTCAACATGAGAAATCTTACCACCAGCAGAGTACAAGTCACGAATGTTAGGATTGACCACCTGGTTATAAGAACATAGCCATAGTGTTGTATTGTTGTACTTTGTCATGCTTCTTGCCGGATTGAGTGCTTCTGGAAAAAGGATCATACACATTGCTTGCAACCTTCTCCTCTCGTCCAATTCGAGTGAGTTCCAAAGCCGAATGTTGAAGGAATGCGCTTGGTCAAGGTTGTCAGAAGTTATCCACCAAGGCATTTCTTGACGGTTTTGCTGTTTTGCCCGTTCCCTATAGTACCGTCTTGCCAAGGATATAGAATCCGCCGATGACCTGAAATCATCGTAGGTAGTTCCCATTTTCGAGAAGATCGTTTTCTTCTCTTCCAGTTCCATGTCGATAAGGTACCTCGGTGAATGGGTGACGGCTATGTCATAAAGAACGTCTTGGTATGGACGGCATCTAAATTGGGGGATCTCGCCGCCCAACTTGCCAAACAACATGTAGATATCATCGACATGGTCTACACGGGTTGTCTCGACTATGCTACTCCCCGTGGAGGTCCAACGGTCTTCCTTGGTGGATTTGACTTCTATGCCATAGTACTTGTCTGCCACTATGTCTGGAAATTTTTGCCCGGAAATCAATTTCACCTCTTTGGCGTCGAATGGAGAGTTGGCACATGCCATTTTGATTTTCTCTACAGAACACACCTCCAGTGATGAGGAAGTCAATTTCTTGTACTCTTGAGGATTCTCGCAAGCCTCACGGTTCAGGATACTCTCCGTGTTGCTCATCAACTCTACAAACGCCTCATGGGCCAGGGTGATATCCCTTTTCCTTATTGCTATGATATGATCCGTTTTATCCATGCTAATCAAAATATAAAGGCCATACTTCTTGTATTCTCCTTGCGATGTTGTATGCCAACATGGGTGGGACGGCATTGCCTATGATTTTATAGGCTCCCGATGGACTTACTGCATATCGCTTTGAGTTGGCTTTGTGAAAGACGAATGGGTAATCTGGTGGAAAAGTCTGAATAAGTGCGCATTCACGCGGCGTCAAACGTCTTTCGGCTAATCCGTTGGACAGTTCTTCGGATATTTTTCCGCCATGTTCTGCCGATAACCTCCTAAATTCAATATTCCCATGATGCTCGGAACGAATCGTTGGGGCCAAACCATCAAAATTGATTTCGGTTTGTCCTTGGCTGCCATTGCTCAAGTATTTTGCGCAAGAATATGATTTTTGCGCCAGGTCTTCGGAGTCGGCAGGCTCCGGGAGGCCAGTGAAAATATCTCTACACGTGACAGGGGCAGGAAGAGTCTCGTCACAGGCGTTGAAATTGTGAGTAGGCTTTGGATAGGGGTCGTATTCTGCAGGTATCACTTTCTGTCCCAATGCTTCGACAGCCTCGGGTCGGAGGGCGGAGCGCTTAATACCTATGAAAATGACGCGCTCCCTGGTTTCGGGAACGCCATAGTTGGCTGCATGAAGCACCTGTGGATCCAGCACGATGTAGTCATTGCCATTGGCAGCGGAAAAGTCGCGCTGAATAATATCCTTCACATCCCCAAGGCTAACAAGTCCCTTGACATTCTCCGCAATAAACATCTTGGGTCGTACGAGATCTATCACTTGTTTCATCCATATATAGAGTTTGCCTCTTGTTTCCTCAGACGGTGAGTCGCCCTCTCTTTTCTCTCCATTGTGTGAAACAGACGAGTTGAAGCCTCGGCGCTTTCCGGCAACACTAAAATCTTGGCACGGGAATCCGCCCGTTACAATATCAATATTGTCGGGGAAAATACCACCACCATCTTTGTGAAGCTTCACAAGGTCAACAATGCTTGTGAGATGATATATTTCGGGATTGACGTTGTAGCGGGACATATATCTCAACCATGCAAGGCGTGCTTCTTCTAAAATGTCACACGCAAAAACTGTACGAAACAAATTGCGGTTAAGTTGAACCCAATCGTTATTAATACGCCGGCGAATCCACTCTTGCTTGGTTGCCGAGTGGTTGTGGCAAATAAAACCTCCTTCTAAACCAATATCCATACCGCCACAACCCGAGAAAAGAGATAGTACTCTTAAAGTACCCTCCTCTTGACGCTCGTTGTTGCCATTGTTGAAAAACAAATCATATTGTGGTTCTGCAACCAAATCTGAATATTCTTTGATCTCAACGTCTTTGTATGTTTTGGTTTTACTTGTCATTTTAATATATTTTAAGCACCCCTATTGTCTTGAATTTTGTGCAAATATTCATAATCAACTGCAAATTTACATAATATATTTGTAAAAGCATGCTCTTTGACGTTTTTATTTTATCACGCACTCCAAAACCTTGCTTTTCATACCCCTCGTAAAAATAGCTCTTCTCTTTTCCCTAGTTTTTTGGGGTGGGGAGAGTAGGGTGGGGCATTTTCTTGATTTGTTAACGAAAGTAAATGTGATAACCTCTGCTGGAGCAGAGAGATTCGGCGCGCGCTAACAATTTGCTTGTAAGTAGCAGATATTTAGAATTTTACAGATTTGTTCAGCACGAAGTTGAATGGTTTTGTGGTGGTTGTACTCACGTTCTCACATTCTTACATTCTTACGTTAAGGATTTTGAGAAATAGACTAAAAGTGGGGTAAATGGATCTCAAAGAAATAGTATATATAATATTAATATTATATATACTATTTCTTTGGCTCCGTATCGCATCCCTTTTTCTTAACGTAAGAATGTGAGAATGTGAGTTTGTGAGTTTGTGAGTTGCAGGGGGGCATGACTTGAATCCCAATCCTTGTACTTACATTCTTACATTCTCACATTCTCACGTTAAGGATTCCCACTTCTCTTCTTGTCATTCTGCAATGCGATTTATCTGTAAAGGATATTCATAGCTATAGTTAGTAGTTCACATAGCAAAGCTATGTGCTATTTCTCGCAAGACGAAAAAAGTTGGAAAATATTTGTAGTTATATTTGGAGGTATAAAATATTCTTCGTACCTTTGCACCATCATTTGAGACTTGCGGAACAATCCCGTGGAGGGCCCGCGACGGGCTTTTCTTACGACAGGGGCGAGGGACAAACAAATAGCGG
>ERZ1673743.896-NODE-896-length-38318-cov-6.886836_pt1 | contig 38318 bp, 45 predicted proteins | sample MGYA00580197_ERZ1673743 | MGnify/ENA primary metagenome ERZ1673743 (study PRJEB41218, sample SAMN15661795) | gut metagenome | host: Homo sapiens | place: Canada: London | collected 2015-08-20/2019-03-30 | study: EMG produced TPA metagenomics assembly of...
CCCTTTTGTTTGAAGCTCTTTGAGCTTCTCCGGCAGGGCTGGCCGTTTTTCGTGCAGTTCCACAACTGCGGCCATAAGGGAGGATAAGGCAAGTGTGTAGTCAGCGGCAAGCGAGGGATACCCAAATTGTTTGAGGCACGAGAAGAATTTGCGGAGGCTCACGGTGCGGCCGCCGACCACAAGCGCAGCGTCACTTGACGTTCCTCCCGGACGCAGTAACTTCGCACGCCAAAACGCCTGTCCCTGCCGAGGCTCAAAATCTTCAAGGGAAAGAACCGACCACCGTTGACCTTTGCCGTTTCAAAGTGCCAACCTTGAAGCGGCCACAGTCATCGTTTGCAGACTGGTATTCCAAAGAGAGGCGGCAACGCGAGAGTTGAGCGAAGGCTTGCCCTCGCTTTGCTCTGGCGTTGTCGCCATCTCCGGCTTCTGCCGGACATAATATTCAAAATCAGAACTGCCCGAAGCTGAATCGGTGTGCAGCACGGAATCAGCCGGGCAACCGGTAAACAGCACAAGGCGATATGCCGTGCCTGTGGATCCGCGGGCCATTGACACGGCTTATCGCCTGAATTATCACATCATTTGGACGCAAGCGGTGGTGATAAGGTTGTGTGAGGCAATACGCCCGGCGCACTGCCTCACGCTCCTGTTACCACGGCTTACAAACAGTAGAATTTGCTCTCACAAAATCATTTCCAGACATCTGACAGCCATTTTATTAGATATTTTTTATTAATTTTGCGATAGAAATGGAAATGCTTGATGAAATTTTCATACCCAACAATGACATCAAGTTCGATGATGAACTTGATTACAGTAGAGTGGACGAATATATCTACTTTACAAAGGCATTTTCTCACGCCACATACTAATGTGAGTATATCATAGACTATTTCAAACACAAAAAGTCCATTTAAGATGAAGAAACCAGTCAAGATTACACTAATTGTTCTGAGTAGCATTATTGGATTGCTACTGATTGGATTGGGTTCGTTGATTGTGTACGCTCAATTCTCTAAAACTCAACACGAAGAAACCATCAGGTATTATGTAGATGAACTGAGTATCGAAAAGAATGATTTTAAGAGTGAATTTGAGGAAATATACCAACTCACTCTTGACAACTATTCTTTGTATCAAGCCAAAGGGTTGAATATGGATAGTATTCAAAGTTCGTTTTTACAGCGATTTGAAAACACTGATGTTGACAAGGCTGAGTTTGGCAATATTCTGAAAGAATTTTTCAGTAGCTTGAATGTCGGACATTCGTTTGTCTATCTGAGGGATTATACCGCAGGCTATGCTCCTGTTTTTATAGAAAATCGAATTTTTGTTGATACTCCTAATGAGTACTTGTTGGTAAACGGCTTCAAAGATAAGGACGAGATAATAGCAGTGAATGGCATTGCTGTATCAGAATGGTTGGATAAACATGAAAAATTCACATCAGCATCTACTGATGAAGCAAGAAGATTGAACACGGCTTTGGCTGTGTTCCGTTCTTGGGAAGATACGATAGCGACATACAATGTAGTCCGTGAAGCGGACACGTTGGAAATTAGACTGCCGTTAAAGAAATATGACCTTTTGCCGAAAGAGGCGGAAGATAACCAACTTGTCAAATGGTCGATAATTAATGATTCTATCGGTTACATCAATATTCAGTCAATGATGGATCCGGTGAGTGATGATTTTATAGAGGCATACAGGAATGTCAGTGAACTTCCACATCTGATTGTCGATATTCGAAGAAACGAAGGCGGCAACAGTGGGAATGGCATGGATATCGCAGAGTATCTCATCAAGAAGCCACAGCCACACTGTGTTTCTCCATCAAAAGTCATGGAACCTCAAAATGACGCATACAAAGGGAGATTGTACTTATTGATAAGCCCATATACTTTTTCCGCCGCAGAGAGTTTTGCTCTTGATATTAAGGAAAGTGGAAATGCTATTCTAATAGGCTCTGCAACAGCAGGTGACACAGGCAATAGCCCAAAAACATTCCATACCTCAAATGGCATATATTTCCGACTCCCAACACGAGAACCGTCAAAATCGCCAAAAGGATTTCCGATGGAAGGTATTGGTATTAGTCCCGATTACAAGGTTGAGCAAACTGTTTCTGATTTTATGAACAGCCATGACACAGTTTTGAATTTCACCGTTGACTTAATCCAAAATGAGAATAATAGATAATTGTTTCAAAGGGAATAACGCTGGGACTGGATAGGCTATATTGTACTATGTAAAAAAGGTAGCTAAAAATTTCAGATAAATCGCAAAAGCTAAGAATACTAAGACCATAAGCCCCAGTTTAATGCCAGGGGCTTTGTAGTTTTCCAAAGACGCGGCTTTTGTGAGGTGACGAGCAAAAGCCGCCCCGCGTGGTTGCAGGACGGCTCTGTGGTCGTTATGACATTAAGCCTTTTGGATTTTCAATCAAACCATTCGGGGTTGCTCTCGCTGAGGATTGCGACAAGTTCGTTGTCGGGCAGCTTCAAGTCACTTTCGGAAGTATAAAAGAAGATTTCTTCATCGACACGCTCCGCTTCCTTGTCGGCGAAGCCGTCGCATTTGTCGGTGATTGGATAAGGCATAAGTGTGTTGAGCAACTCCAGTCCACCGATGATAAGGCTCTCGCCCTCGTTGCTTGTCACAATCCGGCAGGTATAGTCCGTGCCTTTGTAGTTGATTTCAGTCGTTGTCATATCTTTCGGTTTTATACACCCTGCTCTCCACAAGGATTGCAGGGTGCTGTTTATAATTCAGTCTATATCAATCCCGATAAAATGTTCATCATCAATCAGGGCATAGTAATATCCGTTGGCACAGCCACGATACTCTTTACTGAAGCCTGCGGCAATATCTCTGGCTTTATAGTAGTTATTGTTATCGTCCTTATCCTTGACCTCTATCCATAGGGAACCGTCATAACCACGGAAAGTGAATGTTCCGGAATTAAAGTTGCGCCGTTCTTTGAGAGCCTTTCTGAACTGGTCCACCGCCCAATAGCTATATCTGGAGATAGCGTCAAGGGATATAATCTCTCCGTCGATGCGAGTGCCTGTGGTAAGGCGGTTCTCGTAGCAGTCCTTTGTCGGGTCAGCGTCAAGACACTTGCGAACAAATGCAGACGGGAAAGTTGCACGCGACGCGTAGCGTTGGAATTTAGCTACTATATTCGTTGTCGGCTTTGTCACTTTTGAGATAGACAGCCAACATTTGATGTCGTTTGGGGGTATCGGATAGCCTCTCCTGCGAGAGCGTTTCGCAAACTCACATACCTTACTTTCAGTGGAGAGGAACAGGCGTCGGCGTTGTGTGCCAAAAGGAGTGGTGATGTCGAAAACACCATGATTGCGATATAGTGTCGCTGACACATCTTCGTATTTCATATCCGTGTGATTTGGATTATCGTTTGACTTTCGTGAGATAATGGCTACAAGGTCATCACATTGCAGTCAGTGACCTCGGCAGGTAGTCCGAAAGCAGGGAAATGGGAGAAATACGGGTGGCTCTCGCCCTCGGCTTCGGAAGCGGTGGTGACGGTCTGCACTTTGTTGTCGGCATACCACTTGTCAATCATCGCAATTTCATCGTCTTTCAACCCTGTCGGGTCTCCGTTGATTAGATAGCATAACGCCCATGTGGGGATAGGCTCGATAAAGAACTCCATGACTGTATGTTTTTAGTTGTGATACCCTAATATTGCTCCGATGTATAGTCTATCGCCCTTTTTCAGTCGGGCGATAATATCCATTAGGTCTGCGGAGCGTTCAGCCGTGCCTGCACCGCCGTAGAACTCGGTCACGAAAAGAGCGTCTGTGCCGAGGGGGTTGATAATGGCTTTTTTCAGTTGCCCTATTGGTCCGTTCCATTTCATCACGTTTGCAGGGGTAAGTTCGGCAGATATAGACTTGATGTTGTCGAAATGGGATTTTCGCCATATTGCAAAGCCACCATTGTAGGTAAGGGCGTTTTCATCAGTGGGCGTAAACATACCTTTCGGCAGGATATGTTCAAGAAGAAAACGGATGTCGAACTTGCGTCCGTCCTCGGTGTTTTCACACACATAGGATATGGAAGCGTTTTCTCCTGCCACTATACGGTCGATGTTCAGATAGTCGTTATCGGCTATCGGCTCGGTGCTGATTTGATAAATAGTGCTGTGCATAGTCTTTTGGTGTTTGAGTGTTTTACTACGGTTTAATTCTTGTGGTCTCGCCAATCTTTGTGTCAGGGTGAACCGAGAACTCCCAGTTTACTTCATCATCAGGTAATGTAGAATGTATGTCACTGCCTATAACCAATCCGCAGTGTTTTTCAACATACTCCCTTGCCTGTGCCGCGTTTTCAGCCTCTATGTCGAAGAAGCCACTGAATATGTACTCTGTTCTGACTCTGAATTGTGCCATTATTTTTTGTGTTGAGTTAATTTTTATCCCCTTTTGTTTGAAGCTCTTTGAGCTTCTCCGGCAGGGCTGGCCGTTTTTCGTGCAGTTCCACAACTGCGGCCATAAGGGAGGATAAGGCAAGTGTGTAGTCAGCGGCAAGCGAGGGATACCCAAATTGTTTGAGGCACGAGAAGAATTTGCGGAGGCTCACGGTGCGGCCGCCGACCACAAGCGCAGCGTCACTTGACGTTCCTCCCGGACGCAGTAACTTCGCACGCCAAAACGCCTGTCCCTGCCGAGGCTCAAAATCTTCAAGGGAAAGAACCGACCACCGTTGACCTTTGCCGTTTCAAAGTGCCAACCTTGAAGCGGCCACAGTCATCGTTTGCAGACTGGTATTCCAAAGAGAGGCGGCAACGCGAGAGTTGAGCGAAGGCTTGCCCTCGCTTTGCTCTGGCGTTGTCGCCATCTCCGGCTTCTGCCGGACATAATATTCAAAATCAGAACTGCCCGAAGCTGAATCGGTGTGCAGCACGGAATCAGCCGGGCAACCGGTAAACAGCACAAGGCGATATGCCGTGCCTGTGGATCCGCGGGCCATTGACACGGCTTATCGCCTGAATTATCACATCATTTGGACGCAAGCGGTGGTGATAAGGTTGTGTGAGGCAATACGCCCGGCGCACTGCCTCACGCTCATGTCACCACGACTTGCGAACATTAAAGTTCCCCAAACAAAGCTATTTCCACACCTCTGAGAGCCATTTTATTAGAATTTTTCGCTAATTTTGTAATTGAAATGAAAACGCCCGACGAATTTTTCATACCCGACAACGAGGTAATGCTACCTGATGAACTCGATTACAGCAGAGTGAACGAATACGTCCGCTCCGCAGAGGCGTTTTCTCGCTCCACATACCAAAGCGTCTATATAATAGACTATTTCAAGCAGAATTTCCTGTATGTGTCGCCCAATCCGATGTTCCTGTGCGGACTTACGCCGGAGCAGATGATTGACCTCGGCTACCAGTTTTATCTCAAATATGTGCCCGAGGACGAACAGGCGCTTTTGCTCGACATCAACCGTGTGGGCTTTGCCTTTCACAATCAAATCCCACTCGAACAGCGCAAGGATTGGTATATATCATACGATTTTCATATTCTCAACGACGGCCACCCAATTCTCATTAACCATAAGCTGACCTCCCTTGCCCTGACTTCCGACGGCAGGATTTGGCTTGCCCTCTGCGTTGTGTCTGCCTCCACTCACACCACGCCCGGCCATATCGAAATGCACCATGTCGGCACCCCCGACTATTTCGCATTTAATCCCGTCACCCGTCGGTGGGATAAGAAAGCTATGCCGAACCTTACCGAGGGGGAGAAGTCGGTGCTTACACTTTCTATACAAGGCTACACGATGTCGGAGATTGCCGACCGCATCTGCCTCTCGCCCGACACCGTCAAGAAATACCGTCAGCGCATCTTTGAAAAACTCGGTGTGCGCAACATATCCGAGGCTATCGCGGCTGCCACCAACAACAAGCTACTCTAAATTTTTCGATAGATAGAAGCGCGGAAAGTACTTAACATCGCGCCCAACTGCGATATTAGCCAATATCCGGGCGCAGATACAGGCTGCTGTTTGCTGCGCCTTTGCGGATTGCTCGCCCTGTTCAATCCTCGGTAATACCACGCGCAACCAGTCGCTGTTATCAATATTCCAAAACGCACAATACCCCGACATATACTTTGCGGCACACAGGCGCACATCACCCCGTACCTCAAATTTAACCTTATCATCGGGCAGCACAACCATAGCCGCGCCACCTTCGATAAAATCAAACGGATATACGACCGGCAATTTACCGCCCAACCGGGCCGATATTCCATTCATCGCCACATCAACCGCAATATCGGCAGATCCTGTCGGAGCTTCCACAAATATAATACTGTGGAACCCGACTTTTAGCAAAGCCGTATTGATAGCGTCTGCAAATTCACCGTTGCCGACTATCATTATACGGCAGCTTTCTATCTTATTCTTTTCTTCGCTTGTCATATCATTTTTTATCTGATGCAAAATTAGAGAAAGCCCAAAGCCTGTACCATACCCAAAAGTGTATATTTTCACCCTCTACTTCATAAGTACACTTTTGGGTATGGCAAGGAATTCTCGACGGCTGTAACTTTGCATCATAAACAAAACCATCTCCCATATGAAGACAATAATAACAGTTCTTATCTCATTGCTTCCAATCTCAGCATTAGCGCAGAGTGAAGCCCTTGACACCATCACAGCTCAAGAGCTTAATGAAGTGGTTGTAGAGGCACGAATGCAGCGCACTTCATCCTCAGCATCAACATACATTCCGCTGGCTCGCCAGAAAAATTCAGCGACAGATGCTATCTCTCTTCTTAGCCAGATGGCAATACCACAGCTTGAAGTACAACCCGGAAACTTCAATGTCAAGACTCTATCAGGACAAAGTGTGGCTATATATATCAACTATGTAGCCGCCACGGAACAAGATTTGACCGGTCTGCGACCTACCGATGTCAAAAAAGTTGAGTATCTGATGTATCCGCAGGATCCCCGTTTCAAAGGTGCTCAATATGTGGTAAATTTCACCGTACAAAAATACGAATGGGGTGGTTATACAAAAATCACCGGTAACAAGTGGTTTGGAGTTAACCGTACAGAAGGCTCTGTTTACTCGAAGTTTGCATACAAAGCCATGAGTTATGACCTTTTCGCAGACGAAAAATATCTCACTGCCCGTTACAATGGGGCGCAATCTGTTGAGACATTTCATTTTCCAAATCTATTTGGTGAGGGAGAACAAACTGTTGAGAGAATTACCTCACCCTTATCCTCACGCTATCGCAACAACAGTAACGACATCGCTTTTAGAGCAATGTATTCGTCTCAGAAAGTTCAGATAGCAAACAAATTATCTTTTAATGTTACCTCTATTCCGCGCAATAATCTTGAAAGTCAGTTATCCTATAAAGATGACTTTCTTCCTTCTTCAGAAGCTTCAACGATCGCGTCAAATCATAATTGGGGGCTAACTTACGATTTTGAGACATACGCATCGTTTAACGAGAAGCTTGCACTGAATATAGAAGGTCTATATCAATACGGCCATAATAAACAGAATTATCTTTATGCAGAAGATAATATATCAATAGTCAACGATGCAAGAGAGGATAATCATCAAGTGCGTGTAATACCTACCCTTGTCTGGAATCCCAACCAGCACAATAGTATAATGCCCTTGATAGCAGGAGAATATTATCGTTCATCTATAGATTATCTTGGAAGTTCACCCTCTCAACAACAATATGATGTATGGGGACTTGTAGGTGGTCTCAGATATACGTTTATTCAACCTAAATGGACCGCCGGCACATTATTTACATGGGTATATGCAAATACAAATCTGACAGACACGAAAATAACTGATACCTATCCACAAGGAAACATATTCGGAACTTTCTCGCCAAATGACAAGAACCAATTTGAATTTACATGGGCGTTTGGCAAACAAATTCCAAGCACTTATCAGAAGAGCCCGAACATGTTGCAGCAGGACGAACTTATGTGGTATTCCGGCAATCCGGACCTCAATAATTTCTGGAAACATCACATTAGCCTGCAATATCTTTGGTTGCCCAACAATAAATGGCAACTTGCGGCCGACACATATTATTACACAGAGCGCGACCGGGTAGTCACGCTATACAGTCCTGTTGCACCGAATGGTGCCATGCTTCGCAAATATATCAACGGAGGCAATTATGATGTTGCTATGGTTGGCTTTAGCGGAACAGCCAAATTCCTTGGAGGTAAGTTGATAGCAAAAGTTCGACCTCAATATTGGCATAGATCAATTTCTGGAGAGTATTCTCTTTCGTTAAATGAAATAACCTGCTCTGCTCAGTTGACTTGGTATTTTGGAAACTTCTATATGTTCGGATGGTATATGACACCAAGCACTTATATCCCTGATGAATCCGGGATGAAGACACGCACACCATCAAGTTACCAGATTCAGTTAGGATGGGGAAAAGGTGCATGGAGACTGTCAGCTACCGCATATAATTTTCTTCGTTCATCATGGGAATCCTCCCGACAGGAATTATATAGCAGGAACTACAGTTTTAATCAACAAGAGTATAGCACAAGTGAGCATATGCGTTTCCAATTTTCAGCCACATATACATTCGGATATGGTAAGAAAGTGCAACGAAATAACGAAATATCTGGTTCGGGCACTATTGAATCTGCAATCCTGAAATAAACAGCTAATCATACTAAGACAATAAGCTCCCGGCGTGAGTCGGGGGCTTTGTTGTTTTCCAAAGAGGCGGCTTTTGGGAGGTGACGAGCAAAAGCCGCCTCGCGCCTCTCGGCATGGGGTGGCTTGCTCAAACATAGGTGCTTGTCGCTTTATGCAACAGCTTCTTCGCAGTACCTTTCTTCTTCGGTCAGTATCGCTTCGGCTTCTTCTTCCGTTGGTTCGTATTGGATAGCCTCGGAAGTGTCGGGAGTGGCTTCTTCCGTGGTCGGTTCTGCCTCCGGCATAGGCTCTTGTGGTGTGTCCTCGGCTTCGGGTGCAACCTCGGTCTCAACCTCGGTGGTGTCGGGAGCGGCTTCTTCCGTAGTAGGTTCAGCCTCCGGCACGGTTTTTTCTTCGGGTGCGTCCTCGGCTTCCGGCTCGATTGCTTCGGGTTCGGTATCTTTGGCGAGTAGAGCCTTTCGTTCCTCTATGCGTTGGTGTCGCTTCTCGTAAATCTCGTTATACTCGGCTTCGATGTTGGCGAGTTCTTCCGGCATGTGCTTCTTGGCGAAAGAGAGCAGGAGGTCGGCAATAGCGTTGTCACGATACGCACCCTTGAAATTGTCAATCAGAAAATCCCTGCGGATTATCGCCTTTGTCTTGGCGTTGAGATTGGCGAGGATTGCCATTTTCTCGCTGTCGTTGAGAACGTATTGAGATTTGCGGTCGGTCAGTCCGACGGCTTCGTAATGCTCTTTGCGGAGCGATGAGAGCAGGAAGAAATATATCATCTTGTCCTCGTCCTGCGAGAACTTTGTCTCGGTGATGTCGGCTTCGAGAATTTTCTTCTTGGTGTCCTCGATTGTACGCTCCACGGCTATCTCCTTGTTGCGTTTGTCCTTTGCCTCCAACTTGGCGATTTCGGCTTTCGGATTGTTGGCGTCCTCTCTCGTTTTTGCAGGAACAACCTTATATCCGAGTGTAACATCATTGCGCCCGATTGTGATGTAGAGTGAGATTTCTTCTGCCTCGGCTTTTGCCGTGATGTCGGCACACTTTTCCCTATGTGCTTCCACTCTGCCCTCGTAAGCCTTTACAGCCTCTGCATATTCTTCCTCGGTGTCGAAGCGGTCGGATTGGGGTGCGACAGGTTCGCAGGGGTATGGTGTCAGATAGCCACTGATTTTTTCGATGTCATAACCCATTTCAGTCAGCATTTCGTTTGCTCTCTCGTTACAGTCATATTCGGAGTAGCAGAAATTGGCAGTGGGATGTTCGTTCAGCATTTCAACCGCCTTGTCGGTAATATAGGCAGTGTGTTTCTCTCGGAAACAATCGGTGTGGGAGCAGTGGCCCTCACAGCCGTCCTCGCAGAACAGCAAAAGATTTATGGTGTTGAAAGGGCATGAGGCACACTCCGATTTGTCGAAGCGGTAACGGCTTAGGTCGGTTGTGTAGTTCTGCTCTATGAGCCGTGCCACATTTGATGCGTTCATTCCGCGCCAATTATTGTTGAATACTCCGTCTTTGAGGTGAGTGTCAAAAACATCAGTTTGTATCCCCACTCCATATCTGCTTATCTCAGTAGCCACCGCCACTGTGATTTCCTTGGTGTCAATCAGCCGTGCGATTTCGGGTATGAGGTTCGTGAGTTTTATTCGGGTGCGGATATAGGTCTCGCTCTTGCCTATCTGCACGGCGAGTGAGGCATAGTCGTAGCGTCCGCTGTCGATTGCAGCCTTTAACGCCTCGGCTTCTTCCATAGGCGTGATGTCTTGGCGGTGCAGGTTCTCCGCAATAGCCTTTTCCTCTGCTTCATCATCGGAAAGGTCAGTATAGACCGTTGCCTTGATGTCCTCTTTCCCTGCGATGAGAGAGGCGCGGTATCTGCGCTCTCCATACACGATTTCGTAGCGGTCGGTGCCGGCGATTGGTCGCACACCTATCGCGTGGAGAATACCTTGACGGCTGATAGAGTCAGCGAGTTCGGTGAGGCTCTGCTCGTCGAAATTCTTACGGGGGTTGTAGTTGCTCGGCTGAATGAGGGCGAGGGAGATTGTGGCTTCCTGTACGTTTGCGGTGTTGGTCTGAATTGCTGTTGCTTCCATAATTTGAGGTTTTTTAGATGTTTGAGTTTTTTGTTTTTTCCCTTTTGTTTGAAGCCTTGTGGCTTCTCGCGTCCGGGGGATTTTTTCGATACAATCAAGACGGAGGGCACAGGGGGCGCAAGGCAAGTGTGGCAAGTGAAAAAATACGGAATACCCGATTTGGCACAAATCGTGGAAGGCTGCCGGATTTTTTCATGCAGCCAAGCCGGAGGCGGTCGCTTGCCGACGTCACCGCACGCCGTTACTTCGTAGCGAAAAACCAACGGACGCAGAAGCCGCAAGTAATCAAAAATTGAAATTCAGATTAAACCCTTAACCTTTTATATAGTCATAGTAAAAAAATGGATTTTCTCAGTTATTAGTTTAACCCTTCCATTTTTACCTATTGAACTCCAATCATGCTTGACACCGGTTGTGTGGTGTGGCAGTTTCGTATGTTTAATCAAAAATATTATGACTATGGAAAAAGAATTGGTTATAGGATTCATGAGAATGATAAGGGTGCTAATTAAATCGTTAGGGGATATGGAGCGAAGGTAGAAATACTGGGCTAACGTCTGAGTCAATCATTCCCCTCCACCAAACATAACTGACATAATATATACACAGCCCTGGTGCATCACGCATCAGGGCTGTTCTACAAAATGACAGCAAAGAAATTGTCCTATCGAGGGCGGATTATTCAGACTTGTTGTTGGCGGCTTCCAGCGAGAGTTTGCGGAAGCGTTTAAGAAGCGGCTCCAGTTCGAGGGAAGCGCGGCGTGCGCGGAGTCCGGCGGCCTTGTTGCCCTTGTCGAGCTGGGAGCAGGCGTCTTTCAGGAAAGAAGCCGTGAGTTTTTCGATCTGATCAAGTAGTTCTTTCATCGTTGTATTCAGTTTTGGGATTTATAAAAGAGGTATTTCAAAAGAGTTGACGACGCACTGTGCGTCGCGGTCGAGTATAAACCAGTATTCCGAGCGGTAGGGAGAGCCGCTTTCAGAAAGAGCCTCATACTCTATCTTCACTTTCCAGCCGGAGAACGGTTTGCGTGGAGCATCAGGAGTCTCGAAGCCCACCATCGAGCGGAGAGCGGACATCGCCGACATCTGGCGGCCGACAAGCTCGGAAACGGCGTTGTCCTCAAAATCGAGGTTCTGAAGGCCGTCTGTCCGGGACATGACCTGTTCGTTGACTTTCATCATCGACATGGCTATCGCCATTTTCTCGTCGTCATTGATGTAGTTGCGGCCGAACACACTGTCAGGCTTGCTGACCGCTATGACCTTTACCGACTCCGGATTATCCACCGAAGCCATCAGTGCCTTCTCTGCCACAGACTGCGCCCGTTTCGACGGCTGGCCGAAATAGTGGAAGGCATAACCTATGCCGCCCCACACAGCCACACAGCTTATGAGCAGTATGGCAAGTTTCGTTCCCGGCTTCATACCTTGATGACCTTTAGTTTGTCGGGTGATAAGCCGAGTTTGCGGCGATAGACAGAGCCGTTCTCGCCGAACATCTCGACCTCGTGGGATGTGACACCATCGGCACATATCTCACGCACTTCATCGAGCGTCATGAGGTGTCCGGCGATATTGCGCCATATCACGAAGTCGCAGGGACTTTCCTCCTGTCGGTAGTTGGAGCAGTTGAACGCCTTTGCGCCCACGCGGATCTCGCCGCCGCAACGGGGGCAGCGTGCCACCACCGACTCCATTGTAATAGATCCGTCAGCCGCCATGACAAGCACGGTCGGAAAAGTCTTCCACTCCTTCGTGGCGAAGCCGTCGAGCAGTATGCTCCGCTTCTCCAGCAGTTCCGCGACCTCGGCATCCGCCATCTTGCGGTTGCCTATAACCCCATTGATGAAGAGGCCGCACTTGCCGTCCTCCCCGGTGTTGTTCTCACAGCGGTAGCCCTTGCAGGTCTTCACCACATTGCCGCCGCACACAGGGCAACGGCCGATAATCTTTGTTTCTGTATCCATGTAAAAAATGTTGTTGATAGTTCGTTTATCTGTATTTTATCGTGTTCCACTCCCACACAAGGGTCTCCGCGATAGCCTTTCCCGACATCACCGAGGCCCAGCCGTCGGGGTCGAGGGAGAACCACAGGTCGTTCCATGAGAGAGTGCGTATCTGCCACGCCAGCAGCCACAGGTCGGTGTTGATTGTCTCCAGACGTGTCACCACCTCGTTTGCCACATAGTACCGCTCGGCGGAATTGAGAAGATTTACCTTGTGCTTCTCCTTTTTGCCATCAGAGCCTGTGACAGTGTAGCTCCCCGAAGTGACAAGCTGTTGCATGAAGGGATATAGAGCCGCCATCTGCGCTGCCGCGTCAGTCAGCTCGTCGGACACCAGCACCGCTATCGCCGTACCTTTAAGGTGTCCCGGCACCGATTTACGCAACAGGTCGCAGTTCTTGGGTATCTCCGTAAGCACCAGTTCACCGGCACGCTTTATCTGATAGAGATTCTGCATTGCACCCTGAGCGTTGGAAAGATACTCAAGCATCTTGTTCTCGACGGAGTGAACGCGGTCGAGGGCTACTGTCACGGCGGCTTCAGCCGCGATGATCTTCTCCTGGGTTGACTTGCGCTTCTTGTGGATATTGTTAAGCTCCACAGTCTGCGCTATCACCGCCGCCGTGAGCGTCGGGTCGGTCTGTTGCGCCATCAAGTCCGCTCCCGGAATGACAAGGAGGGAGAGAGCGAGCAGGGCTGTTTTCGGTTTGATAGTCTTCATCGGTCAGTCATATTTTTAAGCCGGAGGCGCGTTGCTCGGCGAGGTTATCGTCACGGTCATGTTTGGTAGGGAGTATCTTGATTGAGGAGCGTTTACCAAGCAGGCAGTCGTTCCAGTCCTTGAAGTCCTTAGGCGGCTGCCACTGCCCCATGCGGTAACGCACGGAGATATGCGGTTCAAACTGGGTGTAGGCGGAGCGGTCGGGCGACACAGGAAAACTCTTGCCTTTGGCTTCCACCATCAAGCCCTCCGGTGTCTTGTTGATTTTCAGCGGAATGTCCTCGACAAGAGCCATGAGGCGGAGTCCGTTGATACGTCCGGCAAGGTCGTTGTCGAAGCAGTCGTAGGCACGGGCGTTTGGAAAACGCTCCATCACCCCCAGTACCTGACGGTCGGAGAACGTGCCGCCGAGGGAGACAAGGGCGATGTCCTCACCTAACCGTGGACGGTTCAGCTGGAAAAAAGCCATAGCGTCAAAGGCGGATTCACAAAAGAACACATGACGCACGAGACCGTTGTTGCCGTGCGACAGGTCGGCCACCCATGCCGCCGTGGAAGAATTGGTGCCGGCGGCCTTTGACTTGTAGCCGCTCACACCGCGGATCTCATATCCAACAGCCTTGTCGCTCCCGGCTTCCGTGTAGGGGAAGCCAATATTGTAGCCGTTGAAATTCTCGTTGCGCCTGTCAGACACAAGGGAAATGAACGGGGCGAGAGCCTTGACCGTATCAGCCGACAGTCCGCGCTGTGCGAACAGCCGGGGGATATTGGCCGCGTCCAGCTCCTTGACACGGTAGCGCGAAGGGTCGAACACCTGAGGTGCGGATGCCGAGCGTACATAATCCCGGTCGCGGTCATAATCCGGCTCCGGCATATTGGCGAACTGCGCCATCACTTTCGCTATCTTCTGCCATTCGGTAAGTCCGATGACATTGAACGATGAAAGGTTCTCGCGTATGAACGACACCACGTCACCCTTTGAGCCGTCACGCCGGAAGAAAGTCTGCGAAGCCTTGTCGCGGCGGTTACTGACGATGATTGTGTCGCGCTTGTCGCGTCCCTCGCCCAGCACAAGCTCGATGTACCGGCCCACACCGGCCTTGCGGTCGAGGTGGTAGCCGAGCGAATAGGCGACATCATCAATACCCACACGCGATTTAAGTTCCTTGAACTTGACCTTATAGTCAGCCGGTGCCATAGCTTCAGACGATTGAGAGTGACTTGGAGGCGCGGCGGTCGATGCCTGCTATCTCCGATTCATAATTCTTGCGTATCGCGCTTCCGAGGAATATATCTTTCTCGCGTTGGTCGGTGAGCTGGAAATACATTCTCGCGGTTGAACGCTCGATGGGCTTCATGCCGAGATCGACGCCGTTGTATGAGGCACGCAGGGCGAAGTCGCCGGAGCGGGTCTTGATTATGGCGGCGTTCCTGAACGGGCATATCTCGTCCTCCAAAGGTGCCATCAGAGGGTCGTTCTTCGCCAGATAGGGCTGTTCGCCGAGCGATATGCGCTGAGCGTCCACACGGTCGAGTATCATTTCAGAAGCCTTGTTGACATCGGCCATCACCGACACGATGAATTTCGGTTCCTGCCGGAGTGCCCCAATCCATGAATCGAGGTAGGCCGCCGAGTTGTCGGTGACTCTGGAGTCGAAGCCCATAGAGTGGCTTATCATGGCTGCTGTAAGCTCGGCCACCAGTTCCTCTTTCGCATATTTCGGGTCGCCGAACTTCGCGCCCGCCTCGCGGTTGAGCCTTTCGGGTGTCATGGTGGAGTGCGTCATTTCGTGTAGCATTGTAGAGTAGAACTCCATGCCGTCGCGGTATATATCCTCCGGAGTCGTGCCCTTGTTGAACTGCTGCTTCATGGGAAGCACCACAATATCACGCGAGGGGGAATAGTACGCGCCTTTCTCCTTGCGGTCGGCCTGTATGGGGCAGAGCCATGTCTGCTCGGCAACCATGCGGTCGAGTGCGCCGTGGGCGTACATGCCCTGTGTGTCGCGCATTTCAGGCACCTTGAAGCGGTCGAGAAGTTTCTGCACCCTCTCAGGCTGTGCCTCACGGAAATTGGTCTGGTCGATGTTGTAAACCGGGAACGCTTTGACAAAGGGTATCACGTCAAGATTTTTCCGCTCGTCACGGCTCATGGCGCGGTACTCGTCGGAGGATATTCTCTTACCGTCCTTGTCCCGCACCATCATGTCCCAGTATATCACCGGAAAGGCTTTCTCTCCTTTGAGGACATGGGCCTTGAAGTTGTGTGCCTGTTTGAACGTGAGGAACACAGGCAGCTCGTAGCCTTGCGCCGCAGTGTGCAACTGGAGAAAGAAGGAGTTTGAGCCGGAGTAGTTGCGGCCCATGATATTCTGGGGCAGGCCGGCGGAGGAGGCTCCGCCAATCCAGCCCTTCTCCCAGTCCGAGCCCTTCATCCGCTCCATACGCTCGATCATCATCTGGGCGAAGCGGTCGAGGGCCTGCTGGCCTGAACTGTTGGACGCGCCGTTAGTTCCAGATGCCATAATCCTCGTCGTCTATCAGCTGACGTTCCAGCATGTCGATCTCGGTCTCATCGTAATAGAACTCGGCTGATTCCTCCGAGGGTTCGATGCCGTGAAGCTCGCACCATTCGAGATAAGACTCCGCGTTGTCGCTTTCAAGCATGAAGCGGAGGAAGCCGATGTTGCCGTCCTGAAGGAGCTGCACAAGCTCGTCATATTCTAATTTTGCCATAGTGGTATTCTTTTAAGTGTTGTTGGGAAACGGTTTTACATTTTCATGGAGGCTGATTTCTCCATAGAGAGCGGAGCGGCGAGTTTTGTGCCTATCTCATCGTTAAGGTATTTCGCGGCTATCTGCTCGCGGGTGGCGGTCTTGGTCTTGAAAAGCGAATAGCCATCATCGAAGGAAATTTCCTGACGGGAAGAGCGTCCGCGTCCTTCGCCGAGGTCAACTGATACTTTCCACTTGTTGTCCTCCTTATCCTTTGCGACACGGATACCCTTGGGGTCGATGCCCTCCGGGAGTCTGAACTGCTCGTAGTGGGATTGCAGGTGCAGACGGTCGCCGAAGTTGCGCTCCACAAGCTGTCCGGGAGTTGCCACGCGGTCGAAGTATGCGTTCAGGTCCTCGCGTGAGGCAGTTGTTGACATCTTCTTGTCTCCAACCTGTGCGTAGAACTTATATTTGCCGTAGTCGGCGCGGGTCTCGTCGGTCTCCTTATAGACATTGAACTTGTCGATGGTTAGGTTGCCCTCGGGGCCGGGCAGCACATTCGCCACCTGATAGGAGACATCGGGCACCCTCGGCATGAGTTTGGTGGGATAGTAGCGTTCCATGAGCTGCGGCACCGTGAGTTCTTTCTGCTGATAGGCGGCGAGGTCGGCCGGATCCATCTTCTGAGGCTTCAACTGTTGGCCGTTGATCTTGGCGGTGAAATACCAGTCCTCCGGGTTGGTCTTGCTCTGGTAGGCGTGGCCGTGTGTCACCTTGTCGCCGTTGACCGTCACCATCTGAGGCTCACGAGGCTTTCGCTCGGCAGCTTCGCCCTGGGTGGCGGATTGTGATTCTGATTTCTTCTCTTTCGGGGTCGTTTCATCGACCGCGCTCTTTGTGGTCTTTACAGGCTCCTCCTGGGGAGTCTTCTCTTTCTTTTTTCTTGGCATATCGGATTCTTTGTTAATGGGTTGTTGTGATGTAGTCTCCCCGTACTTCGCCTCCTGCTCCTTTTTCTTCTGCTTGGGGTCTTCAAGCTGCTCGCATATAGCCACTCTCATTCCGGCTCTTACAAGCCGTGGCAGATAAGTGTCGAGTGCTTCGTGCGGGAAGGATGCCACATCGACATTCTTATCTTTGCCGACTGTACGGGTGGAGACTGGTGTGCCGAGGATTTCCGACACCTTTTTCGCGTCCTGACGGTAGATTTCGTATGTGGTGCCGGTGCGGAAAAGTAGCAAGGCGTCGGGGTGTTTCTCTTTCATGCGGTCGAACTGATCCATTACGGAGAGTTGGCCCGGCTCTTTTTTTCTTGAAGCTGCCATGTGCGTCAGCGTTTGAGTCCGGATTTCCGTTCCTCTTTCTGCGTTGGGTCGAGGCTGATGGCACGTTCTTTAGAATCATGCTCGACAACTTTCTGATATTCCCAGCGGTTCTTGTCAGTCATTACCAGTCCGAGATATTCGGGGTGCTGCTCGTCATAGCGGAGTTTCTGCTGTCGCTCCCATTCCTTGAGGTCGCCTTTTACGACCTTGAAGCCCTGAGGTCCCTTGAGGTCGATGCCGACCGATACCTTTTCGCCTCCTACCGACAGTTCCACCGGCTTGCCTTCGCGTGCCTGCTGTTTCTGCTGGGAGCCAAGCTCAATGTCGTTGACCTTTTCCATGTCCTTCAACTTTTGCTCAATCTGCACCTCGGTTATGCGGCGGTGGATGATTGACTTTGTTTCCGGGTCGAGCTGGAGATACTGCTGAGTCTTCTCGCCGTTGATGTCGATGGCTTTCTGCAACACGTCGCCACGTCGCAGTGCGTCAAGCTCCTGTTGCGACAGGCGAAGCTCGTTGTTCCTGTCAACCGACAGTTCACGCTGCACGGGATATGCGATCAGCGTGGGATTGCCGTCTTTGTCGGCGGCGAGCTGGAGTTTGAGGGGTAATGAGATAACCATGCCATTCCCGGTGTCGATAGACACCTGCAAAAGAGGCGTGACCTCCCCCTGCATCAGTTTTTGCTTCACGTCCTGCGGAAGCATATCAGCTTTCTCCCTGTCGATACCCAGAAGGGCGAGTTTTTCATAAGGGAGCGTGTCCTGCTGATTTTTGTTCGGAATTTCCATGTCAATGAATTAGAGGTTATAAATTTGCGGCGTAACCGCTTGTCGGCCTCAAAATTATCCCCACATGATTGCTAAATTTGAAATTCCGAACATTTTTGTTGCGATTGTTTGTGCAGTTTTCTGTTCACAGTATGCCGCAGCCCAGTTTTACACCGTCACAAAAGATTCTCCCGTGACGGTTGAAATGCACAATAGAGAGGCATATAACGCTGACAATAAGAGTGATAGCATACTACCTCAAATATCATCAATCCCGGAGGCGGTTATTGGCGTAAAAAATATGCCACAAACGCTATCTGCAAGCACTGTCACCACATCAAAGTCACATTTCCGGCAAGCACCGGTCAGTTCCGGACTCCCGGATCTGACCATTCCAAACCTGATTGCCGAGATTGAAAAGAACGGCATAAAATATCCTAAGATAGTATTGTCTCAAGCAATACTTGAGACAGGCTGGTTCAAATCCCCGGTCTGCCGCAACAAACACAATCTATTCGGACTTACAAATCCACGGACAGGTAAATACTACGAGTTCAACCACTGGACTGAATCAGTCAAGGCATACTACACAAAAGTACAGTACCGATATAAGGGAGGAAACTATCTGCTGTGGCTGAAAAAGATTGGCTATGCCGAAGATCCGGGCTATATCCGTGCTGTGATAAGGGTATTGAAAATGCTATAATGTGCTAAAAGCGTTGACCCTCAATAAAAATATAGCATGGCTCGATTAAATTTTGTAATTTTGTATTTCAATCGACCGAATAATATGCCCAGACGGAAAATACCATATACGAAAAGAGCCACTACGCTCGATGAACAATTAGAGAAACTTAGGCGACACGGAGTTATCATATCCGATGAACCTAAGGCTAAGGAGTACCTTGCCGATATAGGTTATTACCGGCTTGGTTTCTATCTATTTCCTTTTGAGCAAACTTATCCTCATCTCGATCATCGACGTCAGCACATGGTTAATCCCGGAACAAGGATTGAGGACGTTGTGGCGTTATACTATTTCGATATGGATTTGAGGAATATCCTGAACAAATATTTGTCAAGGATTGAGGTGGCTATCCGAACAACCATCATCTATGAACTTTCCAATAAATATAATTCAAACCCTACATGGTTTGTTGATCCGAATGTTGTATCAAGTGATTTTATAAGGAAGTTCCCGAATGAGGCATATCGGTCAATAAAGAATAAATTACCGATACAACGGCACCATGCCAAGTACCTCGGACAATATGCCCCGGCATGGAAGACTATGGAGTTTATGACTTTCGGTAATTTGGAGGTTCTTTATGACAGTCTGATTTGGGATCGAGATAAAAGTCTTATCAGTTCTCACTTCAGAGAATTTGCTATCGAAACATTCAAAAGTTATCTAACCGCAATTCGAGAAGTCCGCAATGCCTGTGCGCACGGTAATGTGGTATTTGGGATGACGCTATCAAATGGTATCAGGGCAGGACAAGCCTGTCCGTCTTTTAGCGCGAATGAGCAACAGTCGTTCAAAGGAGCGTTGCGTGTTGTTGACTATATGCTGAGACAAGTATCAGTTAACAGAGCAAATGATATGTGGAATGAGTTGTGGTCTGCTACCTCGCGCCTTTATAAAAAGACACCAGCCATTCGTACTGTAATAGAATCCCAAACAGGTATAATACCACAAAAAAACAGAGGTTTTATGCACCTATTAAGGTCGTTGCTCAAAAAGATTGTTAAATTTGTGAAGAAAAAACGCTGACGATTTGTTGTATTGGAAAAGTATTGCTACCTTTGCGATACGAAAGTGTATTTGGATGGCCCCGATGCTGCCAACTGCACTATAAACAAGATTAAATCGAGTCTGGCTCCACGGGTCAGGCTCGTAACTTTTTTGTACGTTCAATAAAAAAGAGCTAACTTTGCTCTAACAAAAGTGCCGATATTGATTTTAGTCTCAATGCCCGCACTATAAAAGGATTAAGAGGTCAAGCAGATGCTTGGCCTCGCCTTTTAATCTCAATTTTTCAATCAGAATATTATTTGGTTCTCAGCAACTCCAGATACTTGCGGTAAAGGATATGCTGTGTGTTGCCGGGGCGATCGGGGAACATTCGTGTAGGTGCTTCCTCCAATGGTACCCATGAAACGCCGTCAACCTCTGACGATGTGGAGAAGTCCGCTTTCTTGACAATGCCGATATAGGCGTGCATCAGTTGTTCTCGCTTGTCAAACCAGTAGGTGCCCTCATATATCAGATTCTCTACCGTCAGTCCAAGTTCTTCCTTGACTTCGCGTGTTGCAGCTTCCTCGGCATTTTCGCCCGGTGTTATATAACCTGCGACAAATGTCTCATACTGGTCGGAGATATATGACTGCTTGAGAAGTGCTATCTCATGCAGCTCGTTAACGACCATGACAATCACGCAACTTGAAAACGAATCGAACCAATACCGCTTGCAGTTATCACAATACGGCACAAGCCCGTCATCACCGGCTTGTCGTCCGTTGAGTTTTGCGCCACATTCGGGACAATATTTATACCTCATATCTCAATCCCAGTCATTAAGGTTGGCTATTATTCGGTCGATGTCATTTTCCTCGAAAACTTCCGGCTGTCTCTCGTGGCAATTATGGCAATGACATTCGCCCTCACAATGGCAGTTACAGTCAGGAGTCAGTTCTTCAACCGTGCTTTCGCCATATTGGTTTTCCTGTTCCATATCACTGACCCACCTCCTTCTTGAACTCGGCCGATGGTTTGAAGAACGGTATATTATGTGCCGGAATTACGATTGTGGTATTCTTTGAAATGTTGCGTGCAGTTTTTTCAGCACGTTCCTTAACTTGGAATGTGCCGAAGCCACGGAGATATACGTTCTCGCCATGTGCGAGGCTATCTTTTACTACAACCATAAATTGCTCAACCACTGCAAGAACACTTGCCTTGTCAATCCCTATGGTCTTTGCTATCTCGTTTACAATTTCTGCCTTAGTCATTTTGCGTACTTATCTGATTTAGACTGCAAATTTACTAATTTTTGAGGAGATTGCCTATAAAAAAGCCTGTCCGAAACGAACAGGCTGAGACAGGAACGGTTGTCTTCACAGATGCCAAATCCTACTACGCAATGAATATGGAATTTAAGTCATCAACTGAATAGCGATAGCAACATCAGATGTGCCGGGTAAATGGCGTAGAAGCTGTATTTGACCGGTTTGCTTCGTATGAAGCCACGGGTACCGTCATACAGGAAGATTATTACGGAGGCGAGCAACGCACCGGCTATGCCGTAGTGAGCCATCATGGGAAACGTGAATATAATCTGAAGAATAGCCTGCGAGGGAAAATGTGTCGATGAACGCTCCAGCCACGGACGTATAGTCTGGTGCCGGAGGATGTAGAACACCGCTATCATCAGAACACCGCGCCAGTCATAATCCGTTCCGAGCCACCATGCCAGAACAGCGATACCTGCCACACCGATGAACGACAGCGGCCCATGTTCACACATACGGTCGAATATGGCGAGAGCCACAACTCCGAGGGAGAGAGTGAACATGACATTATGCGTGCCGTCCGCTCCGTTGAGCAGATACCACGGCAATTCACTGACTGCACCTGCAAGCAGCAGTATCAGAAAATATCTCATGCGGTTGCGGCTATGAGCGAACCCCTCGGCGACAAGGAAAGCGAACACAGGGAACGCTATCCTGCCGAAGCATCGCAACAAGTCATATATGGGAGAGTCCGGCCCCATAAGGAAGTAGGCGCAATGGTCGGCCACCATCGAGAGGATGGCGATAATCTTCAACGCACTTCCGGATAAGCGGAGCGAGAGGGGAACGGATATTTTGGCGGTAGTCTCCATGATAAAAAATGTGTTATTCAGTGCCGAGAAGTTCCTTCACCATATCGGCCACCTCCTGGTTAACACGCTTGAAATTGCGGTTGAGCATAATCTCCTTCTCACGCTCACTGTCGAAAGAATAGATTTTAGGCAGCTCCACATAGTTGGATTCCTCCTCCTTGATACGTGCCATATCAAAGTGCGTCTTGCAGAAATACTTGGTTGTCTTGAACTCCTCTGAGTCCTCGATGTCGAAATGCGACAGCATCTTTTCATCGGTGGCCGTGAAGTCACGTGCCGCCTGACCTGCAAGCCAGCCGGTAGCCATATCAGCGATTTTCGCCGCCGGAACGAGATAGTCCATCTTCTCGGAAATGGAGGTTGAGATCTTCTGGTCGTTTATGGTGATTGATGTCGATGTCTGCTTCGCCTTGCCGAATACATCATTCTGCGCCCATTCAAGAGTCTCCTTGTTTCGTGCCGCACCCATGAATATGTTGCCGCAGGTCGTGATAATCTTCTGCATACCCACCTTGCCGTAGTCAGCCTCCAACTGCGGAAGCTCCTGAAAACCGAGAGTCACGGCAACCTTGTTGCTTCGCGCCGTGCCGATCAGTCGGTCTATCTTGTGGAAGTACAGCGTGGGAAGCTCGTCAACGATGATACTGACAGGGATGTTGCCTTTGGAATTGACACGGGTTATCAGACGGTTAAGCACAAGAGCGTTCAGAGAGCCGATGACCTGCTCCTTTTCGGGGTCGTTGGCAATCACAAGATAGCTCGGACTCACAGAGTCTGAAATCTTCAAGTCAAAATCATCGCCGGTGAACACCCAATAGGCTTCAGGGGATACAAGCCGTGCGGCATTTACGCGGAGAGTACCCACCATACCTTCAAGCTGGTCGTTGGCTTTGTTCTCGTAAGCAGACTTGAATGGAGCCATCAGCGAGGCTATCTTATCGTCCATCATCAGAATGTCGAACACCTCGGAATACTTGCGTCCGAGGAACGACAGCACATGGGGCATATCCGAAAACTCACCTGTGACAGTGTCCGGTTCAACCTCGTTTCCGTTCTCGTCCTCATACCAGCAGCGGTCAATCAGTATCAGCTTACCCATGCGGTCGATATAGGAGAAGCCGTTAAGGTCAACGAACATCTTGTCCTCGTCAGTAGATACATCGCGCCCGTTCTCGTTCACGAAGTCAAGCATGACCTCGCCGTTCTCGTCCAGAGCGTTGAAATCGTCCCAGTTGCGTATCACAAGCTCCAATTTCTTGCCCTCGTGCGATATATAGCGTTTCAGTTTTTTCCCTTTCAGAAAACCTGTCGGGTGGAAATTAACAAAGAAATAGATGATTGCCGCAAGGAAATTCTCTGCCGAGTTGGTGAAGAAAGCCTCCGAGCCGCCCTTTTTCTCGCCACCACCCTTGTTGAGCGAGGCAAGAAGCGTGGCCGCCGTCTCCGAAGCCGCAGCGAGGTCGGGAATGTATTTACGCTGAATGGGATTGATACGGTTGGAATACTCCACATCGGTAAAATTGACTATGCGGAAACCGCAGCCATTCGGCAGATTACCGTAGTGTAAATTCTTGCAATACTGATAGAAAAGCGTCTTGGCAAGCGTCGGGAACTTATAATCATATACCATCATGGCGAAACCCTTTCTCGCGTGCTGCCTTATGAACGGATCTATGATGCCGAAAGACTTGCCGGAGCCGGGAGTACCCAATACAATCGTGCCTCGGAACGGATTGATAATGTTGATGTAGCCGTTGTGCATACGCTTTTTCCAGTAGAATATCATCGGGATATTCACTGAATAAGGGGTATTGACCTCCTGCCGGGACTGTTCAAACGATTCATTCTCGAAATTAAACCTGTCCTCGCCGACCTTGTGGTTGTAATACTTGGCTATACCGTCAAGTCCCTGGTGAACGAGCATGGTGCCGACCACCGAGCAGAAGGCATACAGGACACGGCTTGCCGGGAAGCCGAACATCGACATACCCCATGTACCGTGATGGAAGATGAAGCACAGTCCTACGAGAGTGAGACCTGCAAGCACCGGATATACCACCATAGTCTTCAGGTTGAACTTCAACGCCTTTTTCGCTTTGGTGCCGATACATACCACACAGATGCAGACAAGCTCGGCGACCTTGCACCCGGCCACGGAGTTGAACACCTTGAAGCGTCCGAGCAGATCGAGTATGAACTGCGTCACGCGGTTGTCAGCCGTGATAGGCAGGTTCATCACAATCTCGATAATCAGGAATATGTAGATACAGCTACGGAAGTAGTTATACATCTGTTGCTGTTCCTTTGTTTCTTCAAAAGCCATGAGGGAAAGGGATTAGAAAGGAATCTTGAATCCGAGCATTAGGCCGTTGCGGAACGTGTCGCCATGCAGGAAATTCACATTATTCTTCTGTATAATCGAGAACTCGCACCCGTTCTGAAACACATAGTTGTATTCAAAGCCTCCCTCGATACCGATGAAAAACTTTCTTTCCACAGCTCCGAACTGAGGACCGAAGCGTACACGGAAGCTGCCGTTCTTGTAACGGTGCAGACGGTGTTTATAGATTATACCGCCGTCCCAATAGTACCCTTTCCAGAACTGACCCTCGCCTGATTTCCAGTGATTGCCAATCTCGCCATAGACCTCAACGGCGTTGCCGTAGGTGAACGACCTCTCGTAGCCAACAGTGGCGTTGAGAGTTGACGGGAACAGGATGCCGGCGTTTACGGCTATCTTGTTTTCCTGAGCGGTGGCCGTGAGAGAAGCCACTGCACAGATGATTGCGAACAGTATCTTTTTCATAGTGCCGGATTATTTGTAGATATGGGGTGAATAGTTGAACGGCAGATTTTTGAGTATGTCCGAGTCGAAGCCGTCGGCGTTGAGAATGTCATCATACTCCACGGTAAGAGTTATGACACGTCCGCTTATCTGATTCTCAGATATTTCGATACGGAGCACCTTCTCGTCCGGGAAAGTCAGCTTGTCAAGCACAAGCACGTTGCGGTAGTTCTTCTTGAACTTCTTTGCAAGGTTCAGCGAATATACCGGAGACAGTTCCACTGTCTGCGAGTTTGTGGCCTTGACCTCCTTCTTGTCAGTGAGCTTCACACGCACCTCGGCGATGTCGTATGCTATCTTGGTGCTGTTCTGAAGGGAATAGTCGATGAAGAAATAATCACCTATCGAATAGATGTTGTTGACGATTGCCTTCATGCCGTTGGCTCTGGAGACCACCTGATTGTATTTTCGACCGCTGCCATATACGGCCCAGGCATAACGTGCCATTTCCGACTGTGGCATGGATACTTCCGGATTGATGTAGGAGTCCAATCCGGCGTATGGCACACGGTGGATAGAGGCGGCACGCGAGGGTGCGGCGGTATATACCACATCGTACTGTGCCAGATGTCGCTCGCCGATGAGTGTGAGAGTACCCATCAGCTCACCCTCGCGGTAGTGTGTGGGTACGGAGTCAGCTTCGATGAAGGGCTTGATACGCACGATGTTGTCGGCACACTGGTTGCCGATAATCTTTGTGGTGGATAAGTCCACCATCTTGATATTCTCAGGCATGACGATATGGGTTGTCACTTCCGAGTTGACAAGGATCTTCTCTTTGGCGGTCGCCGGGATTGCGACGGCGCATAGCGCGAGTGTCGCTGCAATTATTTTATCTTTCATAATGGGTTGGTTGATTACAGGTTAATATGCTTCGTCTGAATTGATAAGGTAAACGATGGTGTTGTATTTGATTTTCGCCTTGTTCTTGCGGATATTGGCTGACACAGCGGAAGTCGCGGAGTTATACATATTCTGGAGAGCCTGCAAAGCGATGGCCTCTCCGGATATTCCGGAGCCGTACCCGCTCTCGGACTCAAAACTGATATTCTGCTGCACTGTGCTTGCACCCGCTTCTTTCATAAAATCGCGGAAAGCTGACTCCGGGACATAGAAGCCCTCCATGCCGTCGTTGTCGAACACCGAAAGGTTTACTTTCAGGAACTTTCCACCTACAAGAATGGATGTGATGGCGGCGCGGACACGCTGTTGGCCGAAGCCTGTGACGGTGCCGTACAGATATGTGCCTTTTGCAAGCCTCACATCATGTATGGTCACATCGTCGAGCAACTTGAAGCGTAGCCTCGTGCCCTCGTGCGCCTTTGTTGTCTTGTCGATCATGGCACGGATAAGCGGAGCATCGACATTATCGGCCGAACTACCCACGGTATTGAACTTGTCGGCATTTGTCTCCCGTGATTTAAGCACCAGCAAGGGGCGGTTCTTCTCACGCTCTATCTCCCGCGCTTTAGCTATTGAGTCGGCCCGGTGCTTGTGCATGGCTTCCTCCGGGTCGGGCTGTCCTATGCCAAGTCCGGCCTCGATAGCTTTCTGACGCTCGTAGCTGCGCTGCTGTATCGCCTCAAGGTCGCGTGCATATTCGCTCCGGGGGTCAACGGCTGGTTCATAGTCGGCAGGATTGTAGCCGTCGCCGTAAGCGTATGAGTTGATATGCCGGCGCGATTCAGCAAGGGAACGCTCCAGTTCCTCCAGCTCCTGCTGCTGACGGATACGCTCGGCCTCCGCCGCGTCGAGACGGTTCAGCTCGTCCTCGGTGTAGCCGTGTTCCAGAGCCTCGCGTTCCTCCTGTTCCTCGCCGAGCGCGCCCACGGCGGTAAAGGCGTCCTCGTCACCGAAGCGGCGCGACATCTCGAACATCTTGTCACCGGGAGCCTCGGCGTTGGCCTCCGGCAGAGTGGAGTTGATACGGTCTGTCGCTACGGCCTGAGGGTCATCGCCACCGCCGCCGAAAGTCTCCATTGCGAAATATATCAGCGCACACAGCGGCACGAAAATCACCGCAGGGAAGATATACTTCGGTTGTCTGAAATTAATTCTTTTCATCGTTATCGTTATGTTTGAGGGATTTTACAATCTGTTCAAGTTGTCTATACCTGCGTATTATGCCTATTGAGTCGTCATGGCTCTTGTGTGGAATGGCGATAAGGGAGTCAAGTTCATGCTTGACCGCCTGACCGTCGCCTGTTATCTCCATGAGCCGTCGGCGTTGCGCCTCCTTGTTTGCCTGAATGGTGCGGAAGCCGCTGAAGATAGGCTCGACCTTGGCGATGGATTGCAGCTCCGGCTCCTGAGATTCCATCCGCGCCCCGGTTGCTATGATGTCGCACACGAGTATCATCAGCAGGGAGCCGACGACATAGCCGAAAGTCCGGCGAGGGTGTCGCGTGGCCCATGAATTGGCCTTTCTGATCCGGGCGGCCAGACGGTAACGTGTGCCTATGGCACCCATTTTGGGGCGGAGCCATGAGCGTATCGCGCCATGTGCCTTCCTCCGGTTGTCTCTGAAAGTTTGTCTGAGGGATTTCATAAGTCAGGTTTTAATAGTCAAGGTCTTTGTTTTCAAGAGTACGCCAGTTGGTTATCATCAGTCCGTGGGGATTATTCTGGGTACGTGGCACATTCTCCACATAGCCGGTGGTGAGCATGGTGCGTTTTAGATCGCGCGTGCGCCTCTTGATAATCTGCGTCCCGTAGTAGCTGAACTTGCGTGTATGCTCGTCGAACTGTATAGAGTCACAGATTATGGTGCAGACCGCCGAAGATGATATGATGTCGGAGTAAAAGCCGTTCTCGTCAAGTGCCTGCTTCTGCTTCAGGGCTGTGCCGTCAGCCATATACATGGCCTTGCCGACAGTCCATTTGATATAGTCGTTGTCGGGAGGGAGATTGAAAAAATACTGGTGGAAGAGCTGGATATGCGCTTTCGCCTCCATGATGAAATTGGCTTCAAGTCCGGCACGCTCGGCAAGGAACGGTATGTCGCCGTCAAGAATATATATCTGCTTGCGTTCCTCGGTCACGAGCGACACGCAACGCCACACGGTGAACCCGCAGATGGCGGCGCAACCTATTATGGTTGCCATTACCGTCATCATTGCGAGCCGTGTTTTTTGTTCAAGTGATTTTATCAGCATGATAATCTTGTTAGTCGGTTAAGGGGTATGTTTCAGATTTCTTCCTGCCTGTGCGCCGATTGAACCGGCCACGTTGCGGGTCACGTTGGTAGCTTTGAGAGCCGCCGAGCCGCCCATCATCGCCGCACCCATAGCGACACTGCCTGAGGGAGAGGCGGCACCGCTGCTGACACCGCCGGGTATGAGCCAAGAGGCGACTTCGGGAACGAAGCGTATGATATAGGCCCCGACAAGCATACCCATAGCGTACATACAGTTGGAGCCTATGCCCTGCAAACCGAGCGCGCCTATCTGCTCCCATGAGTTGACAGCCCCGTGCAACAGGTGGTTATAGGCCACCAGATCCTCCTGAAGATTATACATCAGTATGAAGTCTATGTAGTACAGGCACATATAGGTCACGAAGCCCCATAACGTGAGGGAGAGGAATTTTGACATCCATTGGCTCCATGCCGAGTTCCACGGCGGAGCGAGGGAAAGGGCGAACATTATGGGGCAGAACACAATCATTATCGCTATGAATATCCTCTGCGCCACAAGTATGCCGTAGTATGACATCTGGAAAATCAGCTCCCCGACAAAGCGTATCACGTCGTTTATCCACTCGCTTACCTTTGTCTCCGCGGCCACCGCCGCACGCTGGGCGTAATTGTTGATGGTCTCGCCGAGGTTTTCCACGTTATACACGAGTTTGTCCCACCAGTTCGCGTCCTCGCCTATGGCCGCCACCTGTTTTGCAGTGGATATTGAATCCTGCACTGCCCGGAGGCGTTCAAGATACTCGCCTTGCTTCTGGGCCACTTTCAGCTCCAGTGCCGCAACCTCCTTGTTCTTCGCCATAGCCATTGACTTAGTGGTTGCTTCCAAAGACTTGCCGGGCATCTGGAGAGCCGAGCATATCCATGAGGAAGATGATATGCACATTGATATGCCTATGATGCGTAGCAGTTTCATCACGTCCATGCCGCGCCGTCCGAGCATCATCATCCAGCACTCGTATGAGCCTACGCACAGGGCGAGCAACAGTCCGAGCATACGGGCGAAGCTGATTGTGTCGCCTAAAATCGCCACATTCGGAAACGCCTCCATCGCCACAAGCAGCTTGTCGAGGCTCTGGTCGATAGCCGGAAGCCCCATTGTGCAGAGTATTGATAATAAAGTCATATAGTTTTCAATTAGTCAGGTTAATGTTAGTAATGGGTGGCTGCCACTGCCGCGAGGCGGGCGGTGCGCGACACCAGTTTTCCCATCTCGGCCTTTGCCTCCTCGTATGCCTGCTGACGCTTTGCGTTCTCCAGCCCGTAGCCGACACCCTGTTTATGGATATAGGCGATATTGGCGCAGATAATCTCGTTCTGGCGTGACAGCTCGTCAACCTGATACTTCATCTTCCCCTTGCTCTTGTTAAGGCAGTAGAGAAGTCCGTCGGCGATACAGTCCTGCATACGGCTGAACTCGTCCTTGTAGATCGAATAGGTGACATCGACAGCCCGGTCAGCCTCGCGTGCCAGTTCCTCCTTGTAGAGAGATTCGACATATGCACGTTCTTTCTCCACCTTAGAGAGTTTCTGCCGCTGGGTCTCTTCCGCCGTGACTCGCACGGGCATGATGCGTTTGACATTCGATTTCTCCTCCTTGAAGCGGACGCGGTAGCCGGATTTGAAGCCGGCCCATTTCCAGTACATTTCCGCTCCGGAATAATTCTTGTGCAGGAAATAATAGTACCAGTCGGGAGCGAAGTCCCACGGCCCGTTCTCCATAGAGAGCCATTGTTTCTCTTTCTGGTCGTCATGGATTGAGGGTGTCTTGGCCGACACTGCCGCCGGGAGTGCCGCGATGAGCAGAGCAAGCGATAATGCGGTGATAATTCTGAATTTCATGATCGGTATATGTTTATTGGTTCCACTTGTTGATTACCGCTCCCACGATCTCGTCCTTGACATCGGAGGTGAGTATCTCCCAGATGTAGTCAGGCTTCCAGCCGCAGTTTGTCATGAGGTAGCACCACAGGTTTGCGTTGTCGATAATCCGCCGGGCGTTCTCTATGGTGTCCTTCAGCGACATGACAAGGTTCATCTTCTCGTCCATCGAGGCTTTCATGAGGTTTATGCCGGAGGCGGCCACGGTAGCGTATAGTTTCTGGGCGTGCTTTATCTCGCGTGCTATGGCAAGGTTGGCGTCGGCATAGTACCACGCGACAAAAGGCTTCTTGGTCACATACTTGTAGGTGTTTACCGTAAAGTCCTTGTATTCCTTTGTCAGCAGATAGAGTGAGCTGGCGGTCGAGGATATGGCAGCGGCGAGTACCACGTATGAGTATGCGTTGTTGAGTTTGGTGTCGAGCGTCGAGCGTACATCATTGAACTTCTCCGCCCCTTTGGTGACAAGCGATTGCTCCCCGAAGCTCGTGGCTATGCGTGCCAACGCCTGGTCTTCATCTTTCTTGACTGCCTTATGCAGAGCCATTAGAGCCTCGAATGTCGGCAGGTCTTTCGGGAAGTCGAAGGCAAATGACTTCAAGGGAAGAAGCAGGGCCACAAGAGCGAGAGTTGTAAGTTTCCGTATCATCATGGCTCCGTCATTTTATAATCCGCAGTCCGTTCCAGTTGAGTATCAGCATACCTACCTGATTCTGCATGACTTTCATGTTGGCCCAGCCCTCCGGGTCTATGGCGAAAAAAAGGTCGTCCTTTGTGGCGTACTGAGCCATAGCCATCATAGCCTGAACCTTGTAGCGGATTTCGAGAAGGTCGGTGTAGATTTTGTTGGCTACCGTCAGGCGGTCGTAACGGTCAAGGAGATTGTATCCGTCGCTCTTGGTCTCGGCGGTGGCCTGACCTTTGAGGGGATTCTGAACCTTGCCGTTGTTGACTATGTTGATGAAGTCGGCCACAAGCTGCTGCGTCTGGGCCGTGAGGTTGCCGAGTTCGTTAAGGCATAGAGCCTTGTTGGTGAACTTGGCCTTGCTCACTGTCTTGACCAGCTCCGGCACGCTCTTTACTATGTCGAAGGCGCACAGTCCTATCTCCACATAATATTTGCTCTCGGTGCCGAAGCCTGAGATGTTCTCCATAGTCACCTTGTAGAGTTCGGTGATGGTAGCCATGCTCACGGTGTATTGCTCCAGCTTGTTCTGCTTTGCGGATATGGAGTCGAGTCTCTTGTTATGTTGATCCTCGATGGCTTTCTGCGATGCGAGATTGGTTGTCACCGCTTTCAGGCAGTACGGGTCAATCACCACTTTCCATGCCGAGGCGTGATGAAATGATGTTATCAGACATATAGTCATCAGCACATTACGCATCAAGCATTGTGAATTATGAATTATAATGTTTACCATAGCGACATTACTTTCTGTTGTTGGTTGACCTTACGGGCAAAATCAAGATATTTGGATATTCCGGCTCTCTTGCGGTCGGCCTCGATGTTGGTTATCGCCTCCTGCATGGTGCCGTAATGACGGAGATATATTTTCAGAGCCTCTTTCTCGGCCCGCTCGGTGGTGTAGGCCCAGTAACATTCCGGCGGCTCCTCGACGCCATAGACATCGGAGTTCTGGCCGCGGCATATCCACACCTCTTTGAAGTAGTTGCGTCCCTCCTTGTTATTGAGGGCGTTGACTGTGAATATCTGCTGCTTCTGAATAGGTGTCAGTCCGAGTATGGCCGCTATATCGTTGTACCTGTCCTTGAACTTCGACTGGTCGAGCAATATCTTCACATCGGAGTTGTTGATTATCGCCTCCTTTACGATGGGAGAGTCTATCACATCGTTAAGCTCCTGCGTCACCACACCGGCTATGCCGTGGAATTTGCGGACGGTCTTATACAGGAACTTTATGTACTCCGCCATAGTGGGCGAGGCTATCGCTTTCCATGCCTCCTCGATTATCAGGGCCTTGCGTCCTTTCTTGATACGCATTTTCTGGAGAAACACGTCCATGATTATCAGCACCACGATAGGGAAAAGCACCGGGTCATCCTTAATCTTGTCGATTTCAAAGACAATGAAACGCTCGTCGAAAAGATTGGTGTCAAGGTCGGAGTTGAGCGTCACCTCCAGCTCTCCACCACGGTAGAACTGTTTGAGGATAGCGGCAAAGTCTCGTATGTCGAAATGTATCTTCTCCAGCGATGTGATCTGCGGTATCCGTTCAAGGGCGAACTCGTAGTAGGTGTTGAAGGAGAGCGACGGCACTTTGAGGCGGCGTTTCTGCTCCTCCATGTGGTCTATCTGCTTGTCAATCTTCATCAGCATCGAGGTCTCGTGCAGCTCTTTCTTATACACCTCAATCTTTGAGGCAGCTTTCTCTTTTTCCGCCTCGGTAGTGGCGCGGTCAACAATCATGGCCCTCAGTGCCCGGCACTGGCGGATAATCTTGTTGCGCCGTTCCTCCGAAGGGAGTATGAGGGCGCGGACGGTTGTCTTTGTCTCCGGCTCAGGGGAGTTTATCTGTTCCTCGATGTCCCGCATATCGGTGGCGAACTTCTCGTAGTCGTCCTCCATCTTGGCCGCCACAAGCAATTTCTGGCGCAGGCCCTCACGCTCGGTGTCGGAAAATGAAGTGAACGGATTGAAATACGCCTCGTAATATTCCACGATGGTCTGGTTGACAAGCATATCCTCGATTTTTGAGGGAGCCTCGTTGCCTTTGAAAATCAGGAATATCAGCGATTTGAGAAAATTCTTCTTCTCCCCGAAGTTCTGCTCGTATTCCTCGCGTGTCACCTTAAACGGGTTCATGGAGATAGGCTTCTCCTTTGAATAGGAGATGTATGTGCCGCCGAAATAGCCGCAAATACCCTCGTAGGAGTCGCCGGTATCGACCATCACGACATCGGTGTTCTGCTCCAACAGCTGTCTTACCACACTGTTCATGTGGAGTTGTATAGAAGTTTGTACGGTTTGATGTACGCTTTCTGTCAATCGCTTGTATTACAATTGTATATGATGTCGAAACTCATTTGGAACGAATACCGTTTGCCAATGTTGCGGTATGGGAATATTTCCGTATTTTTGCAATATGATACCCCTTCGACTTATATGTGCATTCCTTCTTGGAGCGGTTGCCGGTTTTCTGACGGCAAGAGGAAATTCTGCTGACCACCAATATTCCGATGCCAACCTGAAAAGGCTGGTGGTGACCGATCCCGACTCGGTGCTATCGTTGATGGATGACGCCCAAAAGCTTCAAAGCTCCCCGATGCCGCCCTATCTCATGAATTTGTGGCGCGGAAGAGCTTACAACGAAAAGCGGAGGTTCGCACTTGCCGACCGTTATGCCTCGGAGGCCCTAACCTCTGATTCTATTGACTGCCATCCGGACATAAAGCTGAATCTTCTGACCATGCTGGCTGCGGTCCGACGGTCGTCAGCCGACTTCCGGGGATGCATCCACGCAGCCACGTCGGGCATCGGGCTGGCACGTGCGCTCGACAACACCCCGGCGGTCTATAATCTGCTTACTACCATGGCCGGTGTGTCGTTTGATATGGGCGACCGAAAGCGCGGCTATGGTTACCTCGATAAGATAATCTCGGAGGGAACATCCTCGCAGTCGGCACGTGAACTGGCCAATGTCTCGTCGGCTTACGGGATGAAAATAGTGGAGCTCTATGCCGACGACCGCTTCGACGATGCTCTCGCACTCAGCCAGAAACGTCTTGAAATCATCGACCGGATAGACTGCCTGGGGGGCGCACCTGCCGGTTATACCGACCAGCAGCGGGCTTACACCTATGCACGCATCGCCTCGGCTGCCCAGATGTCCGGTGATACCCGTCGGGCACAGCAGGCTTTCAGCAATTTTATGGCTACCGACTATGGACGCACGCCCGTAGGGCGCGTGTTTGTTACAGACTATCTCCTCGAATCAAAGCAATGGGCCAAAGTGCTGGAGTTCACCGCTCCACTCTTCCCGATGTTTGAGCAGGGCGACACTATTTGCGACGACTTCCACAGCCTCCTCATAAGTAATGCCCGTGCCGAACGGGGGCTTGGCAACTATCCACTTGCTTTCTCGCTGATGGAGCGGGCCGGGGTGGTCCGCGACAGCATCTATGCCCGGGAGAAGGAGAGCCGGATCCGGGAAATGGCTACTCTTTTCGCGCTGAACGAGACTGAGCTCCAGCTCAGCCGGGCCCGCAGCGAAGCCGCTCACAGGCAGATAATGCTGATATTTCTCTCAGTTTTTGCCGTGGCAGTTCTTTTGATCGCAGCTGTGCTGCTGATACAATATCGACGTTCCCAGCGCCGTAACCGCATTGCCTCGCGCCGAATCGACGAACTTACCGCCCAGCGTGAAATCATTCATAGCCGCGATAGTGCCCTTGCCGATGAGAACTACACCCAATTTGAGGCCATCGAACGAACCATACTCGAGTCGAAGCGCTATCTGCAGTCTGACTACACCCGCGACTCGCTCTACGCCGAATGCTCCGGTCTGCCCAGAAGCCGGGTATCGCAACTTATCCAGCAGTATGCCGCCCTGACCCCCGCCGACTACATCAACAAGTTGCGTGTAGAGCATTCCGTAGCCCTCATCCGCGAGCACCCGGAATGGACTATCGATGCCATTGCAGCAGCTTCCGGCTATCCGCGCAAGGCAACCTACTATTCCAATTTCTACAAGATTTACGGCCTGACCCCGGCCCAATACCGCAAGGAAGCATCCGCTTCCCCCAATAAATGCCCCCTTGGGTAATTGACTGGCAACTTGTTGGTAGAAGGCAACAATCCCTCGCAACAAATCCGTTGACCGCCAAATGTTATGTTTTGAAAAGATTCTACATGTGTGTTATGATGGTTTCAGTATCCTGTGAGGAGCACCATGAAGAGGGGTGGGCGAGGGGTGGAGGATTAACGGCGATGGGTTAAATGGTTTCGTTGAGCGTGTTTCGGGGTTTCTGCGAGGACTGGATAGAGGGGTTACATGGCTTTCAGGGCGAAGTATTTCCAGAGTGGGGCGGCCATAAGCGATTGCTTGATTCTATCGTCGAGCAAGAGCTGCTTTACCTCGGTAGGAGTAAGCAGGCGGACGGCGATATCTTCGGTAGCGTCGAGATGTTGGGTGCCGATTTTCTCGACGTCGGTGGCCAGAAATGTGTATGTAAGGTTGTTGGTCGAACTTGGGTTCTGCGAAAGAACCATGAATTGCTGCCAGGTGCCGTTGCCGTAGCCGGTTTCTTCCAGAAGTTCGCGGCGTGCGGTATCCATGGGCGCTTCTCCCTCTTCGGCCACTCCGGCAACGAGTTCGGTGAATACATCCCCGAGGCCGTGGCGGTATTGTTCCACCATGACGAAATCCCCGTCGGCAGTAATGGCGATAACGTTGATCCAGGTGGGATATTCCAGAACGTAGTATTCCGGATGGATGGTGCCGTTGGGGAGGCGCACGGTGTCGCAGCGTGCCGTGAGCCATGGGCGCCGGATTACATACCGGCTATCTATTGTTTCCCATTTTTCGATTTTCATGACATACGGGGTGAGTGTTTCTGCTCTGCAAAGCTACGAATTTTCGGTGGAATTGCGGTGGCGGATAGTCGTCATATGTAGGAAAATACGACAGGACGCCGCGATTGGATGTCTGCGGCGTCCTGCGGTAGGGGAGGGGGTCAGCGCCAGCCCATGAACATCTTTACGACTTCGGGGTCGTGGTGGTCGAAAAACAGGCTTTTACCCGTGTCGAGGCGCCGGATTTCCTCCATATCCTCGTCGGAGAGCGAGAAGTCGAGGATGTCGAGATTCTGGCGCATGCGCTCTATATGGGTCGACTTCGGGATGATGATTACGTCACGCTGATATAGCCAGCGCAGAGCCACCTGTGCTACGCTCTTGCCATATTTGCGGCCGATTGCCTCAAGCACCGGGTTTGTGAAGAAGTTATTGCGGCCCTCGGCGAGGGGTGCCCATGCCATTGCGCGTGTGCCGAATTCATTGAGGTATTTGAGGGCTTCGGTCTGCTGGTCGAATACGTGTGTCTCAATCTGATTTACGGCCGGTGGAATCTCCGCGTTGCTGGCAAGGTCCACGAAATGGTCGGGATAGAAATTGCTTACGCCGATTGCGCGGATTTTCCCTTCCTTGTAGGCTGCTTCGAGAGCGCGGTATGCGCCGTAGCGGTCGCAGAAAGGCTGGTGTAGGAGCATCAGGTCGATATAGTCGGTCTGGAGGCGGCGCAGGCTCTCGTCGATCGATGCTTTGGCTTTTTCATAGCCATAGTTGGAAATCCATATTTTTGATACTATGAAAAGCTCGGAGCGGGCGATGCCGCTCTCCTTGACCGCCTCGCCGACGCCTTCCTCGTTGTGGTAGGCCTGGGCTGTATCAATCATGCGGTAGCCTACGCTCAGCGCATCGGCCACGCAACGTTTGCATTCATCGGGGTTAACCTGATATACGCCGTAGCCGATGCGCGGCATTTCGACGCCGTTGTTGAGTTTAATCGTTGTCATTGTTGTTCGATCCATTGTTTTATGATTTCGGTTGATGCAGGTAGGCGGAGGCCATTTTTCCAGTCAAGTCCGGGATAGCCTTTGCGCAGAGTCGCGTCGGCTTCCGACATCGGGCTTTCATAGGAGGTGCAGAAGGGGCAAATCGGTTTTCCGGCAAGTTGGGGGCCATAGGTGTCGAGAAATGTGCGGATTATGGCCGGCTCCTCGTGCCACCAGATCGGGAAACCCAGAAATAACGTATCGACTATGGTGAAATCAATGTCGATAGGCTTAATCGCCGGACGTAGCGATTGGTCGAGATGCTCGCGTGTGCATCGGGAGGTCTCATTGGTCCAGTCGACATCGGCCGACGAATAGGGTTGCTCCGGCATGAGGCGGATGGCTTTGGCGCCCGTTGTCTTCGAGAGCTCCTTTGCCGCAAGCTCCGTATTCCCGGAGTGGGTGAAGTAGATGATTACTGAGTTCATAGAATCGGTTGTTTTGGTCAGCTGGTCTGCGGCCGGTTCGCTGCCGTGTGCGAACAGCATGGTAGCGCCGGCTGCGGAGGCCATCAGGAATTTTGTGAATTTCATATGCGTGGTAAATACGTTTTCAGAAATTTCAAACAACAAGAACCATGCCGAGGTTCCCCTTTTAAGTCGAAGAACCGACAAAAGGGTACAACAAACCGAAATATGATATCGCTGAGCGTTTTAGAAGTCGTCGAAAAATGCATCGTTGATAATGTCGTCGTCGATGCAGTCGTTCCATGAGCCAGAATGTCCGCCAAAATAAGTGCCTGACGTGCTATTGTTGCCCGACGAGTGATCTCCTGAATAATCGGTGTCACGGAATACGTTGCCGCTACTGAAGGTCTTGTTGTCGCGACGCGATTCAATCGGGCTCCGTTTAGGTGAAAAAAGCTTGCAGATTAAATCAAGTAGGGCGGTCTCGCATAGTAAATTCCAGAAAGACATGTTGTTAGGATTTAGTTGTTATACAGAATATTGTTGGAGTTTCTCCAGCAGGAATGATTTTGGTTGTTAAGCCCCCGGAATCTTGCGGCTGTCTGAGAGCTACATTCTGAGTACTGCATTCGGAGGGACTGACGGATATGCCGGATCACTTTATGTTGGCGCCATCTTTAAGAGCCTGAAACAACCATCCGGGCAATACGATTAGCATAATAAGAAGAGCCATGGTCAATGCGGAATTAGAGTGACAAGGGGACGCACTATCGCTTCCCGTCTGCAAAGTTAAGCGGCACCAGTGCCAAATTCTGGCACTTCAAAACTAAATAATGCAAAATCGGTGGAGGAAATCCGATTGTGTGCTTGTAAATGCATTTATTATTTATATTGTGAAACCTCAATAGCGGTTACTATGATTGAATCAGCATAGAGTCGTCCACCCCTTGAAAAATTCGTTTTACCTGTGCGGAACGGAACAGGACCCCGTTCTGCCGGAAGGTCCTGAAATTGCTGTATGGATTCTGTTCAACCGGAATGCCGAGATTCGTTTTGCCGATTTTGTGCAGATACATAAAAGAAAATTGCAGTTAACTGGTAATTAGCTAACTGCAATTTTAAAGAGTTGCCTTGGAAGGATTCGAACCCTCACAGGCGGAACCAGAATCCGACGTGCTACCATTACACCACAAGGCAAAGT
>ERZ1673743.908-NODE-908-length-37888-cov-11.148178_pt1 | contig 37888 bp, 40 predicted proteins | sample MGYA00580197_ERZ1673743 | MGnify/ENA primary metagenome ERZ1673743 (study PRJEB41218, sample SAMN15661795) | gut metagenome | host: Homo sapiens | place: Canada: London | collected 2015-08-20/2019-03-30 | study: EMG produced TPA metagenomics assembly of...
GAGCGCTGCCTTGCCAAGGCAGAGGTCGCGGGTTTGAGCCCCGTTTCCCGCTCCATTTTTACACACTGTTATTTTATAGTTGTAAAAAATGGCGCTATAGCCAAGTGGTAAGGCACGAGTCTGCAAAACTCTGATCCCCGGTTCAAATCCGGGTGGCGCCTCCAAAATAAGAGTTACTTATTCTTAAGTAACTCTTTTATTTTATTTGGTGTAAAAAAAGTGGAAAAGTATTAATATTCCACCTTTTTACTGTTTTTACATTGCTATCTGTCTTAAAAATTCCATTAGATATGATTTAACATCTTTCTTTTCAATTTCATTTTTATTGTAAATTTGAAGAACTCCTATCGTATCCTTTCCAAGCATTATCTTTACATTTCCAATTACCCTATTTTTTTCAATTGGTGCTTCTAAATAGTATAATGAATTTATTTCAATTGTAATATTATCTAATTGTGTATTTTTTACAGCCATTTTCTCAAAGTTAATATCCTCAAGCTTTAATTCTACTTTACTATTCTTCCCTTTATTAATTATAATTCTTTTTTCATTTAACTCTTTCCATTTTTCAAATTGTTCTTCAACTTTCTTTTTGATATTAATTATTTTGTAATTTTTAAAAGAATACTCAATAAGTTTCATACTATCAGATGTTCTAATTTTTTTAGTATCAGCTCCTATTATAACAGTAATAATATCTAAAGAATCACGTTTACATGCTGTTACCAAACATCTTCCTGCCCCATTTGTAAATCCTGTTTTTACGCCATACACACCAGAAACACTACCTAGTAACTCATTTGTATTTGATATTACCTTTGGATTATTATTTATATTTATTGTGCATGTTTTAGTAGATACTATCTCCTTTAATTTTTTGTTCTTTAATGCATAATCAGCCATTTTCGCAAGTTCATATGCTGTTGTATAATGTCCATCCATATCAAGCCCATGTGGCACCATAAAATGTGTGCTTGTTAAATTTAGTTTTCTTGCCTTTTTATTCATAAGTTCAGCAAACCCCTCGACACTTCCACCAACATGAATTGCAAGAGCCACAGCAGCGTCATTGCCTGATCTTAGCATAAGTCCATAAAGTAAATCATTTACTGTTATTTTATCGTTTTTCTTTAATCCTAATCTTGAGCCACCTGTCCCTGCTGATTTACTATCTATAGTTACAATATCAGATAAATTACTATTTTCTACTACAACTATTGCTGTCATAATCTTAGTAGTACTAGCCATTGGTGTAGTTTTATCTCCATTTTTATCAAATAATATCCTACCAGACGCTCTATCATATACTAGAGCAATTCTAGAATTTAGTTTTGGATTATCAGTAATATTACTAGTAGTTTGTATAACTTCTTGTTTTATCGTGTTTATATTAACATTTTCCTCTGTATCTTCTATATCTGCAAATGCAATAGTACTATTTATTAAAATTATCAATATCACTAATATACTCGTTATCCTTATTTTCATAAAAAAATCACCTTTTAAATTATATTTTAAAAAGTGATTTTTATGTATTAATATTTAATTTCTACCTCTTCTAGTTGGAAATCTTGACTCATCTAAAGCTTCCTCATCTATCTCTTCTACTGTTTTTTCTATTTCATCTTCTGATAAGTTTAGTTCAGATTCCCCTATTCTGCTTTCAATAAATTCATGTCTTTCTTTTCTTGACATATCATCTCCATTTTCTAGAAGTTCTTCTTTAATTTTCTCTTTTAGTTCTTCAAGTGTAATATTTCCATCTACATTTTCTGTTTCAATTCCATCCATTGTTTGAGGATTAATTCCGCTTTTCTTCATTTTCTCTATATATTTTTCCTTCTGCCGTCATTTCCTCTTTAGAATCTCCTGCATTTTCTCTAACTCTGTCACTTGCAACTCTCTGATTCTCTGCCTCTTTTGTTCTTATAGGAGTTGCTCTTCTATTTTCTTTATCCATTACATTACTTACATAGTCAATATTCATCATTCCGTAGTCTCCAATAGAAATAGATAATCCATCATCTCTATTTCTTGCATTTATACGCATTAAGCCTTTTACTTGTTTTTCTTCTACTCTTGATCCATCTTCATTAATAGATATTACATTTTTATTAGTTGAAGCCCCTTCAATTGATTCTACACTTTTTAAGTTTTCTCTAGTTCCGTCTCTTTTTGCTCCTAATAGTGTAAAGTTACCATCTTTAGTATATGCTACCGTAAGCATATCACACTCTTTAACTTCAGGAATCATGTCTCTTAATGTATATTTGTCTGTAACCTTTTGGTTTAAATCTATTGTAGAAATTGACTTTATTTCTGTTTCATCAATTCCAAGTGCATCTGCTGTTTTTTGTTTTTTCTCTTCTTCTGTTTCTTTTTCGGCTTCTTTATCTTCTTCTTTTTTATCTTTCTGTTCTTCTTTTTTTGAACCTATATCTCTTTCCTTTTCTTCTAATAATTCTTCTCTAGTTAAATGTACATCTCTTTCGCTTAGCTTTTCAGGTAATTCAAATGTCAAATCTTCAAGATTAAGTTGTTCTATATAGTTACTATCAATTTGTTTTAATCTTTCTATGAATTCCGGATTAAAACGAATTTTACCTTTTTCATCTACATCTGCAATTTTTTTATTGTTTCTATCAAATATTTCATATGTTGTATAGTTTTCATCTGATTTATCCGCAGTTTTTTCATTATTATTGTTGCTGATTTCCACAATATACACACTTTTTACAGCAAGATTACTTCCTTTAAATTCAAAATCATCATAATATGTAATATCTTCTCTTTTTTGTTGTTTGTTATCAAGTTCTGCATCAACCATTTCAGATAACTCTTGCATTTTATTTATAATTTTTTCTTTTTTATTGTCTTCCATAGATTATTCTCCTTATTCATTTATACTAAATGATAGTACAAAATCGGTTCCTTGTTGTAATGCCATTACCACTTTCATTTTTATAACCTTACTATTTACTCCTGTAGCATCTGTAAGTTGTATATTATATACATATACTTCTCCATTTTTTTGATAATCTTTATATCCTACTGTATTACTAACATAAAGATTATTTTTTACATACTGTTCAAAATTTGATAATTGAGCATAATTATTTTGTTTAAAAGTATCATCTAATTTACTATATACATACTTATAGTCTCCTGCATTTATTGCTTCAAATATCTTTTGTATATTCATTAATACTTTTTGGTTATCTTGTGCATTATTATATTTTTCTACAAATTCTGGTAAATCTATTGTATATGTGTCTAAAATCATTTTATAATCCATTACAGCAGTTTCTTTAAAAATATATTCTTTTCCATTTTGATCTAAGCATACATATTGAGTTATACCGTCATTTACAGTTTTATTATACTTAGATACTTTCATAGTTACATTATTCTTTACATTGCTTTTTACATATTTATTAAACTCTTCTAATGAGCCAAATCTTTTATTTCTATATTCTTCATCAAGATTTTCATATGCAAAATTTGTATTAAATAATATTTCCTCTTTGTACTTGCTAAATAAGTCTGATACATATGTTGATTCTGATATATTATTAAATTCATATAAATTATCTGTACCTTTTATAGGTATTGATGAAACATTAACAGTCAATTTATCATTTAAATTTAGTTTTGGATACTTTGATTTTATATAGTCATCTAACAGAACAGAAAATGTTCTATTAGATGAATCAATATTTATCATTATTCTAAAATTTGTTATTTGAGATGTTGCTTTTTCTCTTAATGCTCCATCAACTATGTATATATACATATCATTTTGCTGTTCACTTACATACATATTTTCTATATCGATAACACTATTATTTATCTTCGGTAATTGTTTTAGAATATTGTCCTTGGTTATATTTTTAAACGTCATATATTCTGTATCTAAAATATTATATAAATTTTCAGAATATGAATTATTTTCAAAACTCATTGCATAATAGCTATAGAATTTGTCCACACATGATTTAACTGCATAATAGTTACTAACATTGGTTACCTTACTTAAATTTGTTTCAATTTTTCTTTGAGGAACTTCTATTGGAGGGTCAGCCACATATTTTTCTTCTCTTACTTTAAAACATTTTAATAATATTACCATAGCTATTAGCAATAATATTAATAAAACTATTAATATTAAAATAAACTTTTTAGACTTCATTTTATATTCTCCTATTTTAATTTATTTGACTTGGTCTTAATGCTGTTGTAAAATTATTTCTTGCCCAATTTCCTTGATCTTGTGGTGCATCTCTTTGTATGTATTCTGTTGAACCAGCATTATACCAAGTATTATTACCAGCATAAATCTGTACGTGGCTAAAGTTACCTGTAAATACAATATCTCCTGGCTCTAATTCATTATATGAAGAAATTTCCTGCCATCCATTTTTCTTAAAGTAAGTATATACACCAGATACACCATTATAATTAAAACTATTCATCTGTGCCTCTGTTGCATATCCTGCTGCATATATTACACATGATACATATGCTGCACAACATGTAACTTTTTTATCATTATTTAATGATAGCTCTATATTATTCCAATATAATCCCGTTCCTGAACTATATGTCCATGACTGCTCAGCTCTATGTAATCTATCTGCTACACTTAAAATGTCTCCACCCTTCATATATGATTTTCCGCAATACATCATAATATCCTGTTTGGAATAATGTCCATTCTGATTTTCTTCTCTTTGATAATCCTTCCATATATTTATTGCCTGATGTTACTGGTTGTGACATATACTCTGTATACAATTTATTACTAAAATCAGCTTCTTTTATATCTTTTTTAAATAAATCATCTTTTTCATCGTTCCAATAAACTTTATATGAATCAGCAAAATTTCTACTTGGCGAACCTCTCTTTTCTCTTAATGCTCCTGCTATTCCGCAATTATATGTTCTTGATACTAATGCTTGTATTTGATAATTTTTTAAATCTAAACCAGAAACAACTGATTTCACATTATCTGTGTAGTTATTTATTATTTCATCTTCAATTGCATCAACAAAGTCAATGTCAACTTCCTCTCCTTCTTTTATTGTATACCCAGCTTCTTCAAACACTTTGGAATATCCGCTTTCATTTATAGCTATTCCATATCCCACAGTTAGGTTTCCCGCTCCATCATCATATATAACATATTTTGTTCCATCTGCATTTTTCTTTGTCCCTTCGAAATAATGTATATAATCTTTTTGTAATTGTTTATCAGATGATATTGATATAGATTTGAATTCTTTAGCATCAAATATATTAAAATCCAAAGCTGTTACTCCAAAACTTTTTCCAGTATATTTATATAAAATATATCTCATAACTTGTTCTAGATTTTGACATTGCGAATTTGCCTTTAGTAATCCACATAGCCACTCTGCACCAGACAATAGGTTACCTCTTGGTGTCTCTTTTCTTGATGAATTTGGTATTTTATATTCTTTATCCAATAATTCAATAAAATCATCTGTCTTATCTATAACATTGCCATGGACAGATTCAACATACTCAGTTTTACTAGATGTTGTTTGTGTTGTAATTTTTCTATCTGTATACCATGTTACCTCATCAGGCTCTGTAAGCGGTAAATCTTCAGGTTCTTCATCATCATCCAATTTTGTTTCGTATGGTTCTAAAGTCGTTGGTCCTGTTATATTCTTTACATATGTAATCTCTTGTTCTGAAAACCATGTATTAGCATACACAATTGCAATTTGCGGTGTATTTTGCTTTGTTGTTATTTTTTCTTCTTCAACTACTTTAGTTTCTGTTTCTTTTTGTTCATAATTTTGTGAACTTTCCTCTTCTCCTTCAGCCTCTTCGGCTCCTTCTTTTGCAGTTTCTACTACTTCTTTTTTATGTTCTGTATACTCATATGTTGATGTTTCGGTATCTTCTGTAATATTATCCATAATCATCAAACGAATTTCTCCTTTAGCAGCTAAATCCGCAACGTCTGATGCAAATTCAGGATTTTGAGTTATCATTGTTAAATATATAAAGAATTGTATTGGAGTAGTATACTGAGATATTACTGACTTGTAATCGATCCTTTCTAGTGTATACTTTTTTTCTTCTTTTTTCTCCTTTTTTGATTTACCACCAGTTGTTTTATTAGTTTCTGTAGTTACAGTAGTTTCCTTTGCATATACCAAGTATCCCTCTGAATCTACTGAAAAATAGTTTAAAATATTAGAGTCATTATTATCTAAATAAGCTTGTACATTTCCATAATAAAGATATTGTAATTGGTTTGATAAATCTGTACTGGTATCCTCATTTGATCTGGTTCTATGAATATAAACATTTCCATATGTTAGCCCTTGCTCTGAATCCATCGCTTTTATTGCATTTTTTATATTATTTTGTGCAATTTTATCATCAAAATATTTAATGTCCCACCATTCTCCATCAGGTCTTGGGTTAAGTGTTCTTGTCTTTTCTTGTGCTATTAAAAATTTTACTAGATATTTCTTCAATGCCTTTTTTTCTTTTTCTTCTCTATTAGGGTCATCCTCTTCATAGTCAATATCTCCCAATAAATGTAAGTCTTTTAAACTTATATTTAAGTCCTCTATAGATTTTATTATTTCGTCTAATTGTTCATCTGTGTAGAATATTAAACCATACGTATAATTGTTGCTAAACCAATCTTCAATATTTTGTGCTACATTTCCAACAACATCACCTATTTTATTAAATATGGTAAATAACGAAGTAGCTAAAAAAATTGTAATTATTATGGGCATAAATAACGAAATCAAAATTCTTCTTCTAACTTTTTTATTTTTTAGTAAATTAAGTGCATCTTTAACAACACCAATGTAATTCTGTGATGCTATATTTTTAGCTAAACTCGCTCCATCCTTTACCGCATTTGCTGTATCTTTTGCAGCATCTTTAACCTTATCTTCAGTTGATTCCTCTTTTGGTTCTTGCTCTTTATTTTCACTCATAATTATCACCACTTTTCTATTTTATTTTTATTTCTATTTCTACTTTTTCTGTATTAGCTATTTCAGATTCTTGTGTATTTTTTTTGTAATCTATTATCACATTTTTCATTAATAATTTTTCCACATCTTTATTTTTATCAAATATTTTATTGAATTTTATATCAATGTTTTTTTCAAATGCAGGTTTTACTTCTAAATTTTCCATAGAAATATCATTTAATAAAGCACCATACTCAATATTATTTTCATCTACTATACAAATATTTTTTCCACTTTTACTGTCAGTTAATCCTATTGATTTTTCGTTTCTGTTTCTTATTGTTAAATTATAAATTTCGTAGTTCTTATATATCTTTTTACTATTTATTATAATATCTATATTAGCTTCACTTTTTGACTTGTTTATTGTTTCTTTTTTTATAAAACCATTTATATTGATTTTATTTTCATTATTGTTATTAATAATCGTGATATAATCTTGAACATTGTTATTTAAATTTTGTCCTCCTGTTGATAACAGATTATTTTCCAAAAATGTTATTTTATATGTATATTCATTTCCTTCGTTTAACCATAATTCCATATTATATGTTTTATCTTTGTTAAATACTTTTTCAACATATTGTTTTTTGAAATTTTCAATATTATTTCCAAACTCCGCTTTACAATCTTCTGTAAGTAATCCATATGCTTTATTAAATTCTTTATTATTACAATAATTAACAAAATTATCTATTTCATTTTCATTTTTGTTTGTTACATCCTCTGAAACATTCTCACCTGTAATAACAGATGTAGTTGGTTTGTAATCGTCTTTAGTTATAGTATTTTCCATATTACGTTTATTCGTATTTGCAGCATATAAACTATCAATTATCCTAATTATTATAATAATAAAGGCTATAATTGCCACACTTATTATTATTTTATTTTTGTTTTGATTAAAGTACCTAATAAATCTATTCACAATTATAGCCTCCTATTATTTAATTAATGATTGATTATACTCCTTTTATTTTTTTAATTTTACTAATGATACCATCAGCACTTTTATTTGCATCTTTATCTGATAGTCCTGATTCTCCACTAGTAAGTTTTCCCATGATAGAAGATTTTAACTGTCCAACCTTCTTCTCATCTCTTAAATCCTTTGCATTATATTCTTCTGCAATCTTTGCAATCTCAATTGCTTGATTTCTTGCTTTTTTGTTTCTATCGTCTTCGTCCAAATTACTTTGTTCTAACTCTTTATTTATCTCTTTCTCTACTTTCATTGCTTTATGTATTGTAGATGAATCTGTAATTCCTGCATTTTTATAATCCGCAACTTGATTCATTCTTTTATTTAGTTCTTCTCTTGTTGGTTTTACTCCATTATTTTCTTCTGTCATTTTTTCTTTTTCTTCTGCTCTTAATTCCTTATCTGATATAATATCATTTCTTTGTTGCATCAAGGCCGCTTGCGTAGCTCCATATGCACCTACTTCGTACTCATTCATTATTGTATGACCAAGGTTCTTAGCACCCTGTACTGTATTTTTTGCAATCGATGGTAATGCTTTATAGCCAAGTGCAGCTCCTGTTGAGCCATATGTTAATACGTCTTCTAGGTTATCTCCAGCAATACCCATTCCAAGTCCAATTGTTCCTATTGCAGCAGCCCCTGCAAGTTTTCCAGCAATCTTAGCTGTACCAATAGCACCTTTAAGTGCAACACGTCCTACACCTTTTAAAGCAGGTGGTACCGTTCTCTTTTCTTTTTTATTAGCACTAGCCAATTTTCTAACATTCTGCTGACTTGTAAATCTTTGTTGTGAAACACTATTTGTAGGTATTGATTGCTTTCCTTCAGATTGACCTACACCATATCCTTCTACTGAATAATTACTCAAAGCATCGTCTTTTTGAGGTACATTATATGCAGAATCATTATGTGGATCATAATTTGGATCGTATTCATCTGTGTATGGATTGTAGTATTCTCCACTTGTATTTTTTCCATATCCTTCTGCTGAATAATTAGCCAATGCTTCATCATCTTTTTGAGGTACATTATATGCAGAATCATTATGTGGATCATAATTTGGATCATATTCATCTGTGTATGGATTGTAATATTCTCCACTTGCATTTTTTCCATAACCTTCTGCTGAATAACTAGCCAATGCTTCATCCTTTGCTGGAAGTTGCTTTTTATTATTTTCAGTATCTACATTAACATTATTATTTCCATTTCCGGTTTTAAATGATGATAGGTCTCCTTTTGGTGCATTTGGATCTTTAACCATATTGCTATTCTTTTGTCTAATTTGTGGATTTTGTCCTCCTCCACCCTTTCCATGTTGTAGTCCTTGTGCTCCCTTGCTAATTGCCCCTTTAAGCATATTAAAGGCAGCAGCTCCTCCAAATCCTCCTGCAAATGATGAACCGCCAGCAGTCGAAGATTTATCGAATCCAAAAAATTTTCTTAATAATTTTTCAGCCGGTGTAATAAATGCTAAAAAGAATATAGCATAAATCGGATTATTTACAGCAATATTCATTGCAGATTCCATAAATACTACATATATAATTAAATGAAATGGTTGTAAAAGTAAGTTAAATACATATTCTTTTAACCACATATTAAATGCTTGTGCTTTCCCATCTCCTAATTTATCTATTGGGTATGTAATAGCTACAACTGGAGCCATTAATGTAAGAAATGCCATTGTTATAGCTCTTTTTAAATATTCCCAGGTAAACTTTATTGTATATACTACTAAAGCAATATACATAATTACATATGGAAATCTTACACCATAATTTGAGTATTGCATATACATTCTGCAAACTCCCATTAAATCTGTTTTAAATTTTATGTCAGTTTTTGAGCCACCTTCTGCTAGGTCATTATCTGGACGTCTAACCTCAACAATAACACTATTTGCACTTGAAAGTCCATCTGTTAAAGATTGAGTTAATGTTAAAGCAAAGGACATTATATAGTGTAAAAAGAACAACAAACATAACGCAGTTAACCAATCTATAATCATTTTTTTGTATTTAGCTTTATCTGATGCAGTACTTGAAATTATCATTCTTATTGCCATATATAATAATACAGAAAGTAATGCAACTACTGCTAAATTTCTTAACGCATTATACCATCCAGCAATCGTGCTGTGTAGTGCTTGTGTTATAGATTTTTCATTTTCTGCATCACTATTCCACTCTTTAGGATTCAAAAAATTTACGTCTAATGCTGGAATTTCTCCAGAAAAAATTTTTTCTGGACTATACTTCACTATTGGTATTGAGTAACCTCCTGCATTAAACCAACCTCTATCCAATTCGGCAAAATCAATTATTACTTCGGCTGTTTCATTATCATCAACAGAAAAATCAGCAAAATTAGTTTTAAATTGTTCTTTTTTTGCTACATCTCCTGCATAATCGTTACTTCCTACTAGATATGACCCAAATAACATTTGTCCAATTCCTTGTCCTTGTGCCATATTTATTGCTTTATTGCCAGAATCTGTTGAATATTCGCCATTTAAAAATAACACTTGCATTAATCCTATACATGCATCTGGTATAGCTGCAAGTAAATCTATAATTGGTCCAAATAATACTCCTCCAAAATCTGCAGCATGAGAAAATGTTGGAACTACAAAGTTGAATGATAATACAATCAGGATTGCAATTACTATCTTTTGTACGAAGTTTTTGTTCATAAGTTTTTTCATTTCATCCTCCTAATAACTATTTCCGTATCTATTATTTTCCTTTTGTACTAACTTATTTAAGTTCGTTTCAACAAACTCAAATTCTTTTCTAGTTGGTGTTATTTGTATAATTGCGCTATCTGCTCCAACTTTTAGTAATCCTTCACCTTTTTGACAGGTAACCAAAAAGTTTGCTTCTCCTGAGCTTAATTTAAATACTTCTTTTAAGTATTGAATTTCTGATTTATCTTGTGCTAAGAATAACTTTGTATCTGATGATGTAAGTACTGCTTGTGCTTCTGGTTTCTCATAGAAATCTTGGAATCTTTGAGAAATAATTGCAAGCGACACATTTCTTTTTCTAGCACGACGTGCCATTGTATTTAAGAAATCTACGGCTTCTGGGAATGGAAGTAACATCCATGCCTCGTCAACTAAAACTCTCTTTTTAGATGCCTTAGATTTATCTTCACTATTTTTCTTAACATATTTTTCCCAAATCCACTCTAGTAAGATTTGTTGTGCAAGTGGTCTTGCAAACTTTTCTTCTAGTTGTGAAATATCTAGGTTTATAAATAGTGTTCCATCTAATAAATCAAATGTAGATTGTCCATCAAAATATGCCATCTGTCCATCATATTCCCTTATATATTGCTTCATAACTTTTAACAAGTAACTATAATGGAAATTATAATCTGGATTTCTGTTTTCTTCTGCTTTCTGCATTATTCTTTTATACCAAGAACCTATTGTTGGCATATTCTTTCTTGCTCTACCTAACATATTTGTTCCAAGTGAACCAGTATCTGATTCAAATAAACTATTTGGATCATTTGTAATTCCATGTGATGCATATTCTTCAGCAACAGATTCTGCAATAATCTGCTTTGTAAGTTCGTTTACTTCTTCACTTCTTGTACTACCTCTTGCCATTGTAAGCAATGCTTGTGTAACATCTTCTACTTTATTTTCAACATTTAGTACTAGTCTATCTCTACCTGTAATTTCATCTTTTATAATTTCTGTTTCAATATCAAATATATTAATAACTGTTTTTGAGTTTGGACTTATAACAACATTAATTCCTCCCAAACTTTCTGCAACTATGCTATATTCACCTTCAGCATCTAGTGCTAAACTTTGAATTCCCATTAATACAGCTGATCTAGAGATTAAAGTTTTCATTGTAACTGATTTACCAGCACCAGATTTCGCAAATATAACCATATTGTAGTTAGTAAGTGAACTATGGAAATTGTCAAACATAATTGGCACACCTGTTTGCTTGTTTATTCCTAGGGGTACACCAGTTGGATGTCCAACTTCTGATGTAGTAAATGGGAATACTGTTCCCATTGATCTACGGTCAAATGTATGTGTTTTTCTAATTTTATCATCCATTAATGGTAAGTTTGACTTAAATGCTTCTTCTTGCATTGCCCATGCGCTTTTTATTCCAACTAAAGATTTTGACATTTCTGTTGATAACAATTTTGTATATCTGTCCAAATCTTCCAAACTATATGCAAATAGTGTTGCAACTACTGAAGCTTCATATAATTTATTATATCCTGCAGCTATTTCGTCTCTTAATTGTTCAGCTTCTAATCTTTTTTGTCCTAATGTACTTTCTCTGTTTATGTTTCCTTTATCTGCTGCAACTATTCTTTCTGTTTCTAGTTCATTAATTACTCTGTTTAATTCATTTTGAGAACTTGATTCCGCAATCGGATTTATGTAAATTGATGTGTTTATATCTCCAAACAAATACATGTCTCTAAATAGTTCAGGGAATGTACACATTCTAGGTAATGCTGATACAAAGAAACTTCTTGCATATCTTGTAACATTAGAAATAATTTCTAAGTGATCTATGTTTGTTGCATCAATACCTGATGGAGCAATTAACTCTTTTATAGTTTTTTTCTTTAAAATTTCATATTCATCTGGTTTAGTATAATCATTAAGCTGTCTTTGTAGATTTTCTTTTTGCTTTTTTGCCATCTTCTTCTGTACCTCCTTCTTCTGTTTCTTGTTTTGGTTTTCTGCCTCTTCTTTTTGCTTTGTCTTCATCAACCTTTTCTTTTGCACTTTCTGCCACGTCTTTACCTATCATTGCTTTATTTTGTTCTATTATTAATTTTGCAAGATTATCAATTATATCTTCTTTTGTTTCTTTCTTTCTTTCTAATGCTTTTTGTTTTTCAGATTTTGCTTCATAAACTTTTTCATTTGCTTTTTTGTATGCTTCTTCTTCTATTTGCTTATCAAGTTCTTTCATCTTCTTATCTAGAACATCTGGTGCTGTTGAATATAACTCATCAAATCCTGCTTTTAAAGCTTTATCTAATCCATATGTTTCAGATTCATCTCTGTTATATGCAACATATAATAAGTCTGCAAGTTCATTTGATGTTAATATTTTTCCGTTTACTCCACATACTGAAAGAGTATTTATAATTGATTGACATCTAGTATATAATTCTGAGAATGCCATTCCTCTAACTTCTTCTTTATCAAAATTATTTTGTCCTAGCTCATCTGTGTAGTATGGAACTATTACATAGTATTTTTGGTTTAAAACATTTTTGTTTGAGCTCATTTTCTCTGTGTTATAAATAATATCTTTTCCATACTCGGCTAAGTTTCTTTGTTTTGTAAGTTCATATCTTGCTTTTGCTAATTGTTCTTGTGTATATCTACCAGATGATTGCATTTCTTTAAAGCTTATTTCTAATCTTTGCAATTTGTCTTCAATTTCTTTTACTTTTCCTTTGTATGTTTCCAAACTACTATCTAGATTTATTGTTCTTGTTTGAGTATATATTTGAACAGGATGTCTAATTGTGTTTAAGAATTGTATAAATCCTTCTTCTACTGCATTTTTTTCTACTTCAGACATTAAATCATAATTTATTCCTTGGCATTCAATTACCATTACATATTTTGCCCCATTTTTTTCTTCAATCATATTGTCTTCAATTCTATCAAATTCCATAAAATTCATTACTGATTCAACACCAAATGTTTTAGATTTTTTTATTTCTTTATCTTTTGTTCCCATTTCTCCTTGTGGTAAATCTTCTTTTTTCTTCTTTGACATAAAATATACTATGCATAAGATTGCAGCTAATATAACAATTGCAACTATTGCAAATATTATTACATATGTAATTGTATTAACCATTTGAACACTATTCATTATTTTTCTTCCTCCTCATACACATATATTTTTTTACCTCTTGTTTTAAACTTTATTGCTCTTTTTATAACATCATCGATGTTCTCTCCACCTGTTTTTCTTGAAAACTCAAATTTTTCTATGTTAGGTACTTTTACAGTTCCTATCACAAATCCTATTAATGCAAATATCACTGTAATTGCAATTCCAACCATTTTCAAATTCATCATTGAAAATATAAAATAAAATAAAAGTCCTATTCCTCCTGCAACAACTGTATATATCATACTTTTTCCAGTAAATATAAATAGAATTCTACCTTCTCCTTTTACATTTCTGGGTAAATTATATGTTCCCACAAATACTCCTCCTTTGTATACTTTTATACTATTTTATATTATATCAAATAAAATCGAAAAATGGTATATAAAATAAAAAAAAAGTGCATTTGTAATGCACTTTTAATATAATTGTAATATGTTTGTAATATTTTATTATGATACTTTAATTCCTTGTCCGATGCCTACTACTACTTTTGTAATTGCTGAAGCTCCAAATATTAATATAGCTCCTACTAAGTATGGTATCATTGTTTTCTTGTATTCTGCTTTTTCTGATGCACTTCCCATCATATATTTAATACCAAGGATTAATAGTACAACAACTGCAACTACAACGCCTACCGTTGTAAGAATACCAATTATTTGGTTTCCTATATTAACCACATCGTTAGAGGCACCTGTTTCTGTTCCTGTTAACTGTCCAGCTATACCTCCTGCATCAACATCTGCCATTGAAATTGTTGATATAGATGCTACTAACATAATTGCCATTAAAACTATACTAAGTATTTTCATCGTTTTATTCATATATTTCCCTCCTTTATTATTTTACTTTTTATTTAAAATATCTCTTAATTTGAGATAATATTAAAAACTAATTAAATTAATTGCTTTGTAGTATTGTTACTACAACTTTCCATATTGTAAATGCCCCAAATAGTACTACGCAACCAGCGACATATGGTATAAGTGTCTTTTTCACTTCTGCTTTTTCTTCTACGCTTCCTGTTATAAACTTTATTGCAATAACTAATCCCCATATTACAACAATTACAATTCCAAGCACAAATAAAATATTGTACATTGTATTCGACAAGTCTTTTATAACTCCTTCATCGAGTCCAACATTTTTTTCATTTTTTCCATCTTCAATAAAATTGTCTGCGGAAGATATTATATCACCTAATGCATATGTTTTTGGTATCATAAGAGAAAATATACAAAATGTCATTAATAAAGTTAATATTAATTTAAAACTTAAACTTTTTTTCATATTTCCTCCTTATCTATTACATTATACAACATTTTTTTCATTATTTCAAGTTTATACATCAATATTTGATACTATATTCGCAATTAGTCCTATAAATTGTGTAATTGCTACAAGTAATACTACACCTATTAGGTATGGAATCATTGTTTTTTTGTATTCTGCTTTTTCCTCTATGCTTCCTGTCATATATTTTATTCCTAAGACTACTAGTGTAATAACGGATATTACTATTCCTAATGTTTTTATAGTTCCAATAATTGGTCCTGCTTTACTAGTAACTTTGTTTACATCTTCATTAGATAAATCTCCTGGTTTATAATCTCCTGGATTTATTGTTGCTTTTACTATGCTTATATTAAAAAACATAAAAATCATAAGAAATATAATTATTATAATGCTAATTTTCTTCATTGTATCACCTCATTATTTGCAATTTGCATTAGATTTTTGTATTTATAGAATAACACATTTTAATTCATTTTCATATATTTGTTATACAAATGTCATATATTTGTAATATTTTCGTAACATTTTAGTTATTACTTAATAATACCATTGTATATAAAGATTGTCAATTTTTTATTCATGTTTTTAAATATACGGCCTATTTTTGGTAGTATATGGTACTTAATATAGTATATAGTACAACGTTGACAAATTATGTCAAATGTGGTATTATTATATTGTTAAGGTAAACACCTTAATTATCACTTTAGAAATTTGAACCATACAAAAATATGATGGTTCAGTGACGCCACTATAGTGGCAGGAGGAACATTTATGTTAGCAAAGGAATTAAAAATTCAGAACCTCAAGCGTCAGCGGGAATTTATCAAAAGTAAGGTAGAGCTGATGATTAAGGAGCCCGACAAAGACGGCGATACCACATTTGTGTATGTTGGCCATGTATTTCCCGAAGTTATCGCATACTTTCAAGGAGAAGGCTTCTGTGTGAAGAAAGTTTCTGATGGCACAATTGAAACTCGGTATATTCCGGTTTATCTCTTTACTATTTCAGATAAAACCATCCTTGATGATGATGATGGTAAAAAGGCCGAGGAAGTTGATTGTTCTTGCGAATCAGGTGAATTAGGTGAAGGACTTGAAGCTTTCCTCAAGCGCATGCGCATGCGCATGGCGGATGCTGATTTAAGCTAACGACTTATTTGAAAACCCTGCATAGAAATATGTAGGGCTTTTCATTTCTAAAAAAATACCCTTTAACTGTATTCAGTTAAAGGGTATTTTATATCTATTAATAGCAAATTAATTTTTGCTTTGCCTTTGCTTTTGTTCTACTTTGCTTTGGTTTTATAGACCTATCTAGCTCAACTTGGTAGTATTCTGCTATTAGTTTGTCTAGTTCGATGCTTAGTTCATATGTTACACTATAATCTTGTCCAGTTAATATACTATTGTTTAGTTCTTCCCTTAATTTACAAATTTTTTCATTTAACATAAAAACCACTCTCCTTTTTTCATCTTTTTTCTCTTTTGTATATTTTAAAAATACCATAATTTTACATATTAGTCAATCATTTTTGCTTGATTTTAGTGGTTTTTGATGAATTTTCGTACGACTACTTTCTACATTTTTCGTCATATTATTTTTCATTTTTGCATTTTATAACACTTAGTACCATTTTGTCTTCTTTAAAGACATTTTTTAGAACCTCTTCTGTGTATTCTTTTGTAACAGTATTATACTCTTCTATATAATCAAAACTATTTATTTTTTTCATTTTATCTGCCAAAAACATTCGTGCAATATCTGATACACTGTTATATTCTACAACATAATCTCCATATATTTTCTTCTTAATACGATTAAAATGTTCACTGTCTAATCCATTTTCTTTATACTTTCTTACAACTTCTTTTATTTTTTCTTGTATCTTTTCTGGAGATTTTGATTGTCCAGATATAATTATATGGGCATATTCATCACTAAATTCATAATCTAAACTTGGTTCTGCAAGTAAATCTCCATTTTCATATAATTCTTTATACAATTCAGAGCTTTTTCCGATTATCATATTAAGTATAATTTCTATTGCAATATGTTTTGCTACAATTTGCTCTCTATTTTCTTTTAAATCTTCTGTATCTTTGTAAGCAATGGCAAATAGTGGGTTACTTACTTCCATCTCTACTTCTTTATATGGCTTGTTAATTTCATCTTCCTTTGGAGGATATATTCTTTTTATTTCTCCTTGAGATGTTTCTTTATTTACCAGCCTTTTCTTTACTTCTTCTATAATTTCTTCTGGTACAAAGTCACCACATATTACCATTATCATGTTTGATGGATGATAAAATGTGTTATAGCATTTATATAATACATCTGGTGTAATTTCACTTATTGACTCTACCGTTCCTGCTATATCAATTTTTATAGGGTTTTCTTTGTACATACAATCTATTGCATTCATGTATAATTGCCAACCTGGATCATCATCATACATACGAATTTCTTGGCCTATTATACCTTTTTCCTTTTCAACATTAGCATCTGTAAAATATGGGTGCTGAACATAATCCATAAGCTCATCTAAGCCTTTATAGAAATTGTTAGTACATTCAAATAGATATGCTGTATGATCATTTGTTGTATATGCATTTGCATCAATACCAAGTGCCATTAATGTATCTAAACTATTTGTTCCATTTGGTTGTTCAAACATTTTATGTTCTAGAAAATGTGCCACACCATCTGGTATAAATACTTCTTCTCCTGTTTTTGGCATTATAAATCTATTATCAATAGAGCCAAAATGTGTACCCAAAATAACATATTTTTTATTTGCATTTTTCTTTGGAATAACAATCACTGTTAAACCATTTTCAAGTTTTTCTGTATATGCTTTTTCTTTTATATTTAAACTTTCAATTACTTTCATTTATCTTTTCCTTTCTTTTACTAATCTCTTAGGAAATAGATTGTATTAATGCTAACATTTTGTGCTAGATTAATAATATCTTCTTTACTTTGTTTTTGTATTTTACTAATATATTCATCAATTGATGTAGATGTATCAGATAATTCCTGTCCATAATAATAAGTAATTTCTGTATCTTGTTCTGCTGGAATACTTTTTATAGATTCAATAATTAAATTTTTAGCATTTTCTATATCTACCTCTTCAAAGTTTCCATTTTTCATATCGTTAAGTTGTTCCTTTATTGTGTATACTGCCTTTTCATAATTAGAAATTTCTATTCCACATCTAATAAATATTGTATTTTTTTGTCTTACATAATTTGAACCTGCAGTATATGCAAGGCCATTTTTTTCTCTAACATTCTGAAATAACTTCGAGTTTGCTCCTCCACCTAAAATTGCATTATATACTGACGCTGTATATTTTGAGTTGCTTTCATCTGCATTTACAGTTAAACCTATTACTAGCTTTCCCTGATTTACTTGCATATGATCTTGAACATTTATTATATCCTTAACTTCTACTAATTCAGTTCTTTCAGTATTTACAATATATTTAGGTTCTCTTGGAACAATATTTTTTATTTTTTCGTTATTTATTACAATTTCCTCTATATTATTTTTTTTATCTATTCCTGAAAAGAATATATCTATTTTGCAATTGTTTATTAAAGTTTTATAATATTCATATAATGATTTTGCTGTAATTTTCTCTAAGTCTTCTACATATCCAAATTTGTATAATCCATATGGCTTACCTTTAAACATTTCCTCTCTACATCTGTCTAAAGCATATACCCCTTTATTATCTATCTTGCCTTCAATTATCTGTTTTAAGTTTTCTTTTTCTCCTTGAATATACTCTTCTTTAAATCCATCATTTTCAATAAGTGGGTTAAATACTATATCAAACAATATATCTAAACATTTTTCAGTAATTTCTTCTTTTTCTGGTAAGAACTCTTCGCTTATTGCTTCTAAATAAAATTTTATAATATGGTTATCTCCTGTTTTATCTATACCGCAATCAAAGCTTGCTCCATACATTTCTTCTAGCTTTTTGCTTATAATGTCTTGTGATTTCATAGAGTTTGTTCCTCTTCTAAGGACTGCTGTAAGTAATGCATTTAGTGTAACATTTTCACGTGTTAATGGAGTTGCTAAAAATACTGCATATAGATTTGTTTTAAAATTATTTGTGTTAATTGTATGCAATGTAACTCCTTGTTTTATTTCTTTACTATTATGATTCATTTTCTCTCTTCCTTTCCTTTTGTTTTGCTTTTAATATTATAATATAATTTGGAAAAAATATACAAGCAAAAAGAGTATATTTATGAAACAAATTTCACAAATATACTCTTTATTTTTTATTTTAGAATTTTCTTTTTCTAGCTGCCTCTGATTTCTTTTTTCTTTTTACGCTTGGTTTCTCATAGTGTTCTCTTTTTCTAACTTCTTGCAATACTCCATTTCTTGCGCATTGTCTTTTAAATCTTTTTAAAGCATCTTCTATATTTCCATTATTAACTTTAACCTCTGACATTTAACATTCCCCTCCTTCCAGTATTACACTCTTCAGTGTGGGATTACTTTTTTATTTTAGTGTTCAACTTATTTATTTTGTCCTACTTTTTATTGAACAGACACTATTATATCTTAAATTATTGTTTTTTGTCAATACTGGTGGAAGTTTTTGCAAAATTTTTTGAAATTTTATATATTTTCTATATATCATGTGTTACTCTATCTTTTAATTCTGCAAGTTTACTTGCATTCCAACGAGATGTTGTTCCAACTAAATATCCTGTAATTCTTTGTATTGTATCTATTTTTTCACTATCGCAAATTGGGCAGTATGGAATATTCGTTCTTTCTGTTTCAAATCCACAATTTGTACATCTTGTTCTTGTATGGTTTACTGCTCCATATCCCATATTGTATTTATCCATTAAGTTAACGAATTTTTCAACATTTTCTGGATCTTTTGTTGCTTCTCCATCAAGTTCTATATAGCATATATGTCCACCTCTTGTTAATTCGTGATATGGCGCTTCTATCTTAGTTTTATGCTCAGCACTACATTTATACCATACAGGTACATGATTACTGTTTGTGTAATATTCTTTATCTGTTACACCAGGAAGCTTACCAAACTCTTCTTTATCTATTTTTGTAAATTTACCAGCCAAACTTTCTGCAGGTGTTGCAACAACTGCAAAATTTAAGTTATATTTATTAGAAAATTCATTTGCTTTATCTCTTAATTTGGTTATAATTTTTAGTCCTAATTCTTGTGCTTCGTTTGATTCTCCGTGGTGTTTTCCTGTAAGTGCTGTTAAACATTCTGCTAAACCTATAAATCCTATTTCTAGTGTTCCATGTTTTAGTACTTCTTCTACTGTACTATCTTGTTTTAGATTTTCACTATCCATCCATAAACCTGACATAAGAAGTGGAAATTGTTTTTTCTGTGCAGTACATTGGAATTTATATCTGTCGTATAATTGTCTTGCTGTTATTTCGCTATACTCCTCTAATTTTTTCATGAATATTTCTTTTAAAATTTCTTTGTATTCATTTGTTATATTTTCTTCTGAACCTTTCCCAATTTGAAATTTCATTCCTAATTTTTCTTGTGCTTCAATACTTGATTCTATCGCAAGTCTCGGAAGATTTATTGTTGTAACTGATAAATTTCCTCTTCCAATTGAGGTTGATTCTCCAAATCTGTTTTCATATACTCTTGTTCTACATCCCATTGTTGCTACTTCATATTCATATCTTTTTGGATCATTTGCATCCCATTTTTCATTTTGGTTAAAAGATGCATCCAAATTTATGAAATTTGGATAAAATCTCTTACCTGCAACTTTGCATGCCATTTTATATAAATCGTAATTTTTATCTTCTGGTAGGAAGTTTACTCCTTTTTTCTTCTTCCAAATTTGTATTGGGAAAATGGCTGTTTCATGATTTCCAATTCCTCTATCTGTTGACTCTAGTATTTCCCTTATAATACATCTTCCTTCTGCTGATGTATCTGTTCCATAATTTATAGAACTAAATGCAACTTGTCCACCTCCTCTTGATGGAATAGCATTCATGTTATTAATAAAAGCATCCATTGTTTGTTTTACTCTTGTTAATGTACTATTTATTGCTTCTTGTATTAGTCTTTCGTCTCCTTGTAACCCATCCACAGGCTTTTTAGTGTATTCTTCTACTTCATATTGATATAAATGTGTTACATCTTGTTGCATGAAATCTCCTATTTTATTAAGTTCTTCTCTAAAAGTTAATTTAACATATGGTGCTAAATAGAAGTCAAATGCTGGAATAGATTGTCCACCATGCATTTCGTTTTGTACTGTTTCCATTAAAACGCAGGCTAAAATCTCGGCAGTTTCTATTCTCTTTGCCGCTCTTGATGAACCTTGTCCTGCGCGAAAGCCTTCTTTTAAAATTTTATCTAGTGGGTGTTGCAAACATGTTAATGATTTTGTTGGATAATAATCTTTATCATGTACATAAATATGTCCGTTCTTTACAGCATTTCTGGCTTCTTCTGATAATAAATATTTATCTACAAAAGCTTTCGTTGTTTCAGATGCAAACTGCATCATCATTCCTGCCGGTGTATCTGCATTTAAATTTGCATTTTCTCTTGTTATATCGTTTGCTTTAGTTCCCATTATTTCAAAAAATATATCTTTTGTTTTTATATCTTCATTTTCTTGCATCTTATTTCCTCCTATGTATATTTTCCTTTTCTATCTTATATTACCTATTTTTTATTGTCAAGCGCACAGAATTATATTTTCTATGCGCTTATTTTTTGCTAAAAATCACGAAATTATTAATGTTTCTCCTGCATAAATTAAATTTGGATTTCTTATTTTATTTACTTCTACAAGGTATTCTACTGTTGTATTATATTTTTCTGCTATCTCAGATAAAGTATCTCCCCATTTTACTAGATATGTAGTTCGTATTTCATTAATAAATTTATATGATACTATAATTTTATCCCCTGCATAAATTAGATTTTGATTTTTTATATTATTTAACTCTACAAGATTTCTTACCGTAGTATTAAACTTTTCTGCTATACCTGTTAAAGTATCTCCCCATTTTATTCTATATACAACTCTATCTTCTTTTTTATGTTCTGGCTTTTCAACTACTGGTATTTTAGATGTATCATCTAATAAAATATTTTCTGTAAATTTATCTCTATCAACATTTCCACTGATTCCTGAAACTCTACCTTTATCAGTATATTGAAATCCTTCCCAATTTTTCCAGTTTCCATTGTTTTCTGGCTCTCGTACACCATATTCTGCAATCCATAATGGATATGATGTTATTTCTCCTTCAAATTTACTACTTGCATTATATGCATCACTATATACAACAGCTTTTTTTCCTGAAAGTTTTTCAGTTTCTTGTATAAATGCTAATGCAATTTTGTTTACTTCACTTTTACTCAAATTTGGAAAATATTCAAAGTCCATAGCAAGTTTGCAATCTATTTCCTTATTAGAAACCTTTGAAACAAAAAATTTAGCTTGTGTTCTTGCTTCTTCCTCACTTCTTGCTGTAACATAATGATATACTCCAACTTTTAAATCTTGCTTTTTAGCTTCTTCATAATTTTTTTCAAACTGTGAATCCTCATAACTAAATCCTTGGCTTGATCTTATGTACACAACTTCTATTCCCGCTTCTTTTACCTTTTTAAAATTAATATTTCCTTGCCATTCACTTACATCAATGCCTTCATATATTTTGTCACTTGAAGGTCCAAAAGCTAGCACTGCACATCCGAAATTAAAACTTACAAATATAACTGCTGTAAGAACTAATAAAGTTATTTTTATAAAGCTCATATTTTTCATAACCATAACTCCTTTCCAATATTTTTAATATATTATGAAAAGAAGTTATCTATTGTTATTATTTATTTCCTATTACTTTATAGTCTATTAATTCTATTTGATTTGAAATAAATTCTTTATTATCATTTATATTTTGGCTTAGTTCTGTACTTAAGTATTTTTTATTATCATCTGCAAAAACTGTAACTACAGGTTTTTGTAAATTTTCCTGTAACATAACACAACCTAAAAAGTTAGCACCTGATGATATTCCTACTCCAAGGCCTAATTTTCTTGATAAAAATCTTGACATATTTATAGCATCATCATCATTTACTAAATATATTCTATCAATTTTTCCTTTATCCACTAAATCAGGTACAAAATCATCACCAATTCCTTCTATTTTGTGATTTGATATTATCTTATTTTTAGATATCATTGGCATTTTATCTGGTTCAATTGCAGTTACTAATAAATCTCTGTTTACTTTTTTTAGTTTTTGCCCTATACCCATTAAAGTTCCACCTGTACCAACTCCGAGATACAAATCCATATACATCTTCAGTTAAAGTATTTATGATTTCTTGACCTGTTGTTTCATAGTGTGCAAGTATATTATCTGTATTTGAAAATTGATTAGCTAAGAATCCATTTTTAATTTTTGCAAGTTTTTTTTCTTCATTAATACATCTTTTAAATCCCCCTTGTTCTCTACTAACTAATGTTACATGTGCATTATAGCTTTCCATTATTTTAACACGTTCTTTGCTTACCCAATCTGGCATAAAAATATATACAGGATGACCAAAATATGCTCCAAGTGCTGAAAGAGATATTCCTGTATTACCACTTGTTGTTTCTATTATTGGCATACCTTCTTTTAAAGTTCCTGTTTCTTTTGCTTTCTTTATTATGTAATATGCAACTCTATCTTTTATGCTTCCTGTTAAGTTATAGTATTCCAATTTGGTATAAATAAAATTTATTTTACCCTTATATTTGTATGTTATTTTTATCATTGGAGTATTTCCAATATTTTTCATCATATCCATTTTCATTCCTCCATTTTTTTGTCTTATTATATATAATATACCAAAAGTTTGCAATTTGTTTATAGTCATTGAAAATTTTTCTTTTATTTTATATAATAATTATAGCTTATATTAGAAAGGGTGATATATATGGATAGAGTTGCAATTATTTCTGATATTCATGGTAATATTACTGCCTTAGAAACTGCTATTAAAGATATCGAGGCACGAAATATCAGTGAAATATATTGTCTTGGAGATTGTGTGCTAAAAGGGTGTAATCCTGATTTAGTTATTGACCTTCTTCAAAAAAAATGTAAAGTGATTGTTAAGGGGAATTGTGATGAAGTTATTTGTAGACCTAATGTACCTCAAAATAAATTTTGGTCTAGAGACAAAATTGGCGAAAATCGTGCAAAATTCATATATAACTTACCTGTATCATATGATTTTTATATGAGTGGATATTTAATTCGTTTATTCCATGCTTCTCCATTTGGATTAGATTACACATATAATCCTATGTTTTCAAACAAAGGCACCATTTATTCTGCAACAGAAATTAATGATCCTTTATCACTATTTGAGAATACTAATTTCATAGGTAAATCTATAATTGATTCAACTCCAGATATTGTTGGCTATGGTCATATTCACACACCTAATGTAGTTAGGATAAAAAATAAAACTATATTTAATCCTGGAAGTATAGGTATACCTAATGAAATGTTAAATACGGATGTTGCTGATAAAACAAATAAATTTTCAACAGTTATATCATATGCCATTTTAGAAGGTAATCTAGGTTCAAAGGAACTAAGTTCCATCAGTATATCAATTGTTCGTTTACCTTACGATATTGAAAAAGAGGTTAAACTATTGGAGGCTTCAACTTTGCCTAATAAAGAAGTTATGATAAAGGAACTTCGTAGTGCTGTTCCACTTCATTACAATAAGTAATAGTAGAAAGGAAGATTAAAATGAAGGCCAATTTTAAGAAAGCCGAGGATATATTAACTAAATATCATCAGGAACATCTGCTCCAGTTTTATGATGAATTGTCTAATGAACAACAAGAATATTTAGTAAACCAAATACTTTCCATTAATTTTGATGAAATTATAAATTTATATGAAAAATCAAAACTTACTTCAACTATAAGTACTGAATACATTGAACCTATTTCATACTATGATAAGTTGAATTTTACACCAAATGATATAGATATATATAATTCTATCGGACAAAATTGTATTAAAGATGGGAAAATAGCTGTTGTTACTCTTGCTGGTGGTCAAGGTTCAAGGCTTGGATATAAAGGTCCTAAAGGTACATTTAAATTAGAGACATCTCCAAGTATGTCATTATTTGAAATTCTTTGCAATTATTTAAAAAGAGCAAATAACAAGTTTCATTGTACTGTACCATGGTATATAATGACCAGCACCGAAAACCATATTGCAACAAAAGAATTTTTTGAGCAGAACAATTACTTTAATTACGGAAAAGAAAATATTACTTTTTTCGTTCAAGATAACTTACCTCTTATTGATAAAAACGGTAATTTAATTTTAGAGGAAACTTATAAGATAAAACAGGCATCTAATGGAAATGGTAATTTATTTTATTCACTAAAGAAAAACTATATTTTAAATGATATGATTTTTAAAAAGTTAAAATGGATTTTTATTGGTGGTATTGATAATGTTCTACTAGACCCACTTGACCCATTCTTCATAGGATTAAGCGAAAAGGTTGGCAATCCTATTGCTTCAAAAACTTTATTTAAGGATCAAGAGGATAGTTTAGACTGGGTTTTTGCAGTAAAAAACGGAAAACCTGCAATAGTAGATTGCGAAAACTTTGTATCAGAACTTTCTAAAATAAAAGATAAATATGGAAATTATCTATATCGTGAAACAAATATGTTAGCACATTTATTTAACATTGATGCTTTGAAATATATGTCTAATGTATGTATTCCTTATCATCGTGCATTTAGAAAGTGTCCTTTTGTAAATGAAGAAGGTATGAAACAAGTTCCAGAATTACCTAATGTATATAAATTTGAGCAGTTTGTTTTTGACGCATTTTCTCATTTTGATAACATTACATTGCTTCAAGTTGAAGCAGAAAAAGAATTTGCACCAATTAAAGATTTTAGTGGTCCTCATAATCCAGAAGTTGCAAAAGAAATGTACGAAAAAAATGTATTGTATTCTGAAAATTCTTTAGATGTTAACATATATAGTCTTTAAACAGTCGTAGCTTATATGACTGTTTTTTTATTATATCACAATGTTTTTCACCTGACTTATCTTTGCCTTCTTATTTGAAATATATACTTCTATTGCATCAAATCTGATATTATTATTTTCAAGCTTATTTAATAAAATATATAAAGTAGCTGTTTTACAGATGTGAATTAGTTTTTGTTTATTAATTGCATCTATTGGATATCCATATTTTAGATTTTGCCTTGTTTTTACTTCTATAAATACTATTTCTTTTGTAACATCTCGTGCAATTATATCTATTTCTCCTGTTTTGGCTCTATAATTCCTGCATATAATTTTATAATTATTTTTTTCTAAATAGCTACATGCAATATCTTCTCCTATTTTTCCTATTTCTTGTTTATTTTTCAAAATATTCGTTATCCTCCATAAGTGCATATTGATTTCCTGGATATGCTTTTATAAACCCTTTTAATTCTAGCATTGTAAGAACTTGATTTACATTTGCAATATTACATTTACATTTTTGACTTATTTTATCCACAGTTTGTGGTATATTTTCAAGTACGTTATACACATTTTGATAACACTTATCCACTTTTACTATTTTGTTTGTTTTTTGCTCTCTTACCCTTTTTTCCAATCCTAATTTTATAAATATATCATTAACACCTGTTGTTAAAATTGCCCCATTTTTTATTAGTTCATTTGTTCCAATTCCCTTACTTGTTCCTAAATTGCTAGGTATACAAAATAGTGGCTTTTCTTGACTTTTAGTTAATCTAGCAGTAATTAAACTTCCACTTCTTTTAGCTGCTTCTATTACTAATGTTCCCATACTAATTCCACTAATAATTCTATTTCTTTTTGGGAAATTTGTACTTTTAGTTTTTTCCTCTGGTGCATATTCTGTAATTACACATCCTCCATTTTCTATTATTTCATAAAATAATTCTTTATTTTCTTCTGGATATATATCATTAAATCCTCCACCTAAAATAGCTATTGTTTTACCCCATCCGTACTTTGCTCCTATATGTGCTGCTTTATCGATTCCAACTGCCATTCCACTTACCACACATATTCCATTAATAGACAATTCTTTGCCAAACTGCATTGCCTGTTTCCAGCCATACATACTGCACTTTCTTGATCCAACAATAGCAACACTATCACTATTTAGTAATTTAGAATTTCCTTCTACATATAGCTTTTTTGGATAATTATCTATTCTTAATAGCCTTTTTGGATATTTCTCATCTGTACATTTTATAATTTCTATTTTTCATACCTCCCACTATTCCAATATTTTTTATCTAAATTTCTATACTGTATTGCTTCTGCTATATGATCTTCTTTAATTTGTTCTTCTCCTTCTATATCTGCAATGGTTCTTGCTACTTTCAAAATTTTACTATATCCTCTTGCAGATAACCCTAATCTTTGATATGCAACTTTTAGAATGTTTTCTGCATTAGAGCTTAGATTACAATATTTTTTTATTAGTTTTGGTGTTAATTCAGAATTAGAGTATATACCATCATATTTATATCTATCTCTTTGAATATTTCTTGCAATATTTACTCTTTTTCTTATATTCTCCGAACTTTCAACATTTTTGTTTTGCATAATATTTTCATACTTTAGTCGCTGTACTTCAATTTGAATGTCTATTCTATCTAACAAAGGTCCACTTATCCTATTTATATACTGATGAACTGCCCTAGAGGAGCAAATACAATCTTTTTCTTCTGAACCGATAGTATCCACAAGGACAAGGGTTCATTGAAGTTATGAACATAAATCTAGACGGATATGTTATTGTTTGATTTATTCTGCTAATTGTTACTTTTCCATCTTCCAACGGTTCTCTCAAAACTTCTAAGGTTTTTCTACTAAACTCTGGAAGTTCATCTAAATATAGAACCCCTAAGTGAGATAAACTTACTTCTCCTGGCTTTGCATTTTTTCCACCTCCAATTAAAGAAATAGGTGATATTGTGTGATGTGGAGCTCTATATGGTCTAGCAATAGCCAATGGATTATTACTTTTAATTAAACCTGCAATGCTTTGAATTTTGGTTATTTCTAAGGATTCCTCAAAACTTAATTTTGGCAATATAGATGTAACAGCTTTAGCAAGCATTGTTTTTCCAGAACCTGGACTACCAATTAAAATACAATTGTGTCCACCTGCAGCAGCTATTTCTAAACTCCTTTTGGCATTTTCCTGCCCTTTTATATCAGAAAAATCAATTTCATAATTTATATTTTCTTTATATATGCTATTATCTAATTCCTTTATATTTTTTAACTCTATTTCTTCATTTAAATATAACACTAACTCCTTTAAACTACCTACACCAATAATAGATATATCATTTATAATACTTGCTTCTTTGCTATTTTCTTTTGGAACTATTACTTTTTTTATTCCTAATTTTTTTGCTTCAATTATCATTGGTAGTATTCCATTAATTTTTGTAACCTCTCCATTTAATGATAATGTTCCTAGAAATATTGTATCTTCAAATTTTCTATGTTTTATTTCTCCTATATTTACTAATATTGCAACTGCCATTGCTAAATCAAATATTGGTCCTTCTTTTTTTGTATTTACAGGAGCCAGGTTAATAATAATTTTTCTACTTAATAATTTGTAGCTAGAATTTTTAATCGCAGTTTTTACTCTTTCTTTTGACTCTCTTACACTTGTATCTGGCAAGCCTATAATTTCAAAACATGGCATACCTTCAGATATGTCGACTTGAACCTCAACAAGATAGCCATTAATACCATTTAATGACATACTTTTCATTATTGATAACATATTAAATTCCTTCTTTTTGGATTATATTTTAGACTTAAAATTTCTTGAATTAAACTTTCTCCATTATAAAATATGAATATTTAATTTTCAATATAAATTACTTAATTTTTCTTACTTTTCGTCGACATATTGTGACATTTTGTATTACAGGCGTAGAGTAAAATACTCTACACCCTATGTTTTAGTATTGCATACCTGCAACTTCATATGCGTAATCTTGATAATTTGGAATATAAGATTTTATTGTATTATAAAATTGTTTACTATGTTTTTTAAATTTTAAATAACAGAACTCATAGAATATGATATATTCTATAATCTCTCTTCTGTACATAACAATATCTGGATTAAATACAATTTTATCATTATAGCATTTTGCAAGTGTTTTGTTTATTCTTGTTACTTCGTAATCTTCTGGTGCAAATTTTAAAGTTAATCTTACTTTTTCCATAATTGTTTCTAGTTCCTTGGCTGCAATTGCATCATACATTTTTTCTATTAGTATTTTTAAAAGTTCGTTATTTTCTAACTTTTTATATTTATTTGGAAGAATAATTTTTATTACTTTCTCTTCTATACTTAGTTTTGGTATTTTTACAAATTTGTATGATATATCTAGTTTGTAGCTTACCCCAAATACTTTTACCTTGTTTAATTTATTGTTAATTTCTTTTTTCATAATTACCCCTCCATCAAATATGTGTTCTCAAACTCTTGTTTGTTATATTCTACACATTTATTTTTCGTTTGTCAATACTTTTTTGAAAAGTATTCAAATTTTTGTTCGTAATTTTAAAAAATGTTGTTTTTCTGCATTTTCCGTGATATAATTAGCGTCGTTAGGAGTGATTCTATGAAAAATTCTTTCATTTCACAAGCTGCAAATTGCAATAATCCAAAATGGAATTATATCATATCAAGATCTGCACCTTTATATAAAAGACCTCAAGATATTCGTTCAGAATTTGAAAGAGATTATGATCGTGTTATCCATACAAATGCTTATCGTAGGTTAAAGCATAAAACACAGGTATTTTTTTCGCCTCAAAACGATCATATTTGCACTAGATCTGAACATGTAAACATAGTTGAATGTATAAGCTATACAATTGCACATTGTCTTGGATTAAATGTGGAACTTACAAAAGCAATTTCTTTAGCACATGATATAGGTCATAGTCCTTTTGGACATAGAGGTGAAAAAATCCTTTCCGATATATGTGTTAGAGATCTTGGTTGTACCTTTTGGCATGAACAAAACGGTTTATATTTAGTTGATAATATTGAATTGTTGGAAGATTACGAAGGATTTTTACAAAATTTAAATTTAACTTATGCAGTTAGAGATGGAATAATATCCCATTGTGGAGAAATAGACGAGAACTCGCTTCGCCCAAGAGATGAATTTATTGATTTGGAGAAATATTCTCACCCCAACCAATATTCTCCCTATACATGGGAAGGATGCGTTGTTAAAATAGCTGATAAAATTTCATATATCGGTAGAGACATACAAGATGCAATATCACTTGGTATTTTAGATGAACATCTAGGCGAATTGTATAATTTATTAAATTTGCCGCAAGACAGTAAAGTAAAAATTAATAACACTTACATTGTTAATCAATTAGTTTCTGACTTATGTGAAAATTCTTCAATCGAAAAAGGATTATGTTTCTCTGATAGTAATTTCTCTTTGCTAAATAATATTAAAGATTTTAATTATAAAAATATTTATTTATGTAAAAAAGTTAATTCATCAATACATTATTTTTCGCTTATTATTAACAAAATATATGACATCTTATTTGAAAACTTTGATGATATTAACACATTTAATAAATTAGATATTTTAAGAAAATTTTACCCAACATTAGTTAACAGCTTTTCAGATTGGCTAATGCAATACTTAATTATACGAAATCAAGATTTATTTAAAAACAAGGTCTTATACAATATTGAAAATAAGAAAGATTATTCTCGTGCAATTATTGAATACATTTCAGGTATGACAGATAAATTTGCTATTGATATATACAATGAAATTATAGGTTTTTAATATAATAAAAAAGTGGTTTTGCAATTGGTACAGACCAAGGTGCTTTAACCTTGTTGTATATAAAAAAAGCAATGATAATTTTTTTGATTATCATTGCCTTTTTTTATTTACTTTGTTCTTGTTCTAATATTTTTTCTAATGCTCTTGCTAATTGATCTGGACATGATGTTCCTTTGTCCCTACATGGTATTCCCTTTAATTTTTTTATTACATCTTCAATTCTGTTTCCTTTTACCATAGCACTTACAGCTAAAGTGTTTCCTGGACATCCTCCAACAATTCTAACATCTCTTATTATTCCATTTTCAACATCAATTATCATTTCTCTTGAACAAACACCTTCTGGTTCATAACTATACTCCATTTTTATTCTCCTTTCTTTTTTCCACATTTACTTTAATTATTTTAAGCTTTCCTCCACATTTTCCACATCTATATTGTTTTATTTTATTTACATTAAACCTTTGTCTAAAAATTTGCTGACCGCATTTTTCACATTCAAGTTCATAATTTGCTTTTTCAACTTTTTCTTCATATTTAAGATTACTTTTTTCATAATCTTCTTTTGGATTACCTACTCTTTGTATGTTATATCCTAGCTTTTTATTAATATATTTAGCATATTTTTTGAATTCTGCTCCATGATTGTTACAAAGTGGTATGCAATGAATTAATTCATGCATAATTGTATTTTTTATAATATTATCATCAAGTTGCATTACCCATTTACTTACTTCAATATGATGATTATTAAATTTTTCATACTTAACAATTTTTCTAAATCCTAGTCTTGTTATTGTTTTATACTTTCTATCAGGATTTTCTTGTTTGCAACATCCATACCTTTTTGTATTTCTTTTTGATAATGATATATCAATTTTTCCTATGCTTTCTTCATTTTGCATATCTATTCCAATTTTTTTTAGCTCTTCTATACATTCATTATATAATTTTGTTAATTTTTCTTCCATGATATTTCCTAAACATTATAAAAATAATTTGCTTCTAAATCTGCTTCATGTAGTAAAAGTGCCAATGGATATTTTTTGAATGCTAAACCTAATGGTGCATAATTTTCTTTTGGTTCTGAAAATCCCATATGCCACCTAATGCTATATTTTTCGTCATTTGTAAGTTTTATATATTCTGTAAGCATCATTACAGATTTTTCTCCATGTCCATAAGGAATTGTATCATCTACTGTATAATAAGGTACTTTTTCCCATTCACCAAAACTGTTCTTTGCATTTCTATAATCTGTTTTATAAAAGTTTGCTTTACATATATCATGTAAAAGTGCTGATATAATTATTGTGTCTTCTGGAACTTGTATTTCTGTTACACAATTTTGCACTTTGTATTTTAATATCTCATATACTTTAAAGCTGTGTTCTGCAAGACCTCCTTCGTATGCTCCATGAAATTTTGTACTTGCTGGTGCTGTGAAAAAATCTGATTTTTCTAGAAAGTCTATTAGTTTGTCCATTCCTTCTCTATTTGTTGATTTTAATAATTTTATAAATTCTTCCTTCATCTGTTTCTCCTTTTTTATATTTGTATTTTATTATATCATTTTTGTCAAGTATATGACTTGATTTTATTTACATAAAATGGTATAATTTATATATTCCCTTAAAGGAATGTATTTTAAATAATTGGAGGAAAACATCATGGACATGGCTGCAAAAGAGAACACAACTAACTTCGAACTTGAGGATACCGGCTTTGATGGGGTTGTCAATCCAAATGTCACGGAAAAATGTACCTTGAACGGTACAATTTCGCTTCATTACGAAAAGTGCACATTTGCTTATGAGAATCATCGGAAAAAACTTGTAAGTATCGAAAAAAAGGTCTTTCCATTTAGCAAAGCATCTGAAAAGGAACTTATGCAAATGCGACTTGACGGTAAACCTCTTTTTATCCTTTACAAAAGAGGTTGCCGGTTCTATACGGAAATTCCTGATATTCCTTTTGGTGCATTTAGTGACATTGCAAAAACGGAATGCGTATATGGCAACACTTGTTGTAATTGGTTACTTCCTATGCCAACTGAAAAGGGAGGATGTGACAAAGTTTACGACCTTCCTTTGGAAAGATATACATCGAAGAATTACACTTTTTCTGAATTAATGCGATTTGCAAAGCGCATTGATAAGTATCCCTTTATAACAGCTGGTTACGAAACATGCAATATTCACGCTCCAGTTTTTGTGGTTCTTGAGTGCAAAAATTGCACCCTAAATTAATCTCCAACGAGAACGACAACCAATACTTCAATTGAAGTTATTGGTTGTTTTTCTTTTTATTTTTTGATATACTTAATGCATTATGGAAAGATATAATAGATTAAATGATTATTTAAAAAATAAATTCGGGGAAAGAACTTTAAAAATATGTATTGATGGTGGATTCACATGTCCTAATAGGGATGGTAGTAAAGGTATTGGTGGATGCACTTTTTGCAGTGAAAAAGGATCTGGAGAACATCTACACTCTTTTGAAACTATTTCTATGCAAGTACAAGACTATTTTAGAAGTTATAAAGCTTGTAGAGCTAATAAATTTATTGCATATTTTCAAAACTTTACTAATACTTATGATAGCTTAGAAAATTTAAAGGTTAAATACGATTCTGCTTTAATTGATGATAGAATAGTTGCTCTTGCAGTTGCTACAAGGCCTGATTGCATAGATGAAAATATTGTTAAATTGCTGAAAAGTTACTCAGAAAAATATTACGTTTGGGTAGAATTAGGGTTTCAAACAGCTAATGAGAAAACTGGTCAATTAATTAATAGATGTTATTCTAATGATGATTTTTCAAATGCTGTTCAATTACTAAATGAATATGGTATTGACGTCGTTACTCATGTTATGGTCGGTCTTCCTGGTGAATCTTTTGATTATATAAAAAAAACAGTTGTATTTTTAAACAAGCATGATATACAGGGATTAAAAATTCACTCATGCTATGTTGTTAATGGATCTTCTCTTGCACTGCAATATTTAAAAGGAGATTATGTTCCAATTACTTTGGATGAGTATATTAATTCTGCTTGCTATATTTTGACTCATATAAATCCTAACATTGTTATTCATAGAATTTCCGGAGATGCTCCAAAGGATTTACTTCTTGCTCCTGAATGGAATGGTCATAAAAAGTGGATTATGAATGGAATAAATAAAAAATTAAATGATGAAAATTTATATCAAGGCATGTATTATTCTAAGTAGATTTTTTTGTTGTAATTTTATATGCATATATTCATTAGGTTCAGCATAGAATAATTAGAATGAGGGAGTTTGGTATGAATGATTTTAAAAAAAGTTTAAAAACTACAAGTGAAAGTCTTGATCAAAAACAAGTTGCTAAAGATAGGCTATTTAATCTACTTAATGAACAATTTGAATCAGTACGAAATTCAGATTTAGATTCTGAGTCTAAAACTATTCAGTCTGACATGTTACTAGATTTAATGAAATTTTTAATGAATTATGAAAAAAATGTAGAGATTTTGAATGAACATATTCGTAGAAAAAGATACAAGGATAGATAACCTAGCTATTTATTAATCTAATAAAGCTCAATATATTACTTATATAATATACTGAGCTCTATTATTACTTTTTTAGGTATTTTAATGCAAGTTCATAATCTTCTTTTCCAAAATCTACTGTTGGAACTATTTTTTTGTTGTTAAACATATCTATGAATTTTTCTATTGAGACCCACATAAAATCTGTTGCCTCACCATCTGGAAATGTAATTTCTTCATTTTGTATATTTCTTCTAAATAGCCATAAATCTTTGAAATATGATATTTCTTGCTCTTTTTTTATTTCTTTTAAGTAAATTGCTTCCTCTTGTCTAAAAACAATTCCTAATTCTTCTTTTACCTCTCTTAAAACTCCCTCTATACTTGTTTCTCCTGCAACTACAGAACCACCATTACATTCCCACATTTCACCATATTTTTTATATGGTGCTCTTTTACTTATTAATATTTCGTTTTTCTCATTTAGTATAATTGCTGTTACTACAATATGATATTCTCCTTTTTTTAATACTACATTTTTTCTTTCTACTGTTTTTCCTGTTTTATTTCTGTTTGTATCATATACATCCCATATTTCACTTTTTTCCATATTTTCCTCCTTGGATAGATTGATTACTATTTAATATATCATAATGATAAAACCTGCGAATCTACATATATCTTACTACTATCTAAAATAACACACTGTTAAGACTTTTGCAAGGTAGAAAATAGTACAATACTAAAACTTGCCTCATCTTTTTAGATAAGATACTCTTGTATATAATAAGAAATCATTTCAAAATTTCCTATTTTAGGATATTTTACATTGTCCTTATTTATTTTGCCATTATCGATATAGATAAATTAAAAGAAGTAGAATCATCTACTTCCTGTTTTCTATTATTTCCTTTGTTTTCAACACTGCTTGTCTGTTCGTTGCTGTAGGATTTTGTTGCATAAATCTCAGCATTTCCTCTTGTTCTTCTACTGTCTCCAAATTGGTTATTACTGCCAGACCTGCTTCTTTCTCTATTCCAGCGTCCCTCATCAATATCACTATTCTTTTCTGTAATTCTGTCATCATATACACCTCCATATTCTTGCACAAAATCTTTTGAAGTATCTTTAGTTGAAACCCCTATATTTTGCCAACTTTCCACTATCTTTATTGGAATGTTTTTTATTTCCAATTCTTGTGCTATTTTAAGTCTGTGGTTTCCATTTTCAATGGAGAATGTTCCATCATTTTTTTATAAATTTCAATAGGAGTTGTAATACCATTTTTCACTATATCGTTCTTTAGGTCACTTACTTGTTGCTCAGTTCTATACCCTCCACCATTTCTTTCCATACTTAAAACATCTTCTATAGGAATGGTTGTAGTTTCTCCTATTTTAGCATTATTATACAGTGTTTCTAAGTTGTTTGCAATATCGTTATTTACAGTTTTCTTTATTAATATTGATTTTGTCGTTTCTTACTTCGTTTACTGCATTATTTACTCATTAGAAGTAAATCTTTGAAACCCTACTTGTTTTTTTGATTCACTATCATATTGTGTTATACTTTTACTTAATTCTTTATTAACCCAAATCTTGTATACTATCCTTTCAATTTCATCGTTTTACCACTATCTAAAATGACACAATACTAAAACGTTATTTCTTTGTATTCTTCTTTTGTTATCGTTTTACTACTATCTAAAATAATACAATACTAAAACATATTCGGATGACCAGCAACGTTAACTTATGTTTTACTACTATCTAAAATAACACAATACTAAAACATTTACATATTATCAAACAAATATTATTATGTTTTACTACTATCTAAAATAACACAATACTAAAACTAGCTACCTATGTCATAACCTTTTCTTTTTGTTTTACTACTATCTAAAATAACACAATACTAAAACTTTTCTTCGCAAGTAGTTTCTCCATCAATAGTTTTACTACTATCTAAAATAACACAATACTAAAACCTTCACACTCTTGTAATTTAAGTGGTAATTGTTTTACTACTATCTAAAATAACACAATACTAAAACAGATGGTTAGATTGGTTATCCAATGAAGAAGTTTTACTACTATCTAAAATAACACAATACTAAAACAGTGCATTTATTGCAGATGAATTTGGAGCAGTTTTACTACTATCTAAAATAACACAATACTAAAACTACACATAGCGTCTACCTATTCCGCCACCAGTTTTACTACTATCTAAAATAACACAATACTAAAACTATATTTTCATTTGTACACCTCCATTTTAAGTTTTACTACTATCTAAAATAACACAATACTAAAACCAGACAACACACAGGCAGTCAATCCACTGTGTTTTACTACTATCTAAAATAACACAATACTAAAACTTTGCTCATCAGATGATGTTGTTTTATAAAGTTTTACTACTATCTAAAATAACACAATACTAAAACTGTGCCCCTACTTGACGAACATTTATTTCAGTTTTACTACTATCTAAAATAACACAATACTAAAACACTCATATAGAATATATCTCCAACTTTTATGTTTTACTACTATCTAAAATAACACAATACTAAAACAGAAGTTAAATAATGAAGCAAAAGAAATAGTTTTACTACTATCTAAAATAACACAATACTAAAACCCCTACTCCAAAAAAAGTCCATCAGGACAAGTTTTACTACTATCTAAAATAACACAATACTAAAACGCTTGGTATGATGATTATTATAATGCAATTGTTTTACTACTATCTAAAATAACACAATACTAAAACACGCAGTAAGCAACCAAATTAAAACTACAAGTTTTACTACTATCTAAAATAACACAATACTAAAACATTTATCATATATGTTACCCCATGGCATAAGTTTTACTACTATCTAAAATAACACAATACTAAAACGTGGGTCACGTTGCAACAACTGCTGAAGATGTTTTACTACTATCTAAAATAACACAATACTAAAACAGTCCATTTGTAGCAGATAAAGTTTCAATAGTTTTACTACTATCTAAAATAACACAATACTAAAACATTAGAAATGACATACAAACCTACAGGACAGTTTTACTACTATCTAAAATAACACAATACTAAAACTAAAAGGGGCGTATATTAACAACTTTTTATGTTTTACT
>ERZ1673743.917-NODE-917-length-37430-cov-7.122355_pt1 | contig 37430 bp, 33 predicted proteins | sample MGYA00580197_ERZ1673743 | MGnify/ENA primary metagenome ERZ1673743 (study PRJEB41218, sample SAMN15661795) | gut metagenome | host: Homo sapiens | place: Canada: London | collected 2015-08-20/2019-03-30 | study: EMG produced TPA metagenomics assembly of...
GATCATTCATGAACTTGAAGATAAGAAAGTCCTGACAGATGAACTTGTAGAAGAAATCATCAGAACTGTTAAGGAAATGAAATCAGCGCAAATGTAATCAATGCAGATGTAATCTGCATGTAACAGAAAGGTATTTGTAATATGGCAAACACTAAGGAAATTCAAACCAGAATGAGAAGCATTCAGGATACAATGAAGATTACCAATGCCATGTATATGATTTCTTCATCCAAGTTAAAGAAGGCTAAGAAATCGCTGGAGGCATCTACAGCACATTTCTATGCTATTCAGGGCTCTATAGCCAGAATCCTGCGTCATGTTCCTGATATAGAGAACATTTATTTCGGAACAGAGACAGCACCTGACCAGAAGAGAGTAGGCTACATTGTAGTTACTGCTGATAAAGGGCTTGCAGGTGCTTATAACCAGAATGTTATCAAGCTCGTGCAGAAGGAACTGGATGCGAATCCACAGGGAGAGCTATTCGTGGTTGGTCAGATAGGTCGTAATTATTTTGAAAAGAAAGGCTATAAGATACATCGCCATTTTCAGTATACGGCTCAGAATCCATCCATCCACAGAGCCAGAGTCATTGCTGAGGAGATTCTTGTCAGATACAATGAAGGTAAGCTGGATGAGGTATATATCGTATATACCAGAAGTATAAATGGAATGGACAGTGAAGCAGAAATGTTTAAGCTTCTGCCTCTGTCTAAGGCAGATTTCAGCATGAATAACGGAATGGAACTGATGGTATCTGATACAACCAGATATCTTCCAACCCCGAATGACGTTATGAATGCAATCGTGCCTAACTATGTAACAGGTTATATATACGGAGCATTGGTAGAGTCCTTTGCTTGTGAGCAGAATGACAGAATGATGGCTATGGATGCTGCAACAGGTAATGCAACAGACATGCTTAAATCACTGTCAATAGAATATAACAGAGTGCGGCAGGCAGCGATTACGCAGGAAATCACTGAAGTAATCGCCGGTGCGAAAGCGCAGAAAAGGAAGAAGTCAAATGGATAAAGGAAGAATTGTACAGGTTCTTGGACCTGTAATCGATGTAGAGTTTGAAGGCTGCAATCTTCCCTTCATTAAGGACGCGCTGGAAGTCGATAACAATGGTAAGAAATGCATCATGGAAGTAGCACAGCATATCGGTAACAATACGGTACGTTGTATCATGCTTTCTTCCAGTGACGGACTTCACAGAGATATGGAAGTTGTCGCAACAGGAAGCGGTATTAAAGTTCCTGTAGGCGAGAAGACTTTGGGAAGATTATTTAATGTAACCGGACAGACACTTGACTCCGGTGAAAGTCTTGAAAATGAAGAAAAATGGGTCATCCACAGAGAGCCACCTGCTTTCGAGGATCAGAGCCCGGCAGTAGAAATCCTGGAAACAGGTATTAAAGTCATCGACCTTCTTGCTCCTTATGCAAAAGGTGGTAAGATCGGTCTGTTCGGTGGTGCTGGTGTAGGTAAGACTGTATTAATTCAGGAGCTGATCACTAACATTGCAACAGAACACGGTGGATATTCCATCTTTACCGGTGTAGGAGAGCGTTCCCGTGAAGGTAATGACCTTTGGACAGAAATGAAGGAATCCGGCGTTATTGATAAGACCGCGTTAGTGTTCGGTCAGATGAATGAGCCACCCGGAGCTCGTATGCGTGTTGCAGAGACAGGTCTGACAATGGCAGAATATTTCCGTGATGTACAGCATCAGAACGTGTTGTTGTTCATTGATAATATTTTCCGTTTCGTACAGGCTGGTTCTGAGGTATCTGCGTTACTTGGACGTATGCCTTCAGCCGTAGGCTATCAGCCTACTCTGGCAACAGAGGTTGGTGAATTGCAGGAGCGTATCGCTTCTACGAAGGAAGGTTCTGTTACATCTGTACAGGCAGTATATGTACCTGCAGATGACTTAACTGACCCTGCACCTGCTACAACATTCGCACATTTGGATGCTACTACAGTATTGTCCAGAAAGATCGTAGAACAGGGTATTTATCCTGCTGTTGATCCTCTGGAATCTACTTCACGTATTCTGGAAGCAGACGTTGTAGGTGAAGAGCATTACAATACAGCACGTGCCGTACAGGAGATTCTGCAGAAATATTCAGAGCTGCAGGATATCATTGCTATTCTTGGTATGGAAGAATTATCTGAAGAAGATAAGGTTACTGTATACCGTGCAAGAAAAGTACAGAAGTTCCTGTCCCAGCCATTCCATGTAGCTGAGAACTTCACAGGTGTTCCTGGTAAATATGTACCATTAAAGGAAACTATCCGTGGATTTAAGGCAATTATCAATGGTGAGATGGATGAATATCCTGAAGCAGCATTCTTCAATGTTGGTACGATTGATGATGTAATTGAAAAAGCTAAGACAATGGGGTAATGCGTATGAATACTTTTGAATTAAAGGTCATCGCAATTGATAAAACATTTTTCACTGGAAAATGCCAGCAGGTCATTGTGAGTGCTACAGATGGTTCCATTGGTATTATGGCTCACCATGAGAATACTGTTATGGCGTTGGTCGAAGGACCTATGCGGATTCAGCTGGAAGATGGCACATGGCTGGAGGCAGTTACGGGTATTGGACACGCACAGATTGCTTACAACCGTGTTACAATTCTTGTGGATTTCGCAGAGAAACCTGAAGAAATCGATGAAAGAAGAGCCAAAGAAGCTCTGGAACGAGCACAGGAAGCTATGCGTCAGAAACAGAGCATCCAGGAATATCATATGTCACAGGCGAATATGGCTCGTGCTATGGCAAGACTGGCAGCAAAGAAGCATTATACCAAGGACAAATAGAAATAATAGACAGAAAAAGGTCGGGATTTCCGACCTTTTTTCATTTCGGGAATGTATTTGATTTTGTACATGATTTTGGCTGAATTTGGGATATTATGAAAGGATTAACGGTTTTCAAATTGCACTTTCTGGTGTATCATATAGATATAGTGCGTCAAAGTTTTGACAAAGAACAACAATATCGTAGAAGGAGCGTAACAGAATGGAAAACAATTTTAATACACCGGCGCAGGTGTTTGAAACCAATATGAAGGCGGGAGAGGGAAAAGTGCAGCTTCCGCTTTTAAAATGCATTTTGCTCGGACTGATGGCTGGTGCATTTATAGCATTTGGTGGAGCAACAAGCAGCGCAGCAATTCATAATATTTCCAATCAGGGTGTTGCCAAGGCTCTTGCAGGAACAATCTTCCCTGTAGGACTTATGATGATTGTATTTGTAGGTGGCGAGTTATTTACAGGTGACTGTCTTATGCTTGCAGGTGTTGTAGATAAGAGATTTTCTGCATTACAGCTGATCAAGACACTGATCATAGTATGGCTCAGCAATATGGCAGGTGCTATTTTGATCGCAGCATTAGTATATTATAGTGGCTTACTGGATTATACCAGTGGAACACTTGGAGCTTTTACCATTAAGGTAGCATATGGAAAATGTACAATTACACCTTTTAAGGCAATCTGCTCCGGTATTTTATGTAATATTCTTGTATGTATTGCTGTATTAATGGCTACAGCAGCCAGGGATATTGCAGGTAAGGTATGGGCTATTTTCTTCCCAATCTGCGCATTTGTAGTCGGAGGATGGGAACACTGTGTTGCGAATATGTTCTATATCCCTGCGGGTATTATTGCTGCGACCAATGATACATATGTAGCAAAGGCAGAAGAATTATATGGAATTACTGCTGCACAGATCAGCGCAAGTGTTAATGTAGGTGGATTTATCTCTAACCTGATTCCTGTTACAATTGGAAATATCCTTGGAGGAATGGTATTCGTAGCATTACCATTGTATGTGATTCATAAGAAGAAAGCATAAGCTATTTGAGAAACCAGAAGTTCGCAGACTATAGTAAGGTGTGATTATTAACATGAATGATAGACTAACTAAAAATGATATTAAAAAAATGGAAGAAGAAATTGAACATCGTAAGCTCGTTGTAAGAAAAGAAGCGCTTGAAGATGTTAAGGAAGCCAGAGCTCAGGGAGATCTGAGTGAGAACTTTGAGTATAAAGCTGCAAAACGCTTCAAGAATCAGAATGAGAGCCGTATCCGCTATCTGGAGAAGATGATCAAGACTGCACAGATCATCGAAGATGATTCCAAAGAGGACGAAGTGGGACTTAATAAAACTGTTGAAGTCGAATTTGTAGAGGATGGTACAGTTGAAAAGTATCGTCTTGTGACTACTGTCCGTAATAATCCATTAGAAGGACTGATCAGCATAGAGTCCCCGATTGCCAAGGCTTTGATGGGGCATAAGGCTGGAGATCAGGTACATGTTCAGGTCAATGACAGCTTTGGTTATGAAGTCATAATAAAGAGCATTGAAAATACACAGGATGATGATTCCATAGAGATTAGGAAATTTTAGAATATATGGCAGCAATGAATTTAATTAATGTAGAAAATATAACAAAGTCCTATACAGACAGCCTTTTGTTTGATGAAGCGTCTTTTACAGTAGATGAACAGGAGAAGGTTGGTATTATTGGTATTAACGGGACCGGCAAAACAACACTGCTTCGTATGATCGTTGGATTGGAGACACCGGAAAAGGGCACCATTACCAGGGCAAATCATATTGTAATAAGATATCTGCCGCAGCACCCATCTTTTCGTGATCATTCTACTGTATTGGAAGCAGTTATGGAAGGTAATCTCAGACATGATAATGAATGGTCACTTGAGAGTGAAGCCAAGACTATGCTGCAAAAGCTGGGAATTACAGACTATGATCAGATTGTGGACAATATGTCTGGTGGACAGCGTAAGAGAATTGCACTGGCAAATACCCTGTTGGCGAAGGCAGATGTACTGGTTCTGGACGAGCCTACGAACCACCTGGATTCTTCTATGGCAGACTGGCTGGAGGAGTATCTGAAAAATTTCAGAGGTGCTGTTATCATGGTAACACATGACCGCTATTTTCTGGATAGTGTGTCCAATCGAATTGTCGAAATAGATAAAGGTAAGACATACAGTTATCAGACGAACTATTCAGGATTCTTACAGTTAAAGGCACAGAGAGAAGAAATGCAGGCGGCAACAGAACGGAAGAGACAGAGCATTCTTCGAGTGGAAATCGAATGGATGCAGCGTGGTGCAAGAGCACGTTCTACCAAGCAGAAAGCGCATATTCAGCGCTATGAAGAACTGGCAGCCCAGAAAGGTCCTGCACAGGAAGAAGCACTGGATATCAGTTCCGTAACGACCAGAATGGGCAAGACGACTGTTGAACTTCGACATCTGTGCAAGTCATATGGTGATAAGGTACTTCTGAATGACTTCAATTATATTTTTCTAAAAAATGACAGAATTGGATTCATCGGGGAGAATGGCTGCGGTAAATCTACTCTGATGAAAATTATCTGCGGCATGGAACAGCCGGACTCTGGAGAAATTGTTACAGGCCAGACTATCAAAATCGGATATTATGCGCAGGAGATCAGAACGGATAAAGAAGCAGGACTTGCCTATATGGCACCTGACATGCGTGTCATTGATTATATCCGTAATACAGCAGAATATGTACAGACAGTGGATGGCTCTGTGTCAGCATCTGTTATGCTGGAGCGATTTCTGTTCCCACCTGAGAAGCAGTATGCGCCTCTTGGCAAGTTATCAGGTGGAGAGAAACGTAGACTGAATCTTTTGAGAGTATTGATGGAAGCACCTAATGTACTGATTCTGGACGAGCCTACAAATGATCTGGATATTCGTACATTGACGATTCTGGAGGATTATCTGGATCATTTTGATGGTATTGTGATTACGGTGTCCCATGACCGTTATTTTCTTGACAGAACAGTCAGACGTATCTTTGCTTTTGAAGGCAATGGGGTCATCAGACAATATGAGGGCGGTTATACAGATTATCAGGCGAAAGTACAGGAAGAAAATGGCGTAGATGCTATATCTTATGAAGAAAAGAGTAATGAACTAAAGAATCTTAAAACAGTTAAGAACCGTCAGGATAAGTTAAAATTCACATATAAAGAACAGAGGGAATATGAGACAATAGATGATGATATTGCTGCTCTGGAAGAAAAGATAGAGAAGCTGGAACAGGATATTGTTACAAATGCCAGAGATTTTGTGAAATTGAATGAACTGACCAAAGAGAAAGAGACTACGCAGGCTCTTCTGGATGAAAAGATGGATCGCTGGGTATATTTACAGGATCTAGCAGAAAGAATAGATCAGCAGAATCACTGAATCGTTGGAAACAGTGATTCGAAATCTGATGGTATATTCTGAGTGAAGGACAGTGCTTTGCCACTGATCGGATGGGTAAATTCCAGACGATAGGAATGTAGAGCCTGTCTTTTTATGTGCTTATAATTAGGGTTATACAGGAAATCTCCAGGAAGAGGATGACCGATTGCTTTCATATGGACGCGGATCTGGTGAGTACGACCTGTTTCCAACTGAATCTGTACCAGCGTGTATTCACATCCATCCAGACAGGTTGTAGAGACTCTGCGGTAATGTGTGATTGCGCGTTCTCCACATGAAGAGTCAACACAACGTTCAATAATAGAATCCTCTTTTCTGGCGATGGGGAGGTCTATAGTGCCTTCTTCGGGGATGATTCCCTCTACAATAGCCAGATAAGTGCGGTGAATCTCTCTTGCCTGCTGCTGCAGTGACAAGCCTGCAGCACTCAGCATATTCTTGGCTATCAGAACAAGACCGGAGGTATCACGGTCGAGGCGGTTGACACAGCGGAATACTAGCTGGTTATGATAATGCCAGGCACAATAGTTGGCAAGCGTATCTTCATAGTGCCCAAGAGAAGGGTGCACAGGCAGGTCTGCCGGTTTATTCATGACAAGAATATCCTCATCTTCATATGCAACCATAGACGTAAAAGCTTCCTCGGATATCTCCGTGGCAGGAATCCCTGTGGAACCATCATGATCCTGTATACGAACAGTGAGAATATCTCCAGTATGCAGGATAGAATTCACATAGCACCAGATGCCATTAAGCAGAATCCCTTCCTGCGTTTTCTTCAAATGTATCAGGAGAGGCTGGGAATAACCGTGATGACGAAGGTATTCCCCTACATTCTGACCATCTTCGGCTGTTGCAATCGTATAGTTGAGTGTTCTGTCCATAGTGCATTTATCCTTTCTTGTTCCAAATCGTGTATAGTATAACTGATTCTGCATAGAAATGCCAGTTTATAAATTCTTTATATTTCTTACAGTTGACTATGAAATGAATTAGAGGTAAACTGTTCATAGACTAACAGTTTGATATACAACAATTCGTTGCCGAACAGTTCGCCAGCGAACATAATGGCTTGCTGTTTATGCCAAGCTACAGAAAGAGGGGTGACTATGGAAGGGAAAGATGGTCCCAACAGGGCGATTGGACATGTAATTCGAAGGATGCAGCAGGATTTCAACCGGTGCTTTATAAAAGAAGGAATAGCGGCAGGAATAGATGAGGCAACCCAGATGAATGGCTGGATCATGGCATATCTCTATTTTCACAAGGATCAGCCGGTCTATCAGAAAACGATAGAATCTACCTTTGGAGTGAACCGGTCAACCGTGACCAGTATCGTGAAAGTCATGGAGAAGAAGGGTTATATAGAACGTGAAAATGTACCCGGTGATGCCAGATTGAAGAGACTTATCCTGACTCCGCTCGGTGAAGAAATGCATTTTAAGACGAAACAGACGCTGGATTCTCTGGAATTACAGATCAGAAAAGATCTGACAGAAGATGAGATAGAGGCTTTTTTTACTGTTTCGGATAAGATTCGTAAGAATCTTGGTGAAAAAGAGGAGTGTATACACAAAAGAATCAAAGATTAAATGTGAAAGGAAGAAAATATTATGCTGAAAGTATTAGGCGCACAGATCAAGGAATTTAAAAAAGATTCCCTTATGACGCCCGTTTTCATGATTCTTGAAGTTATCATGGAAATGATCATCCCGCTGTTGATGGCATCTATTATTGATGACGGTGTCAACGCGGGAAATATGAACCATATATATAAAGTTGGCGCATATATGGTAGTGGCTGCTATCATTGGCTTATGGGCTGGTATGATGGGGGCGAAATATGGTGCGAAAGCGTCAACAGGTTTTGCCAGAAATTTAAGAAAGGCAATGTTTGAGAATATTCAGACATTCTCTTTCTCGAACATTGATAAATATTCTACATCCAGTCTGATTACCAGATTGACAACAGATGTAACGAACCTCCAGAATGCATATCAGATGCTGCTGCGTATGGCAATGAGAGCGCCTGCATCCATGATTATTGCGATGATTATGGCTTTTTCCATCAATGTCAAGCTGGCAAGTACCTACTTAATCGCAGTTATATTCCTGGGGGCATGTATCGCAATGATTATTCCCAGGGCTACGAAGTATTTCAGACAGGTATTTGAAAAGTATGATGATCTGAATGCCAGTGTGCAGGAGAATGTATCTGCAATCCGTGTAGTAAAGGCATACGTAAGAGAAGATTATGAGAAAGAGAAATTCTCCAAGGCAAACCGTAACATTTATAATATGTTCCTGCGTGCTGAGAAGCTTGTTGTCATCAACATGCCTCTGATGCAGTTTACAGTTTATGCATGTATTCTGATCATTTCCTGGCTTGGTGCCAAGATGATTGTTGCAGGTGGTCTTACCACTGGTGAAATGATGAGTCTTTTGACTTACTGTATGAACATCCTGATGAGCCTGATGATGGTATCCATGATTTTCGTTATGCTGACCATGAGTTATGCCAGTGCAAAGCGTATTGCTGAAGTATTGCAGGAAAAGACAGACCTTACCAATCCTGAGAAACCTGTTGAAGAAGTATCAAATGGAAGCATCGTGTTCAAAAATGTAGATTTTGCATATAAAAATGGCGGTAAGCCGGTGCTCAAAAATATTAATCTTGATATCAAATCAGGTGAAACCATTGGTATTATCGGTGGTACTGGTAGTGCCAAGTCCAGTCTTGTCAATCTGATCAGCCGTCTGTATGATGTAACATCAGGAGAACTGCTGGTAGGAGGACGTAACGTAAAGGAATATGATATGGAAGCCCTTAGAAATCAGGTTTCCGTAGTATTACAGAAGAATGTGCTTTTCAGTGGCTCTATTCTTGATAATCTGCGTTGGGGTGATAAGAACGCAACGGAAGAAGAATGTATCAGAGCCTGTGAATTGGCATGTGCCGATGAATTTATCCAGAAGATGCCTGATAAATATAATACACATATTGAGCAGGGCGGATCTAACGTATCAGGCGGACAGAAGCAGAGACTGTGTATTGCCAGAGCTTTGTTAAAGAAACCCAAGATACTGATTCTGGATGACAGTACAAGTGCTGTTGACACGGCAACCGATGCTAAGATCAGAAAGGCTTTTGCCGAAGAAATCCCAGATACAACGAAGCTTATCATTGCACAGAGAATCAGCAGTGTACAGCATGCAGACAGAATCGTTGTTATGGATAATGGTGAGATTTCTGATTTTGGTACACATGATGAACTGCTGGCAAGAAGTGAGATTTACAGAGATGTATATGAATCACAGACAGGTGGCAGTGGAGATTTTGATGAGGATGGAGGTGACAGATAATGGCAGAAAATGCAAGACCAATGAATGGACCAGGTGGAAGAAGAGGACCAAGGGGACCCAAGCCTAAGGTAGAGAATCCTGGCAAGCTTTTCAAACGTCTGATGGGATATATTTTCAAAAGTTATACACCACATGTCATTATTGTTGTCATTTGTATTTTTATAGGTGTATTTGCAAGTATTCAGGGAACTTTGTTCATGCAGACACTGATTGACTCCTATATTATGCCTTTGATCGGACAGGAGAATCCTGATTTCTCAGGCTTGTGGAGTGCAATTGTACGAGTAGGCTGCTTCTATGCGATAGGTGCTTTGGCTGGTTATGCATATAACCGAATCATGGTCAATGTCAGTCAGGGTACATTAAGAAATATCAGAAATGATATGTTTGGCAAGATGGAATCCCTGCCTATTAAGTATTTTGATACACATGCACATGGCGATATCATGTCATGCTATACAAACGATATTGATACATTAAGACAGATGATCAGTCAGAGTATGCCACAGCTCTTAAACAGTGCCATTACAATTGTCAGTGTATTTTTCAGTATGTTGTTCTTAAGCTGGCCGCTGACAATCGTTACATTGATCATGGTATCATTAATGTTATATGTAACAAAGATGGCAGCCGGGGCATCCGGTAAATACTTCATCAAACAGCAACGGGCACTGGGGGATGTCAATGGCTACATTGAAGAAATGATGGAAGGCCAGAAGGTTGTTAAGGTATTCTGTCATGAAGATGAGAACATTGAGAAGTTCAATGAGATCAATGATGAACTGTTTGATTGTGCATATAATGCCAATAAATATGCCAACTTCCTTGGTCCTATCAATGCACAGCTTGGTAATCTCAGTTATGTAGTATGTGCCATCGTTGGAGGTATTCTTGCCCTGAACCACATTGCCGGTCTGACTCTGGGTGGGCTGGCAAGCTTCCTGACCTTTAACAAGAGCTTCAATATGCCTATTAACCAGATCAGTCAACAGTTCAACAGTATTGTTATGGCGCTGGCAGGTGCAGAACGTATCTTCAAGATGATTGACGAGAAGCCGGAAGCTGATGAAGGCTATGTAACACTGGTCAATGCAGAAGAAGTAAACGGCGAGATCAGAGAGACAGAGAAGAGAACAGGTGTCTGGGCATGGAAGCATTATCATAAAGATACAGGAGAGACCAGCTATCGTAAACTGGAAGGCAAAGTGGAATTTAATGATGTGGACTTTGGCTACAGCGATGAGAAAATCGTACTTCACAATATTGAAATGTTCGCAGAACCTGGACAGAAGATTGCTTTCGTTGGTTCTACAGGAGCAGGTAAGACTACAATTACCAACCTGATCAACCGATTCTATGATATTCAGGATGGTAAGATCAGGTACGATGGAATCAATGTAAATAAGATCAAGAAAGCAGATCTGAGACGTTCTCTTGGTATCGTATTACAGGATACACATTTGTTCACGGCTACAGTTCGTGAGAATATCAGATATGGTAAGCTGGATGCAACGGATGAAGAAGTTATCGCAGCAGCCAAACTTGCAAATGCCCATGAATTCATAGAGAGACTTCCTCAGGGATATGATACATTGCTGACAGGTGATGGTGCAAACCTCAGTCAGGGTCAGAGACAGCTTCTTGCTATTGCAAGAGCAGCCATTGCAGATCCTCCGGCATTGATTCTGGATGAAGCAACCAGCTCTATTGATACCAGAACAGAGAAGATTGTTCAGGATGGTATGGATAAGCTGATGCATGGCAGAACGACTTTTGTTATTGCACATAGATTGTCCACAGTTAAGAACAGCGACTGTATTATGGTTCTGGAGCAGGGACGAATCATTGAACGTGGTACACATAATCAATTGATTGAGAAGAAGGGCAGATATTACCAGCTCTATACGGGTAATGCGATTACTGCAGCAGAATAAATCAGGTATAAAAGGCGGCAAATCTTTGCTGCCTTTTATTGTGTAAATAATTATACAAATATCATAAATTTGCAGACAATTGCTTGCTATTACTGGCTTTTGTTGATAAAATATAAAGTAGAAGGGTGGAATGACTAAATGGCTTTTTCCAAGGGCAAGAGAATTGAAGATGAGACTAGCCAAAGAATTATAGATCTGGCAGTTCATATAGGTTGTGTAGAGGGACCGGATGCATTAACAGTAACTCGAATCTGTAGAGAATTGAATTGCGACAGAAGAGTAATTTATAATAGATTTCGTGACATTGATGAGATTAATCTGATCGTTGCAGGACGATGCAATGATGAACTTCTAAGAAATGCCCAGAATGCAATGAAAGAGGAAGCTGGTTATTATGAAAATCTGATTGCTCTTGTGCAGGCAGAATTTACATACATATATGAAAGAAATGCGTTTTTCCAGTATTATACAGCGCTGTATCAGGTGGAAGAGACTGGAATACACAATGAAATATTGCAGAATCTGGAAGCATATATTGAAAAAGGCAAAGAATCCAGACAGGTAAATGAACATGTGAATCCGGAACAGGCTGCGGAATGCATCTGGCTTATGCTGACAGGAATCAGTGGAATGCTTGCCTCTCATGTGAACTACAAATATCAGGAAGGCTATAAGGCATTAATGTATGGCTTGGAAGCGATTTGTCATGAGATGCAGATGTAAATATGCACAATAAATTTTGTGGTATATGTAAAAAATGGCAGTATGTATTTTTATTATACAGGAATTATGTTAATATAAGCTTATCGGATAAATACGTCCGATAAGTTTTTTGTAAGGGAAAACAGATAAGAGTATATGAGGAAATGGATAACACATGATGGGATAACGATAATTCGTCTGGATGGCTTTCGATGTAATTGTTTCGTTATACAACATCAGAATAAGAACTGGCTGATAGACACATCTACCTTAATGGACAGAAAACGTATTGTAAGTCAGTTGGAGGAAAATGGAATACATGAGTTTGCAGGAATTATTCTGACACATTCCCACATTAATCATGTAGAAGCGGCATCCTGGTATATGACACAATATCAATGCCCAGTCTACATACATGACAGTGAGCTGCATTTTATACAGACAGGGGATTGTCTGATTCCAAAGGCGGCACGCAAATCCATGGAACCGATAGAAAGGATTGTAAGTTATATTCCTTTCCTGAATAAATATCCTCCATGTAGAGAAGCCCAGGTATTACCCTTGGGCAGTGAACTTTTTGAAGACGACAGAATCAAAGTGATAGAGACACCGGGACATTCGGAGGGCAGCATCAGTATTGTGGTAGATGATGAAATTGCCATTGTGGGGGACGTCATGCGAAAGAAAGCAATTTTCTCTGTTTTTTTGGCATGGGCAAATCAACCGGGACTGGTGGCAGTATCGTGGAAGAAACTGTTACAGGAGAATTGTAATCTGTTTTTACCGTCTCACGGCAGAGAAATCACCCGTGAATTACTGGAAAAAGAATTAGATAAAATAAATTCATAAAACATATTGCAAATTTCCTGTTTTTCCGCTATGATGACTTTAGTACACAACTGGCGGAAACAGATTGTCTGTGTAGGAGTACCTACAGGGAGTGTATCATATTGATGAAGAGCCGACCGCCTGGGCAACATATATTTGTATGTCCAGGCGGTCTTTTTATGTCTTGGAACAGGATATACAACAAGTCTGGGTGGCGCTGCACCGTGGACTTGTGAAAAGGCAGGCAGCGCAGAAATGAGGTAAAAATGGAAAAACTTTCACTGGCACAGGAACTTCAGAGCAACGCTTATCCCGGAAGAGGAATCGTAATCGGTAAGACACCCGATGGAACGAAGGCAGCAATCGCATATTTCATCATGGGCAGAAGCGAGAACAGCAGAAACCGTGTATTTGTAACAGAAGGAGAAGGTATCAGGACACAGGCATTTGATCCATCCAAGTTAAGCGACCCCAGTCTGATTATCTATGCACCTGTTCGTGTTCTTGGAAACAAGACAATTGTAACCAATGGTGATCAGACAGACACGATCTATGAATTAATGGATAAACAGCAGACATTTGAACAGTCTCTGCGTACCAGAGAGTTTGAACCAGACGCACCTAACTATACACCAAGAATCTCAGGAATCCTTCATATTGAGGATGGTTCCTACAATTATGCAATGTCTATCTTAAAGAGCAACAATGGCAATCCGGCTGCATGCAACCGTTATACTTTTGCATACAGCAATCCAGTAGCCGGCGAAGGTCATTTCATCCATACTTATAAATGTGATGGCAATCCTCTGCCAAGTTTTGAAGGCGAACCCAAGTTAGTTGATATTCCAAATGATATGAATGAGTTCGCTGATACTGTATGGAACAGCCTGAATGCAGAGAACAAGGTATCTTTGTTCATCCGTTACATCGACATTGCAACAGGCAAATACGAAACCAGAATCATCAACAAGAATAACTAAGGAGTGCACACATGAAAGAATTAGAATTAAAATACGGTTGTAACCCAAATCAGAAGCCTTCCCGCATCTATATGAAAGAGGGCGAACTTCCCATCGAAGTATTAAATGGCAAGCCTGGCTACATCAATTTTCTGGATGCTTTTAACGGCTGGCAGCTTGTAAAAGAATTGAAAAAGGCAACAGGACTTCCTGCAGCTACTTCTTTTAAACATGTATCTCCTGCCGGAGCAGCAGTAGGTCTGCCTTTGACAGAGGTAGAGCGTAAGATCTACTGGGTAGATGATATGGGAGATTTATCACCCTTGGCAAGTGCTTACGCAAGAGCAAGAGGCGCTGACAGAATGTCTTCTTTTGGTGATTTCATTTCTTTATCAGATGTATGTGATGTCGATACAGCAAGACTCATTAAGAGGGAAGTGTCTGACGGTATCATTGCACCGGGATACGAACCGGAAGCTCTGGGAATCCTCAAGGCAAAGAAAAAGGGAAACTATGCTGTTATCAAGATTGATCCTGAATATGTTCCCAATCCAATCGAGACAAAGGATGTATACGGAGTTACTTTTGAGCAGGGCAGAAATGAACTGGTAATTAACGATGAACTTTTTGCAAATGTTGTAACAGAGAATAAGGAAATTCCAGAATCAGCAAAGATTGATCTTGCAATTGCAATGATTACTTTGAAATATACACAGTCCAATTCTGTGTGCTATGTAAAGGGTGGTCAGGCAATCGGTATCGGCGCTGGCCAGCAGTCACGTATCCATTGTACAAGACTTGCAGGTAACAAGGCTGATAACTGGTTCTTACGCCAGAATCCAAAGGTGTTGAGTCTTCCTTTCAAGGAAAAGATTGGTCGTGCAGACAGAGACAATACAATTGATGTATACATGAGTGATGACTATATGGATGTACTGGCAGACGGCGTATGGGAGAATTTCTTCACAGAGAAGCCAGAAGTATTGACCAGAGAAGAAAAGAGAGTATGGTTAGATAAACTGACAGACGTGTCACTTGGATCTGATGCTTTCTTCCCATTTGGTGATAACGTAGAGAGAGCACACAGAAGCGGTGTGAAATACATTGCACAGCCAGGTGGCTCTATCCGTGATGATAATGTCATTGAGACATGTAATAAATACAACATGGCAATGTGCTTTACAGGCATCAGATTATTCCATCATTAACAAGAATTTCAGAAAAGGGCGGGGCTCCGTCCTTTTTTATTTGCACATGATTGCCGATATATATTATAAAGTCATATGAGGGGGAACATATATGCAGATTCAGGGCTATACATTATTTATGGGTAATCGTACAAAAGATAAAAAGACAAATGTATGGAATAATAATACACAGCAGACACAGTCAGATAAAACTGAACATAAGAAAACAATTTTTGTAGGAAATGGACAGGCAAATCAGACTGATACTCTGGCGCAGAAGAAAAAAGAAGCGCAGGATAAGGCAATGAAGGTTATCCGTGATGCTTTTGCAAAAGAGATAGAAATTGATGATGGAATCGAGGAATCCCGGGGAAAGATAAGTGACAGCCAGGCTAAGATTGCAGAAGCACAGGAACAGATCAAGGCATTAGAAGAGCAGAAGGAAGAGATACGTAAGAGTGGCTGCTCAGAGGATGAATACAAAGAAGTGTGTGCAGATTATGCGAAGCAGGAGGCAGAATTTTACAGTCAGATCAAGGATGCCAAGTCTGTTGTGATGGATGAGAATGCTTCTATCAGACAGGTTAAAATTGACCGGGCAAAAAATCAGGATATGCAGAATGCCATACAGGAAGCGGATGATATTATGAATGCTGCTAGTAAAGATATCATTCAAACTGCTATAAAGGAAATGCAGGAGCGCATGGAAGAGAAACGTAAAGAAGAGGCCGAGAAGGCAAAAGAAAAGGCAGAAGAGGAAGAAAAAGAAAAGAAACTCAAGGAGCGTGTGGAAGAGAAAAATGCAGAAAGTCAGCCTGTTACCGTAACGAAGGCTGTGACAGAAACCATTCTTACACATGACCAGTTAAAAGACAGTACTGCTAATGATCTTAAAAATATTCTGGATGATTATACCTTGACAGAAGAAGATATGAAAGGGATGTCGATTGATAGCAAGCTGTAAGCATGGAATAATATAACTTACTGATGATAAGTAAAGGATATATTTAAATATGATATTAAATAAGAAAGCATCTATTAGGACACAACGACTTACACTACAGGTAATATCGAAAGAATACACAGAACAACTGGTTCAATTACTGACCAATCATGAGATTACGAAAACTTTCATGGTACCTGATTTTAAAACACCAGAACAGGTAACAGCATTGGCAGAAACGTTTATTTCTTTTAGCCAAATAGAGGATGTTGAACATTTAGCATATGGCATTTATACTGATGATCGGTTGATTGGATTCATAAATGATTGCAGCATGGAGAATGATGCGATTGAGATCGGCTATGTCATTCATCCAGATTATCAGGGAAAAGGCTATGCTACCGAGGCAGTTCATGCGATGATAGAAGAACTGTTAAAAATGGGATTTTGTAAAGTGAAAGCAGGCTATTTTGAAGAGAATGGGGCAAGCCGCAGAGTAATGGAAAAATGTGGCATGAAACAATTGAGTTACACTGATGAAATTGAGTATCGTGGTATCGTTCATAAGTGCTTTTATTATGAAGCAGGCTAATTTATGACGGATTAAAAGGCATAGAGAGGACACGCAATAGATGAATGATAGCATAAAAGAAAAAATAACTGTCTGTATCAAAAAAGGTGGTCAAAGAGATCAGGCGGAGGCATTTGCAGGCAAATATTCTCTCATGATTATGGAAGAGCCAGGAGAAGAGTTGACACTTCTTTTTGATGCAAAAGGAATCTCATTAACAGGATATGGACTTACTTATCAGGGAGATTTTGAGGGTATGGTTCATAGAATCAGTAATGGACGATTACAGCATGAAATGCTGGTTCGTGCTGCCAAAAGTACAGAGGAGAAAAAGACTGCAATTGATGCAACAGCAGGAATGGGAGAGGATTCTCTTCTGCTTGCGGCGTGTGGGTATGAGGTCACAATGTATGAACAGAATCCGGTCATTGCAATTTTATTAAAGGATGCAATCAGAAGGGCAAAGAAAAATCCACAGCTAAAGGATATTGTTGGCAGAATGCATCTGGTTGTTGGGAACAGCATTGAATTGTTATCGGAGCATATGCCGGATTTGAATCTGATTTATTTAGACCCCATGTTTCCAGAAAGCCGTAAGTCCGGACTTACCAATAAGAAGTTACAATTAATCAGAAAGATGGAACCGCCCTGTTTTGAAGAAGAGAAGTTATTTGAAGCAGCGATAAAGGCAGCGCCGGATAAGGTCATAGTGAAGCGCCCCTTAAAGAGTGATTATTTAGCAGGCAAAAGCCCGAATTATTCTTTAAATGGCAAAGCAATAAGATATGATTGTTACTGTTAAAATATAAAGTCATGACATGAATTTGTTATGGCTTTTTCTATATTGATGAGGGGTAGTGTTATAGGCAGCCTGAAAGCTGCGAAAGAAAGTCCGTGGACTTGTGAACCCTGCATCAAAGGCAATGTCCGTTACAGAACGGTCAGTAGTAGCCAACAGCTTCTCTGCGAAATCAAGCCTTCTTGCCGTTACATAAGAAGGAAAAGATGTATGAAGCTTATTTGAAAAAATCTGTGACAGGTAGAATTTACTTATCCCTAAGTCTTTTGCTGTACTTTCCAGAGAAATATCCTCCTGAAAATGCTGATCCAGATAAATCAGAATATCTTCACAAATGTTCCTGCTGGGCGTACCACCACGTTTTTCAAGGTCAAGATAAGAGAAAATATCTGTCAGCAGGATAGTAAGATAGCTCTTGGTATACAGAAGATTAGGGGAAATATCCTTCTGTTCATCAACTATCTTGGTAGTATCGGAGATAACAGGGTGATTTGGCAGATCCTCAATATTTGGCATATCTGCGGTAGCAGGCATATTTTTAGACAGTGTAATAAGCCAGTTCAGGGCATTCTTACCATGCTCTGTGAGATTATTCAGATTCAATATAGGATTTACAGGGATATATTCTGTGAAAGCAGGGCGAAAATCCTGTAAGAAATCGACGTCAAATACCAAAAGGAGCACCTGACTGGATTCTGGCGTATTCAGAGAATGAATTTTATCAGGGAAAGTGACAGATATGTCATCTTTATGAAGATAGTAGACCTGCTGTTCCACACTGATCTCCAATTCGCCGGATAATACATACATGATCTCTACCTGTCTGTGCAGATGAGCTGGATAAGTATTATCATTGGATAAGAAACTACTGAAAGATTCTACTCTGGACTGATAAAAGAAATTCATGACACGACAACTCCTTTACATAGTATTTCTAAGGGCTATCATATCATGGCAGTATATTATTTGACAACTATTTTATATGTATGTGATTCTGCAATTCCTGACACAAATATATTATATTCTGGCGAGAAAATTATTACTTGTTTTGCTACAATATGAGTGACTATTCAGAACCATGCAAATTGAGTCGAATATGGCTGCTTGCAAACATATTTGGCACAATTTATGTGGTTCTGAATAGTTACCTGATAGAACAACATATTTGCTGTAAAATGGAGGAAATTACAATGATTCAAGATCACAGGACATGGATCGCTGATAATGGCGATGGTACTTATACGAACCCGATTTTATACACAGATTACTCTGACCCGGACGCATGCAGAGTAGGGGATGATTATTTTATGGTAGCATCCAGCTTCTGCAATGCACCGGGACTTCCCGTACTGCATTCCAGAGATTTGGTGAATTGGAAGGTCATCAGCTATGCACTGGAGACGATACCGGGCAGCCAATTTGATGTACCTCTTCACGGAAAAGGTGTATGGGCACCTGCAATTCGATATCATGAGGGCGAATTTATCATCTTTTTCCCCATGCCGGACGAAGGTATCTATGTCGTCAAGGCAAAGGATCCCTGGGGCAGATGGGATGAGCCTACATGCCTTTATAAGGGGAAAGGCTGGATTGATCCCTGTCCTTTCTGGGATGAGGATGGCAGGGCATATATGGTTTCTGCTTTCGCAAAAAGCAGGATTGGGTTCAAGAGTATTCTGAACCTGTGCGAGATTACACCGGACTGCTTACATATGATAGATGAAGGAAAGCATATCTTCGATGGAAATGTGGAGAATCAGGAGACAATAGAAGGTCCCAAGATGTATAAGAGAAATGGCTATTATTACATCTTTGCACCGGCAGGCGGTGTGAAGCAGGGCTGGCAGACAGTACTGCGCAGCAAGAATATATGGGGACCTTATGAATACCGTAATGTTATGATGCAGAAGGATACCGGGGTTAATGGTCCTCATCAGGGGGCATGGGTTGATACGCAGGCAGGGGAAGACTGGTTCCTGCATTTTCAGGATGTATATGCTGCGGGCAGAATCGTACATTTGCAGCCTATGCGCTGGGAGAATGACTGGCCTGTCATTGGAGAAGCTGCGCCCGGAGAAGAGAGCGGCAAGCCCGTTACTACGTGGCATAAACCTGATGTGGGAGCAGTTTATCCTGTTACAAGTCCTGATGCGGAGGATGATTTTGACAAGGAACAATTGGGCTTGCAATGGCAATGGAATGCCAATCCAAAGGATGGATGGTATGCATTGGATACAGAGAAGCACCAACTGATTTTGAAAGCAGTACAACGACATGCAGATACCATTACAAACGAACCTAATCTTTTGCTGCAGAAGTGGTGCATGCCTGAATTCTGTGCAGAGACCATGCTGAATCTGGAAGCGATGCGATCAGGGGATATGGCAGGTCTGATAAGCCTGGGAGTTACTTATGGTGCAGTTGCCATAACAAAAGAAAGTGACGCATATGTCATAAAACTGATTCATGGCAAACAGCATTTTGATAAAGAAGAGGCATCTGCTGAAGATATCATTACAGAAGTGAAACGATTACCACTGACGGTAAAAGAAATTTACTTTAACAATACAGTGAAGCAGATTCCTTCTACTGAATATAATCAGGATGGACCTTATACATTTCCCATTCCAGCTGAAGTAATCAGCTTAGGTTACAGCATTGATGGCGGGGATTTTGAAGATATTTATTCCTATCCTTCCGAGGCTGGCAGATGGGTCGGTGTAAAGAATGGATTGTTCTGCTGTCACAAAGGCAGTGGAGAAGCAGGGGAAGTGAGAGTTTCCTATTTTCACTTTGTGTAATTACAACTTCTCATTGGTAAATGCGTAGATCAAATTGTCTTAGATTAGTAGAACACTGGATGAAATAATATCAGCAAAATTCGCTGCTAAAAACAACGAAAAAGCGCCGAATAAAATTTGGCGTAAGCAGTTCAAAATAATAAAACACATATAGAAGGAAGTACAATCCATGATACAGGATATTCACGGAATTTATCATAATGAATATCAGAATCTCACCCCGGAACAGGATGATTATATTATGTTCGCACAGGGGCGTAGTGTTCTGATGAGAAGAGACGGTGAACAGACGATTCAATATATCACATATGGAGAGTTAATAGCGGCATCAGGTGGTGATCTTTCCGCTGATGCCTGCCGTTATTTATTCAGCATAGAGAATCAGGGAATGACAGAGAAGTATTTTCTGAGTAATTCACAGCTGCTGACATCACAGCTTATGGAGAAGTATGAATATCGCCAACAGAATGTTTTCCGCACTATGAAACCAGAGGATAAGGCATTTGCAGGAATCACGGCATGCCAGCTGGCTAACTGGTATGAAAGTACACAGTTCTGCGGCAGATGTGGAACTCGACTGGAACACGATAAGGTGGAACGTATGATGAAATGTCCCAAGTGTGGGGCGATGCATTACCCTAAGATATCACCTGCGGTAATCGTAGCGGTTACGAACAGAGACAAGATACTGATGACAAAATACGCCGGCAGGGATTATAAGAAATATGCACTGATTGCCGGATTTACGGAGATAGGTGAAACGATAGAAGATACTGTGCGCAGAGAAGTCATGGAAGAAGTCGGGATTCATGTGAAGAATATCCGATATTATAAGAGCCAGCCATGGTCTTTTACAGATACGGTCCTGATGGGCTTTTATTGTGAGCTGGATGGGGAAGATGTAATTACCATGGACGCACACGAATTGTCTGTTGCGGAGTGGATGCGGCGTGAAGATATTCCAACAGAATTTGATGGAATCAGTCTGACAAATGAAATGATCATGCGCTTTAAAGAAGGAATATCAGAATGAATATTAAAAAAAAGAAAGCGATTCAGAAAGTCATAATTCTGAACCGCTTTTCTTCATTTCAGACAACAAAAAAGCACTGAATAAATCAGTGCTTCAGTGCCGGTGGCCGGACTTGAACCGGCACGAGGTTGCCCCCGGCAGATTTTGAGTCTGCTGCGTCTGCCATTCCGCCACACCGGCATCTCTTGACGACGAAATTTATCTTACCATAACTTCAAAATGAATGCAAGCTTTATTTTGAAAAATTAACATAAAAAATAGTTTTAAATTAACTTTTAAAAAAGCAGAATATAGTGTATGATAGTATTAAATGGGCAGATAACATAATTAGTTGCATATCTGGCTGGAAATGAGGACGATACAATACATGAGCAAGATTGTTTTAATAGATGGACACAGTATGTTGAACAGGGCATTTTACGGAGTGCCTGATTTGACCAATGCCAAAGGACTCCATACCAATGCCATTTACGGATTCCTGAATATACTTTTTAAAATATTGGAGGAAGAGAAGCCAGATTATCTGACTGTGGCTTTTGACGTACATGCGCCGACATTCCGTCATGAGATGTACAAGGAATATAAGGGCACTCGTAAGCCTATGCCTGAGGAGTTGAGGCAGCAGGTTCCTGTGATGAAGCAGGTTCTGGAGGCAATGGGTGTCCTTATTGTGGAGAAAGCCGGCTTGGAAGCAGATGATATTCTGGGTACTATTGCGAAGCGTTCAGAAGCAGAAGGAATAGAGGTAGCACTTGTCTCCGGCGACCGCGATCTGTTACAGATTGCTACGGATCATATCAAGATACGTATTCCCAAGACCAGGGGTGGTAAGACGGAGATAGAAGATTATTATGCCAAAGATGTTGAAGCAGCATATCATGTGACTCCTTTGCAGTTCATTGAATTAAAAGCGCTGATGGGAGATACTGCGGATAATATTCCCGGAGTTCCCAAGGTTGGTGAGAAGACTGCAACAGAGCTGATGACAACCTATGGCTCGCTGGACAATATCTATGGGCATGTAGAGGAAATCAGCAAAAAGAGTATCCGTGAGAGCCTGATTGCCAATAAGGACTTAGCTGATCTAAGCAAGACACTGGCTACGATCAAGATAGACGCAGAGATTGATTTTGACTATGATAAGGCAGCGCTTGGCAATCTGTATACACCGGAAGCGTATCAGATGTTCAAGCAGCTGTCCTTTAAGAATCTGCTGAATAGATTTGACACTGCACCTGTGAAGCAGGAGCTTTCCTATGAAATCGTAGAAGTTCAGACCAGGGAACAGGCACAGGATGTATTTGCTGCATGTGGTGAAAGTAATATAGCATCCTGGAGATTGATACAGACAGGGAATCAGGAAGCAGGAAGTCTCGGCTCTGGTGCGTCCGGCCAGCTGTTTCTTCAGTTTGAAGAAGAGAAGGGCATCTTTGTATGTATGCTGTCTTTTGCAGAGGACAAGGTGTATGCCTTGGAAGAAAGTGCAGACCTTTCAAGAGAAGATATCCTTAACGGATTACGTCATGTTATTTATGACACAAGCGTCATTTCTTCATGCTTTGATGGAAAGGCTGATTATGCAGATATCGTTACATCAGATCAGGATAAGACCCTGTCGGCAGAAGAATTAACAGCGAATCTCTATGACTGCAAGATAGCGGCATATTTATTGAATCCGCTTAAAAGTGATTATGAAATCATAGATATAGCCAATGAATATCTGGGAGTGACTCTGGCTGACTGGAGCGAGTTATTTGGTAAAGCCGATCTGACTACAGTATATCGTGATCAGAAGAAGGAATGCCTGGAATATTATGCCAAGGAGACAGCGGTATTACGACAGGTACAGCCTTTACTGGAACAGGCTCTAAAAGAGAACGGCATGGACAAGCTTTTCCGTGAGCTGGAGATGCCGCTTTCCTACGTGCTTTATTCGATGGAAAAGGAAGGGATTCTGGTAAAGCCGGAAGAATTGCGCCTGTATGGTGAGGCTTTAAATGGCAGGATCTCAGAACTGGAAAAGTCCATACATGAACAGGCAGGCGGAGAATTTAATATCAATTCGCCCAAGCAATTAGGAGAAGTCCTGTTCGAGAAGATGCAGATTCCGGGTGGCAAGAAGACCAAGACCGGTTATTCTACAGCGGCAGATGTACTGGATAAGCTGGCACCGGAATATCCTATTATTAAGGATGTACAGGAATACAGAGGGCTTACCAAGTTAAAATCCACCTATGCAGATGGATTGGCTGCTTATATCAAGCAGGACAGCCGTATTCATACTAATTTTAATCAGACAATTACTGCAACGGGAAGACTAAGCTCTACAGAACCCAATCTGCAGAACATTCCCATGCGAATGGAACTGGGAAGAAGAATCCGTAAGGTATTTGTACCGGATCAGGGATGCATCTTCATGGATGCCGATTATTCCCAGATAGAGTTAAGAGTCCTGGCGCATATGTCAGGAGATGAACAGCTCATAGAAGCCTATAAAATGGATGAAGACATTCACCGTATTACAGCGTCGAAGGTATTCCATACGCCTTTTGAAGAAGTAACAGACCTTCAGAGACGCAATGCAAAGGCTGTTAATTTTGGTATCGTATATGGTATCAGTTCGTTCGGACTGAGTCAGGATCTCAGCATATCCACCAAGGAAGCCAAGGGTTATATTGATGAATATTTCAAGACATATCCCGGTATCAAGGTATTTCTGGACAAGCTGGTATCAGATGCTAAAGAAAAAGGCTATTGTGAGTCCATGTTTGGCAGACGCAGACCTGTTCCTGAGTTAAAATCATCTAATTTCATGACTCGTTCCTTCGGGGAAAGAGTAGCAATGAACTCACCAATTCAGGGTACAGCAGCGGATATTATCAAGATTGCCATGCTGCATGTGTATGACGCTTTGAAAGCAGCCGGTTTACAATCTAAGCTGATTCTTCAGATACACGATGAACTTCTGATTGAGACAAGGGAAAATGAAACAGAAGAAGTAAGGCGTATCTTATCAGAAGAAATGAAGAATGCCTGTCATCTGGCTGTGGAGCTGGAGATAGATCTGCATACAGGCAGTGACTGGTACGAAGCAAAATAACAGAAAGCAGAGACTGTCGGGAAGGTGGGGCATATATGAAGATTATTGGAATTACTGGTGGTGTAGGAGCCGGTAAGACGCAGATTTTAAAATATATAGAAGAACATTACAGCTGCCGCATTATCCGGGCAGATGAAGCTGCGCATCTTCTTGAAGAGCCGGGGCAAGAATGCTATGAGCAGCTGGTTACGCTTCTTGGGAAGGAAATCCTACAGCAGGATGGCATGATTGACAAGGCTGCCATGGCAGACAGAATCTTTGGTAATCCTCAGATACTGGAGCAGGTCAACGCTATCATCCATCCGGCGGTCAAGCAATATATTCTGGAACAGATTAATTATGAGAAAAAGGCACAAAATGTTGCTTTTTTCTTTATAGAAGCAGCATTGCTGATAGAAGAACACTACGATGAAATCGTAGATGAACTATGGTATATCCATACGGATGAAGCAGTTCGCAGACAACGTCTGGCTCAGAACAGACAGTATAGTGATGAGAAGACTGCAAGTATCATGAGGGGACAGTTAAGTGAAGCAGAATTCAGAAGACACTGCAAAGTAGTTATAACAAACAATGGGGATTTGGAAGATACATATCAACAGATTAATAAGATAATGGGGGAACAAGCATGAATCAGGGAGAAATCTACGGAGAAGAAACAGTATTTGGACTGGATATCGGAACCAGAAGCATTATAGGAACAATTGGCTATAAGAAGGGAGAACATTTCGAAGTAGTGGCACAGGAGATTCGTGAACACCGTACAAGAGCTATGCTCGACGGTCAGATTCACGATATTAACAGAGTCGCCGCTACAATCAGTGAAGTGAAATCCGCACTGGAAGAGAAGACCGGGTTGAAGCTTACAGAAGTATGTATAGCTGCCGCAGGCCGTGTGCTGAAGACTCTGAACGTACATATTGATAAGGAATATGATACAGAAGTCTGTGTCAGCAAGGAAGACATCAGTACGCTGGTCTCTATGGGGGTAGAGAAGGCGTTTGCACAGTTCCAGACAGAGAATGAAAGTGATGTACATTTCTATTGTGTAGGATATTCTGTAACGAAATTCTATATTAACGGTCTGTGGATGGGGCAGCCTGAACACCATAAGGCGAAGGTATTAGGTGCTGATATGATTGCAACCTTCCTGCCTGATGATGTTGTTGATGGCCTGTACAGTGCAGTAGAACTGGCAGGGCTGAAAGTAGCCAATATGACATTGGAACCTATTGCAGCTATCCGTGTAGCGATTCCAGAGAAATTCCGCCTGCTGAATATCGCTATGATTGATGTAGGAGCAGGTACATCTGATATATCAATTACCAATGATGGAAGTATTGTTGCTTTTGGTATGATTCCCTGTGCAGGCGATTCCCTGACAGAGATGATTGCACGTAAATGCCTGATTGATTTTGCAACTGCAGAGAAGGTAAAGAAAGAAGCCTCTGTAAAGGCTGAAATCACTTATGAAGATATCATGGGACTGGAACAGACAATTACTTCAGAAGAAGTATATACCATCTGCAAAGCCCAGATAGAGAATATGGCAAAAATGGCATCAGATGAGATTAAAAGCCTTAATGGCGGTATGTCCCCCAGCGCAGTATTCGTAGTCGGTGGCGGTGGTAAGATCAAAGGCTTCACAGAGCAGGTTGCCAAAGAGCTTGGACTTGATTCAAAGCGTGTTGCCCTGCGTGGCGAAGAAATCATGAATGAGGTTGACTTCCCATCAGATTGTTTGAAGGATTCTACAATTATTACGCCAATTGGAATCTGTCTGTCCTATTATGAGCAGAATAACAATTTTATTCACGTTGTCTTCAATGGTCAATCCATCAAACTTTATGATAATAATAAACTGGCAGTGATTGACGCTGCTATTGGAGCGTCTTTTGACCGATCAAGTCTATTCCCAAGAAGGGGAGAAGAATTGCATTACACAGTCAATGGAAAGAATCGCGTGACCAGAGGAGAATATGGTGAAAGCGCAGTTATCACTGTAAATGGAGAAAATGTAGATCTCAACTATGCAATTAAGGCAAATGATAACATTGTAATGAAAGAGTCTACACAGGGCAGACCAGCCAGCCAGAAAATCAGAGACTTGGTTGATTATCATGGCAGGATTACTGTATCTGTAGATGGTCAGAAGCTTAGTCTTGTTAAGCCTGTCAGCGTAAATGGTCAGGAGCAGGATGCTGATTATGATATCCGGAATGATGATGAGATTACGATAGCTCAATATTATACATACGAACAGATGTTTGATTATCTGAAATTAAATTCCAAACAGCTCTTAGCAATGAATGGCGGGAAAGTCGCTGCGGACGCAGTCTTTTATGATGGGGCTGAACTGGAAATCCAATTAAAAGAAACTGTTGAGACACCTGTAGAACAGAGTGCGGCAGAACCTGAAATGGAAGAAATTCCATCTAAGACAGAGACTGTTCAGGTGTTTAAAGATATGGTAGAACAGGCTGCCAAGGAAGAAAAATCAGAAGAAAAATCAGAGGAAAAACCGGAAGAAAAGCAGGGAGAAATCGTTGTGATCGCCAACCAGAAGCCTATTGTATTAAAGGGCAAGGATTCTTACCAGTTTGTTGATATTTTTGATTATATTGACTTTGATACCCGTACTATGAAGGGCAAAGGAATTGTCACCCTGGTGAATGGGGAAAATGCGCAGTATACCCAGGAATTAAAAAATGGTGATAAAGTAGAGATTTTCTGGAAGTAAAAACAGTTAGAATGTGAGGATTAACAGACACCAATGAAAATGTGCAGTATAGCCAGCGGAAGCAGCGGCAATTGTATTTATATCGGAACGGAGGCTACCCATTTGCTTGTAGATGTGGGCATCAGCTGTAAGAAAACAGTGGAAGGACTGAATCAGTTGGGACTGAAAGGTCAGGATATTGATGGTATTCTGATTACACATGAACATGCAGACCATATTAATGGGCTGGGTGTCATGAGCCGTAAGTTCGGCATTCCAATCTATGCCACACCGGGAACGATTAATGCGATTAAGGGGATTAAATCTCTTGGGGCAATTGATGAAGAACTGTTCCATGAAGTGAATGCGGATGAAAAAATGATAGTTAAGGATATTACTGTAAATCCCATGCGGATCTCCCATGATGCAGCACAGCCTGTGGCATATCGCTTCCAGTACGGCGGTCGTAAAATGGCAGTGGTCACAGACCTTGGAACCTATGATGAATACACAGTGGAGAGTCTAAAGGGGATGGATGCCCTGATGCTGGAAGCCAATCATGATATCAATATGTTACAGGTCGGACCTTACCCGTATTACCTGAAACAGAGAATCCTTGGTAAAAGAGGACATTTGTCCAATGAATTGTCAGGTAAATTACTGAGCAGACTGTTGCACGATCATCTGCAGGCTGTGTGTCTGGGGCATCTGAGCAAGGAAAATAATCTGGAAGAGCTTGCATATGAAACAGTAAGACTGGAGATTACCATGGGTGATAATGCCTATAAACCGGATGATTTTCCGATTTTTGTTGCAAATCGAAGCGAATTATCACAAATGGTTGAAATTTAGGGAGTTATTATGTATGATGGAATAAGCGCTTGTTAATAAGTGCATATTTATACATATTAAGACTGTTACAGTTAAGATGGTACAAAGAAGGAGTCACGAGTTATGAAGAAAACAATTATTACTGTTGTAGGAAAAGATACTGTAGGTATCATAGCAAAAGTGTGTACTTATCTGGCAGAGAATCAGATTAATATTCTGGACATTTCCCAGACAATCGTCAACAACTATTTCAACATGATGATGATTGCAGATATGAATAAGTCTCAGAAGTCAGTCAGCGAGGTTTCTGACGATTTGGATAAACTTGGAACAGAGATAGGGGTAATCATTAAGTGCCAGAGAGAAGAAATCTTTGACTCTATGCACAGAATCTAAGAGATACTGACCGGTTTATGCATTTTAACGTTAGGAGCAAATTGTTATGATTAATATTTATGAAGTATTAGAGACTAATAAGATGATCGAGAAGGAGAATCTGGATGTGAGAACCATCACACTGGGTATCAGCCTTCTGGATTGTATTGATTCCAATCTCGATAAATTAAACGAGAATATCTATACGAAGATCAAGACAGTAGCCAAGGATCTGGTAGCAACCGGTGAGGCAATTGAGAAAGAATTTGGGATTCCTATTGTAAATAAAAGAATTTCTGTTACACCAATGGCATTAGTTGGCGGTGCAGCATGTAAGACATCTGAAGATTTCGTCACTCTGGCTAAGACAATGGACAGAGCAGCCAAGGAAGTTGGTGTCAATCTGATCGGCGGATATTCAGCACTGGTATCCAAGGGCATGACTAGGGCAGATGAGCTTCTGATCCGATCCATTCCTCAGGCACTTCATGAGACAGAAAGAGTCTGCAGCTCTGTTAATCTTGGCTCCACGAAGACTGGTATCAATATGGATGCAGTCAGATTAATGGGAACGATTATTAAGCAGACTGCTGAAATCAGTAAAGACAATGACAGTGCAGACTGTATGAAATTAGTTGTTTTCTGTAATGCTCCTGATGATAATCCGTTCATGGCAGGTGCTTTCCACGGCGTAACAGAAGCAGATGCTATCATCAATGTAGGTGTCAGTGGTCCCGGTGTAGTAAAGACTGCTCTGGAGAGTGTACGTGGCGAGAACTTTGAAGTATTATGTGAAACCATTAAAAAGACAGCATTTAAGGTTACAAGAGTAGGACAGCTGGTAGCACAGGAAGCATCCAACAGACTGGGTATTCCTTTTGGTATCGTAGACCTCTCACTTGCTCCGACTCCTGCAATCGGTGACAGTGTTGCAGATATCCTCTGTGAAATTGGTCTGGAGCACGCTGGTGCACCCGGAACAACAGCAGCTCTTGCTTTGTTAAATGACCAGGTTAAGAAGGGCGGCGTTATGGCATCTTCTTATGTAGGTGGACTCAGCGGTGCATTTATTCCTGTCAGTGAAGACCAGGGTATGATTGATGCCGTACAGGCAGGCGCTCTTACCATTGAGAAGCTGGAAGCAATGACCTGTGTATGTTCAGTAGGTCTGGACATGATTGCAATTCCGGGAGATACCAAGGATACTACCATTTCCGGTATCATCGCAGATGAATGTGCAATCGGTATGGTCAACCAGAAAACAACAGCAGTCCGTATCATTCCTGCAATCGGTAAGACAGTAGGAGATAAGGTTGAATTCGGTGGACTCTTCGGATATGCACCAATCATGCCGGTTAATCAGTTCTCCTGTGATGCTTTCGTCAACAGGACCGGACGCATTCCTGCCCCTATACATAGCTTTAAGAATTAATGCATTATAATAGTAAATATGACACTGTTATGGATGAGTATGCAAAAAGAATACAATAATACAATCCCTTTTTAGCAGGGATTGTATTTCAGACGAAACTCATTTATGGGCGTATGGTGATATTTCTGCCCCTGCATCCCGTAATAGAGCTGTGAGGCATAAATATCAGCCTGCAAAGAAGTAAGTGCTGCCCCATCCAGCTTCTTCAACATTTCAGGAAGCCTGGTAAAGACTGGAATAGAGCTGTTGCCTTTTATTGCTTTCAAAACATCCCGCCCTTTATCATTGAATCCAAGCAGATGCGCATAGAAAGTATAGTCATTTTCTTTTAACTGATTGGCAGTCTCCTGATCCATATCCAGAAGGATATGCATGAGACTTCTTGCAATTCTGGTGAAGGTCACGTTTCTGGTCTTACAGTCTAGACAGAACTGATGGAAAGAAGTATATTCTGCCAGATGCTTGCGGAAGATATCGGACAGGGATTCAGTCATATCGTAGATATCGGACAGGTCATGACCGGCGTGAAAGGAACTGATCAGTTTATAATATAATATAGAAGAGAAGTCATCAACATACAGATATTCCTGATTATCCATGAGACTGGAATATACCGAAGAGGGAATCTGATCGGCTAATCGTACATAATCAGCCTGTTTATCCTGCATGAAATTCCTGATGGCACTGGCAGAAGCGAGTTCATTATTCAGCGAGGGCGCATTGTAACCATTTCCCTGCCTTTTTAAAGTAACAGGCTGTATGGAGCTTTGACGCATCATTAATGCCTTGATATATTCGATTGCCAGGGTATTATTAGGTTCTTTGGTTAATGCAGCCTTTTCAGAAGATAATTCCTGCATCAATGCGTAGTATCTGGCAGAAGCGAAAGACTCTCCCTTTTTCTGATATTCTTTTAAATAAGTGACATAAGTGTCACTTTCTGACGACAATATGGATGCGATTTCTTGTAATGACTGTAGATTGCCGCATTCGCTGCCAAAGTGAAGGTAGTCAATGACACCGAGCTTATCTAATAAGGATACCGCACCCTGGGCGAAATATTCTGCGCTGCCGAGGCTGTAATATACAGGAAGCTCCAGCACAACATCGGCGCCATTCTCCAATGCCATCCGGGTGCGGAGATATTTGTCAACGATAGCGGGAATGCCTCTTTGCATGAAATTACCGCTCATAATAACAAGAATGCGGTCAGCTCCCAGTTCTTCACGGATGTTCTGTAACTGATAGAGATGACCGTTATGGAATGGATTGTATTCAGCTATAACTGCAGCAATTTTCATAGAAGTTATCATACCTTTCACATTAAAATGCACCAGCCGCCAAGTGTTCTCCGGGATAATATAATGTGTGAACCGAGACACTGGCGATACGATATGACCGCACTCTTCCCAGAACTGATGCATGACTATATTATAGTGTGTCCCGGTATAAAAAACAATAACCATCATGACTAATATAATGAACCTCAAGGAAAAACAAGCGGCTGCGAAGCAGACATTTGTTTTTCTAGGTTCATTAGTTCACGAATTGTGATATAATGAAGTAAAATTACTTGCTTGCAAGTGTAATTTTACGAAATGCATTGAGTGGGCTATGCTCACGATATAATGAAATGGCATTGAAAATACAATATTGGGAAGGCGGGATATAAATATGTATAAGAAGATTTTCATAGATCAGTGTGGATATCAGCCACAGATGAAGAAATATGTCACATTTCAGGCACAGGAACCGGTAGAATTCTCTGTATTAAGAAGTGATGGCGAGTGCGTGATGAAGGGCAGTACAGATAAAAGATTTGAGAATGCTTCTGCCAAAGAGATTGATTATATTGGAGATTTCTCCAAGCTTACTACGCCGGGGAGATATTATATTGTGGCAAAAGGCTTAGGAGAGTCTGATACCTTTGAAATCAGAGAGGATGTCTATGCAGATACTTTCCAGAAGGCAATGTATTTCTTCTATCTGCAAAGATGTGGCTGTGAATTGCCGGAGTCAGCTGCGGGAGCTTACGCACATGGAGCATGCCACACACAGGATGCGGTCATATATGGTACGCAGAATAAGATATCTGTAAACGGTGGCTGGCATGATGCCGGTGATTATGGAAGATATGTAGTGCCGGGAGCTATGGCTGTGGCACAGATGCTGCTCGCTTATGAAGTAAATCCTTCTTTTATGGGGCAATATACTAATGCGGCGGCTCATAAGCCGGAACTTCCTGACTATTTTAATGAATTAAAATACGAGCTTGACTGGATGATGACTATGCAGCGTGAAGACGGGGCATTATATCATAAGGTAAGCTGTTATAACTTCTGCGGGTTTATTCTGCCGGATCAGGAGAAAGAAGAAATTGTAATCAGCCCTGTTTCTGCTACAGCCACTGGTGATTTTGCAGCGGCTACGGCTATGGCTGTCCGTTTCTATCAGAAATATGATGCAGAATACGCAGATAGATTGGCTGCTGCATCCAGACGTGCTTATGAAGCCTTGCAGAATATGAACATACCAGGCGGCTTCAAGAATCCTGAGGAAATCGTAACCGGAGAATATGGAGATCCTTGTGATGAGGATGAGAGATATTGGGCAGCTGCTGAATTATATAAGACATTTGGCGATGAGAAATACCGCAGAGATTTTGAAGAAAGAGCTGCCGGGAAAATCTATCACGGCTATGGCTGGGGAGCTATGGGCAGTTATGGTAATCTTGCATATATCACCACTTCCAATCCTGTATCTGAGGAATTAAAAGAGAAGATTAAAGCATCCATGATTGACCTTGGCAGGCACAAACTTGAGATTGAAGAAGTGGATGGATATGGTACAGCCTTGGCTTCAGAGGAATATACCTGGGGCAGCAATATGAATACCGCCAATAATGGGCTGCATCTGTATGATGCGTATAGGCTGACTGGACAGAAGGAATATCTGGATGCAGCTGCTCAACAGCTTCATTATCTGCTGGGAAGAAATCCTATGGGATTGAGCTATCTGACGGGGTGTGGCACTGATGCAATCAAACATCCACATCACAGACCATCCTGTTTCGTTGGCAGGGCAATGCCGGGAATGTTGTCTGGAGGTCCGTGTAACTGGCTAGCAGATGAGACAGTGAAGGAGATATTTGATAAAGACATTGCACCGGCTAAAGCTCTGGCAGATATGACAGGAAGCTACTCAACCAATGAGGTAACAATCTACTGGAATTCAGCATTTATCCAGCTTCTTGCTTCTGTAACAGAGCAGTAGGAAAGTTAAATAAAAAGTTAAATAAAAATATAAAAATTTAGTTGACAAAGCATTGCACCATGTGTATAATAAATCAATGTGTGGATAGGAGTCTGCTATGTTAGTGAATTTGACAGATGTATTAACAAATGAGGGAAGGACGCAGGAGTTGACTGTTTTATATGAAGCAGATTCATATACCTGTCAGTTAGGGACGTTTACCATTAAGGAGAAGAGTCCTGTAACTTTGAAGCTTTCTAATATTGGACAATCTAAGGCGTTGGTTGAAGGCAATGTGAAGCTTGTCTTTGCAATGCAATGTGACAGATGCCTGAAGGATGTAGATTATACATTTGATTTAGACTTTTCCAGAAAGGTGGTAACACCTGATTATATCGGAGATGATGAAGATGTCGAAGATATGGATTTCATGGAAGGGTATCACTTGGATATAGACGGACTGATCAATAATGAAATATTATTGAATTGGCCAATGAAGGTTTTGTGCAACGAATCCTGTAAGGGAATTTGTAAGGTGTGCGGTAAAAATCTAAATGAAGGAGATTGTGGATGCGATGATTTCGTTCCCGATCCCCGAATGGCAGCGATTAAAGATATTTTTAACGCGTATAAGGAGGTGTAACAATGTCTATTTGTCCAAAGAATAAATCTTCTAAAGCAAGAAGAGATAAGAGAAGAGCAAACTGGAAGATGAGCGCTCCTACATTAGTAAAGTGCAGCAAGTGCGGTGCTTTAATGATGCCTCATAGAGTTTGCAAGGCTTGTGGTTCTTACAATAAGAAGGAAATCATCAGTGCTGACTAATCGTTTGTAAGCGCTGAAAATAAGGTGCTAGATGCATGATATCTAGCACCTTATTTTATTTTATAACCCAATAATAACCCCCAATTTATATAAAGAGATATAAAGATTTAAATGAGAGTAAGAGGGCTTAAAACCCTCTTATTTTTGCACGAAAATATAATGTGTAGTTGGACATATATATGAGGATGAACTGTCCTTTTCCGTCGCAAGTCAGACCAGGATGCTTTCATGGAGATTTTACAAAATGTATGGGATAGAATTCAGCAGTCTTGAATGTGTGAAAAGCAAATATTTGGTATATATAGAAAAACAAATGTTTTGCCTGGTGTTCATAGAATGGATTGTGCTAGAATATGGTAGTTCGGATATGTCAACCGGAACCGAAATGACATGGATTGCAGATGGTCATGGATGTAAAAACTTCATGAAATAACCCTACGAAAATTGTAGAGTTCGATGATTTTTTTTGGAATGTGTGGTATAATTTTAAAGAAAATAGTGATATCTACAAGAAGTATATTGAACCTATAGATGAACGAGAGAGTCATGCAGATGACAGTATAAAAGAGTTAATTAGGAAATATTAGAAAGGTATGGATATGGACTATCTGGAAATACATTCAGAAAATTTCGATGATATAGTGGAAGACATCAAGCAAAGAAATCTTTCAAGGAATAATATGCCCAAAATTATTGTGGGGACAGGCCTTTCTGTGATTTATGGAGTTCCTGGGATGAAGAAATTAGCAGAGCACTTGGCAAAAGAAATTGCACAATCATCTGATGAACAGTTGAAAGAGATTTGGAAGAATCACTGTGATGAGATAGAAGCAAATGGCTTAGAGGCAGGTTTGGCTAATCTTGCACAAAATGAAAATGATTTAGTAGATGCGATTAAGCCGATAACAGCGAAGTTTATTTTGGAGAGTGAGGAAAAACTTCACAGAACGATTTATGAAAAAGATACTGGTTTTTGCAGGCTGCTGAACTATTTGAGTGGTACGGTTAGTGTCGATAAAAAGATAATTGACATTATGACACCAAACTATGACCGGATTATAGAGATTATATGTGATAAGTTAGGGATAGGTGTTATCACTGGATTTTACGGGAGCCTATATGGAAAATTCAGTAGAAATCTGTTAAAACAGCCAACAGAAGTATATAATTGTAAGAATTATTCATGGATCAGGCTTTTTAAGCCTCATGGCTCCATAAATTGGATTAGTGAGAATGGAAAAGAATACCTAACAAATGATTATGAAATTCTAAAAGAAAAAGCGGAATATATCGAGATTGTAACACCTGGAAGTTCAAAGTATAAGGTAGGAATGACAAACAATACGTTTCGATGTATGAGAGAAGAATTTAATGAGCTGTTGAATCCGAGGGATAATTATTCGCTTTTAATATATGGATATGGATTTAATGATGATCATTTTGATACTGCACTATTTGACAGTTTTCAGAAGAATGTCCTTATTTTATCAAGGGATGTTAAGCCGGATATAATCAATAAGGCACTGGAGAAAAAGAACATTACTGTATTTTATCATGAGGATGACAGAGAATATATGATTTATAAGTCGAAAAAATACACAATAGATATGCCGGTGTGGGATATTAATCAATTTGCTGATTTGTTTATAGGATAAAAGGGGTGATTTTATGGCGGGAAATATTAATGATTGCTTGGCAGACACAAATTGCATAGGTATGGTGGAAAATGTAGACACCCGAAAAGTTGTGGTGGGGGTTGAAAATGAAGGAGTACTAAATACATTAAAAATCAACGATATTGTTGTTGTGGGTGGAAGTAATTCTGATGAGAAGCTGATTGGAATTTTGACTAAGGTGACAAAGAAGAAAGTTGAATTTGATGAAACAGAGCAGACAGAAGACCTATTGTATTCAAATAACTGCTGTGTCGTTAATTTGGTGGGAAGTTTTTATAATAAATATGGTGCTGGAAGTGAGAATAAATTCAAAAGAGCAATTAATACATATCCTGAAATAAATAGTAAAGTATATCAGGCGAATGAAGCCGCAATGCAGATGATAATGAATGCTGTGAGTGGCAAGGCGGCAGAGAGTAAAAGTTTAGAAATCGGACATTTTGCCAGCAATAAGGATGTGGCTGCAATATTAGATGGCAACCGTTTCTTTCAACGACATGCATGTATTGTTGGTAGTACAGGAAGTGGAAAATCCTATACAGTTGCCAGTGTATTGGAAAAAGCCAATCAATTACCATATGCCAATATGGTCGTTTTCGATTTGCATGGGGAATATAATGAGTTATCTTATGCAGATCAGATCAAGATTTGTGATGAACCAGGTGGTTTACATATTCCATTATGGTTTTTCAATTATGAGGAAATTCATTCATTGTTTGTAGAATCATCAGAAGGGACATCAACTAATCAAAGGGCGGCGGTAATCAATTATATTTTGCAGAAGAAAAAGGAATATATCAAAAATAGCATGAGTGCTGTTTCAGAAGAAATAGTCACTGCTGATACACCGGTTCCTTTTTCAGCCAAGGAACTAATAGAATATCTGGAGAATCAGAATATTTTAGAAGTCGATACTGGAGAAGTCTATAAATCAGGCGATAGTAAGGGACAGGCAAAGACGAAGAAAGGGCAGTACTATGACAAATTGACCAACTTGATTACCCGTCTGAGAACAAAGATGGATGATAAAAAGTATGGATTTGTATTTAATGAAGAGGATACAACGCAGGCGGATTATCTAAATCAATTTGCTGCAAGGATTATGGGGAACGATAAATATCGAATTAAGGTTATAGATTTATCAGAGGTTCCATCCGATATGTTAGCAATTATCATTGGTATTGTCACTCGTATAATATATGATATACAGTTTTGGATGACTCCGGCAAAAGATGAGGTACGTCATCCGTTGGTGCTGGTGTGTGATGAGGCTCATATTTATATGTCTAATGACATGTCAAAAATGAAAGCGGTAGAGAAGAAATCCCTTGAAATTTTTGAGAAGATTGCAAAAGAGGGAAGAAAATATGGAATCGGGCTGCTGATAGTATCTCAAAGACCAGCAGAATTAAATACAACAATCATGTCTCAGTGTAATAATATCGTCAGCCTAAAGGTAACTAATGACAGGGACAAATCGGCAGTAGCGGCAATGCTGACAGATTCGTTAGTGGGCATTGTGGAAATGCTTCCCAATCTGGATGTTGGTGAATGTGTTGTTGTTGGCGATGCAATTATGTTGCCGTCCAAGATTATTCTGGATAAGCCGAAAGAAAAGCCCAAGAGTGCAACTATAGATTTTTGGGATCGGTGGTACGATGGAAAACAGACTGTTTTTGATATAGATAGGGCAACATTGAATCTGATAAAGCAGTCAAGGGGATAAGGTAATTGGTAAATATGTGATGGATAATCATATATTATCCGTTGTTTGCTTCCAAAGGAAAATTATCGAAGACAATC